>JACCEC010370204.1_pt1 | contig 12001 bp, 10 predicted proteins | sample 7450121 | NCBI WGS metagenome assembly JACCEC01 (sample SAMN15323455, study PRJNA562643) | freshwater metagenome | isolation source: river surface water | place: USA:Blue River Watershed | collected 2017-08-18 | reverse complement strand
TATCAAATTTAGATGCGGCATTAATTATTTTTTTTACTATGGGGGGTTTTGCTGCGTCTGCTTTCGGTGGGTTAAATAGATTTATTATGTAATCAATTGCATCTCGTTTGTCAGCATAATTTTTCAGAAAACAATTTGTGGGAGACTTTTCGTCTGTACAATTTTTCAATATTTTCTTTAAGTCTATTACCCATTGTTTTTTTGTGACATTAATATTGTCAATCACATTTGTTTCGCCTCTGCCATTTTTATCTCCAATGTATTGATACAAATTTTCTCCTTCCATAAATTTATAAATATTGTCTCGGGTTTCATCTACATCAACTCCGTTATAATATTTTCTTTCTACGTAATCAGGTTTATCTATGTCTTTCATTGTTTTGTCAACATTTAAATTTGCAAAATCAATATAAACCTGCAAATCGTCGCAACTAAAAATATTTTCCACACCTGCAAAATCACCAATTACAATAACTTTGGGTTTAACATATTCACCATTGTTATACTCAAACTTCAAAAACAATAGAGAATGACTTCTTGAACTATTTTGATTATTTGTGGTCGCATTTACATGTCGGTCTTTGTCAATTAATAATTCGGCAACTTCACCTAATGGTTTGCCACTAATATTACAACCTTCATTGCATTCTAGGTTGATATTTTCTTTTTCTTTTTCTAGTCTTTCTGGATTATTTGGATTAAAATATGTATTTGATGAACAGATAAAATCATTATTTGTCCAATTGAAATGATATTTTTTTGCATCTTGTCTGCATTCATATTCACCATCTTTTTCTTTTGTAGGACACACTTCAACACGTTGAACTATTAATGAGTTATCAACTTTATCGCCATATGTAGTTTTAAACAAATTGCACATTTGAATAATAACTCCAATTTGTTCATCGCGTGTTTCACCTTTATTAAAATACACAAGTTTTGAAGTTTTGCCTGCGCCACTTGCGCCCCATCCAATTATAAATAATATTCCTTCATTAATTAATTTTCTAAGCAATTCGTTCATTTCTGGAGATTTTGCTATATCACTATTTGAATCCTTTGTTTCATACACTTTTCGAAAAGGTCCAAAAATGCCTTTTAAATTTCTATTGCCTTTTCCGTCAATATTAATAACTTTTTTGCCTTTTTCTTCTATAAATCTTTGTTTATCTTCTAATGTGCCTTCTGCATCTGGTATTTCAATTCCATCCTTATCATACAGTCGTGTCATTGATTTTGCTGCTTCCATTTTTATGCATACCCGTCCGTTGTTTTGTTCAAGTTTGTATTTAAAACGCTCATTTATTTTTCCTCCATTTACATTTCTTCTGGAATTAAATATTACAAAACATTCGGCACATTGTGTTTTTGTCTGGACATTTTTCAACAACAATTTTATCAATGCCTTTGCGTCTTTGTTATCGCCACTATCAAAATATGTTTTCGCAGCAGATAATAATTTATAATAATTTGCATAAGTTGGATTGATAATAGAATCGAAAGGTCCTTTACCCATTTTCAATAATAATAAAGGAAAATCTAGACCATTAATATAGATTTGATACGGATTTTTTGCGTCACTCATTTTTCCAAGCATATGCTTAACCGGTTCTTTGATGACATCCGTTTTTATTCCAATTTCATTCATTTTTTTTAAAAAATTGCGATTCAAATCATAATTAGTTTCATCAAGTTTGATTTCTACCATTAATATTGATAAAAAATATTTTAAAACATCACTATCTGTAATAGAAACATTGTCAAAAGCATTTGATAAACAATTTAAATAATAAGAAACATTTCCTGTTTGACTTGTTATTAATTTGCTTATATTTGCAATGTTTTCTTCATTTATAGTGGGAGTTGAAGGTGCAGACGCAGTGCCAGACACCTCAATTGAAACAGGTGACCAATGAGGAACATATTCAGAATTCTCGTTAACTATTTTAAAAAAAGAGTTTGCAGAAGTATATATGACTTTATGTTCGTGATTGTAATAAATATTTCCTGTGGTTGAATATGTTTGAATTCTATCATCAGCATTGTTATCCACGATAATTACAAAATTTATAGAATCATTGCTCACTTGTTCAAAATCTTTATCTTTTGAAACATCAGTGGGAAATTCAGTTTCAAATTGAAACCCATTTATATAGTCTGTGTTTGGTTCAATATTAAATGACTCTGTTAATTTTACATCACCACTGTATGATTCAGATTTAGATATCATTCCGGGTATAATTTTTGTGTAATATGCATTTAATAATTCTGTGGGCAAAGGTCTTTGAATAGCATTAGGCATAATATTAGAACTTGGTAAACTATTTTTTGCAACTTGGACTACTTGCAAATAATTATCACTCATTATTAATATAAATCTATATTTTTTCTATATAGATTTATTTTCACAAATACACATTTGGGTCATAGGAAAACTGTCCACTTTCATACACAGTTACCTTAAATGTATCCGAATATCCCTCTACATACACCGTGTCGCCATTATTGATTTCGTCGCATCCATATTCCCCCGTGCAACTTTTGCCATTTTTGCTAATCGGCAACTTCGTATTCACCGGTCCCGTATTCGACATCGTGTAATACTGCATCTTATCATAGCGCCCCGTGCGCCGCCCCATCAACGGCAAAATTAAGTCCTCGCCATTCTTCTTCACACTGCGCGTCAAAATTCCCACTTGCGCATATTGTCCTGTGGACCGCGGTCCCACTTTCACACTAGGCAACTGGTTCGGCGCCATATAAATGCCATTTATCGGCGGCGTCAACGACGCTTCTTGCCCATCCAATAGAGGAATCATTGCTCCTGTATCACCTAAAGGTTGTTGCACAACTATCACTTGTTTTGGATTTTTACTCAACACCTGATTATGGTAAAAATACAGTAAAAAAACAATCAGAACTATTAGGAGAAAAAGTGTCATATTTTCAACACAAATTATGCCGGGAATGCATTTTTTGCCCATTTTATATTATAGACACTTATTAGATTGTCGGCATTTTCTTGTTTTTGCATTTGTAGCATTTTTTGACAATGGATTTGGGGTATTCTATTATGCGGAATCCGGTTGCCTTGTTTATCATTTTGTCTATTTTTATGACTATTTTCCAAGTAACTTTGCGCGCCTTTTCTAGTGTTGGCGAAAACGAACAAAACATTTTTATAAATAACGCAATAGTTCCTATGAGAATGTCAAACATATAAAATAGGAAACAATTCGGCAATCCTATGATGGTCTCAATGGCGCATTTGACAATATCGCCCAACCATTTAAACCATTTTCCTAAAAATTTGAAAAACTTGGGGATTTTTTTTAATTCTTTTAATGGATCTTCGGTTTTAAATCCTTCATTCTTATGTGTTGACATAGAAGACAACGACGAAACTATTAATATCGTTGTTAAAAATAATACAAGTATAATAGAACGTGTGGTATATGACATTATATTATACATACACAAGGAAAGTATGCAGTTTTTTATTTCTTGTATGCATCCGCGTAATTTGTGAATTTCTCTTTTTTCTCAGAAAGGAAGGTCTCTGCCTTTGTCAATAGAGGTTCGAGTGTTTTCATATTTTCCATTAATTTGTTTTGTGCCAAAATTAAATTCTGGGTCTGTTCGTCCATATTTGATGAGCGGAATCCAACAGTGGTGGTTGTCAGTTTATCGTTTTTTGTGTTGCGTTTGCCTTTCTTGGTTTCCTTCTCTTCCTCGCTTGCTTCGCCTTCAAACGCCTCTTCATCCTCCTTCTCCTCTTTCTCCTCTTCCTCGCCAGCAAACGCCTCTTCGTCCTCCTTCTCCTCTTCCTCGCTTGCTTCGCCAGCAAACGCCTCTTCGTCCTCCTTCTCCTCTTCCTCGCCCTCAAAACCCTCTGACAAATTCTTGCCATAACGAATTAAATGGGTCATCGCAATTGCAATAATGAGGATGACCACCATATTTTTGCTAAAGAATGATACTAAGAAACCAATAATAAAGAAAATGGTGATGGCATACACATCCTCTTTTTGATAGAAATAAAACAAATCAAACAATGCCGAAAACAACACAATGTAGAGAAACCATTTGTTTGTTAGAAATCCACCACTCGTGGAAGGCAACATACTTGCAATTTTTCGTCCCATATTATCAATTTTGTCTGCTAACTTTGATGGCATATTTATAATATAATAATATAAATTAAAAAATACAAGTTAGAAAATAAAAATATTTATTATATATTGCTCCTAAAAAATATGCCCAACCACAGTATTAAAAAAAAACAAAATCTACAATCCAGTATAACCATCGACGAAAAACACACACAACTATTAGAAGAGTTTCACGCTATTGAGACCGAGACTTTGCCCGAATTGGAAAAACAGCGAATTGCACTAAAGGTTCAATTGTCTCAATTGGGCGAAGACGCAATTGACGCCCGTATGGATCTTAAAGACCAAATCCGCGATTTAAATGCCGAAATCAAGGAACTGAAAAATAAAAAAAACAAGTATTTGTTGAAAAACGCCCCTTACATTTTCAATTATTTCGAAGAAAAGAAGAAAATCTCTATCGGCGAGGGGTCGCGCAAGACAGTGCTCAACTCTTTTTTCAAGGTGAAAACCACAGACGATGTGCTGACCGGCGCGCGTTTCCAGAATTCGCGACAACTGTATCAGAACTACTGGTCCAATGTGAATCGCGATATTTGCAATATGGCAGATTTCACTGTGTCTGTGGATGTTTGCAGTCGGTGCAAAGTCGGTGAATTAATACCACAAGATGAAGAGGGCATTCTCATCTGTAATAACAAATCGTGCGGCATATATGTTCAATACATAGTGGATAATGAGAAACCCACTTATAAGGAACCGCCCAATGAGGCAACTTACAATGCATATGTGCGCTTGAATCATTTTAAGGAGATTTTGTCGCAGTTTCAGGCGAAGGAGACCACACAGATTCCTGCTGATGTGATGGACAAGATTAAGAAGCGGATTAAGAAGGAGCGCATCACGGATTTAGCAACAGAAATCAATTACGAGAAGATGCGCGAGATTTTGAAAAAGTTGGGTTTCAACCGGTATTTTGAACACATCCAATACATTAATAGCATTTTAGGAATCAAACCGCCGATGATGAGCGATGAATTGCAGGACACGCTGTGCATTTTGTTTATTGAAATACAGGAACCGTGGGCAATTCATTGCCCGGCGTATAGGACCAATTTCTTTAATTGCACATACACACTGTATCAGTTGTGCGTGTTGTTGGACCAGACGCAGTATTTGCCCTACATTCCGATGATGAAAGACCGGGAAAAACAGTTGGAGCAGGATATGGTGTGGAAGAAAGTGTGCGAAACCTTGGATTGGGAGTTTGTCGCGACCGTATGAGGTGAACCAAGGTTCCCCTCAGACCCCTCCTTTTAAGGAAACCTGCGGTTTCCTTAAGATCCTTCCCTTTTAAGGGAACCTACGGTTTCTTTATGAACCCTCCTTTTAAGGAAACCTGCGGTTTCCTTAAGATCCTTCCCTTTTAAGGAAACCTACGGTTTCTTTGTGATATTTCCATTTTTAATGGAAATAAGAATTGTGATATTTTAACATTATCACCATTTTAATCTATTTAAAAGCATCAACAATGTTAGTATATTATGAATCATACAGATAATTATTCTAGTGCGATTTTTATCAATGAAGAAAGTCTCGCCCCCTCGCCAGTAATTGTCTGCATAGCAAAATTGGAGCAAAATTATATTGAGGAATTTGTGCGTTATCATCTTGCCTTGGGATTCACACAAATATATCTGTTTGACAATGAAGATACCCCTACATATGCTAGTCTTCTTAAATCATATGTTGAAACAGAAAAGGTGGTTGTTATGCATTTGCCACATAATATGCATTATATTCTAAATGCTAAGGGCGAGAAATTTTATGTTCCTGTACAATATTTGGCACTAGATATTTTCAAACAGAAAATAATGATTGATCCCAAAATAACACACATTGCGCACATAGACATTGATGAATTTATTGTATTAAAAAAACATGCAAATATTTGCGATTTCATACAGGAATATATTAAGGATGATTGTGTGGGCATAGGAATCAATTGGCGATTTTTTGGATCATCCGGTAATACAGAAATTACAAATGAACCTGTTACGAAACGTTTCACAATGTGTGAAGAAAAAGGCAATAAACATATAAAAACCATATTTAGAAAAGACCGGTTTGCCAATTTTAATGGATGTCATACAATAGTAACATCTAGTGGATACATAAAATCTACAAATGGAACAATCATAAGAGGACCATATAATGAATCTGTGGCATTTGATGTGATTCAGTTGAATCATTATAAATGCAAAACAATAGAAGAATACAGATATATCAGAACTAGAAATCGTGCTGATGTTGTGATTCAACCCATAGAGGATGTGGATGCGGATTTCAAACAGTATGATTTGAATGAAGTCGAAGACCTGACTGCTTGCCATTTTTACGCCAATTTAAGATGATACGCATAGAGTCATCAAGGAGTTTTCTTAATAAAATATATTTTAGCATTGAATATGCAAGTTTTCTGAATGGGGGGTGCCGAGGGGGGGAGTTCCCCCCTCGTAATTGTATCTGTATTATATATTAAGCATAATGCAGGTAATCACAAGCATTGAGAGGGCATATCAAATAGCATTGCCCTATGTGACTCTATACAAGGATGCATCGCTCCCGCAAAAGACGAAAATCACCCAAGTATTTAAGTCGCACGAAGACCCTGTACCCAAACACGCGACTTCGTCGCGCTGGGAAATGACCCCCGAATCTTTGCGCAACACTCTCAATTACATTTTTTACAAACTTGCCTACAATTGTTATATGTTGTGCGTTGACAATGAAGGCAAGAAGACCCTCTATAAACTAGAATCTCTTTATCCATCCGACCGATTTAGAGCAGCAATTGAAAACCAATTGGCAAAACTGGATTCAAACAAGTTGATTACTGAATCGCAGCGCGAATACATTCGCAAGGTTGCTTCTAAACCAGTGCGCGTGTTGCAATGCATTTTGAAAAACTACACTGATTTAGGCGACCGCACTGAAACTATGAATGAATTTATGAAATTGTTGGAACCTCTATTTTTGCCCACAGGAGTGTTCATATTGAATTTGTCGGATGCAGTTATATTGCATCGCGACAATAGAGAACCTTTCCCGATGGTAACTGGCGACATTCCCATAGAACAAACCTATTTATACAAAACCCATTTGCCAATATTTAGTCTGTCCGGTCAACAAAAATATGCCGACATTCCGTTTCCCAATTACGACGATATGTTCATTGTGACCGAGCAAAAACAGGTTGAGTTTAATAAATATGTGGTGGATTGGGACAAAAAGACCATACACAAAGCAGTATTTCGCGGTGGTCCATCGGGATGCGGATACACTGCCGAGACCAATCAGCGCATTCGTTTAGTGATGATGAAATCGCCTCTATTGGATGCGAAAATTGTCATAGCAGGCAAGACCACGATTGATTCCAATTCAATTAAATTCGACCCCATTCACGGTCTGGGAATGCTTAACACAGGAATTCCTGTAGGAAACTTTTTGGATATGGTGGCGCAGAGCAAATACAAATATATCATACACGTAGATGGTAATGTGAACGCTTATCGTTTATTGACCACTATGATGACGGGGTCGCTGATAATTCGCGTGGACAGTCCCTACATTTCGTGGGTGGACCATTTGTTGAAACCCGGGCGCGATTATGTGTTGGTGAAACCCGATTTGTCGGATTTATTGGCAAAAATCAGATGGTGCGAGGAGCACCCCAATTCGGCGCGCAAAATGGCGCGCAATGGGTATGAATTTGCCAAACGCGTTTTGAACCGAGATTATGTAGGAGGAATTATAGAGAAAATGTTTTGGTCTTTGCCGCATATGTCGCGATTTTCGCGGGTAAAGACGCGCAAAAACAAACAAAAGGTTATGCAGAAACCGAAGTCGCCCGATTTTTCGCCGCCGGAATTGTTGTCTTCAAAGTCGGAAGAACCTATGATTCAGAAGTCGGAAGAACCTATGGTTCAGAAGTCGGAAGAACTTATGGTTCAGAAGTCGGAAGAACCTCGCCTCAAAACTCCACCAATAGAGTATGAAATCATTGAATTCCCGCCAAATGCCAAGAAGTGTCCCAACGGATACAATTCGGTGACAATCAAGAAGAAAAAAATGTGCAGACGCAAAAAGAATCAAACACAGAAGGCAGAATAAATTTTATATTTCCATTATATAAATGACAAGTCTTTCTTTTGCTGGTAATGCCACATCATATTTGCGAATTCCAAACACGAGTGATTTGAACTTTGGCACAGGCGATTTTACAATTGAATGGTATCAATATCAGACCGATTCAAATGATTATCCCAGAATTTTTCAAATTGGTTCATATGAAACAGGCACATCTATTGGTGTCTCTATTGAAGGTGGCAGTTTTATTTTTTGGTCAAATAATTCTTATGTAACTGCCGATTATTTAGAACCTTCTCAATACAAGAATGTGTGGGTTCATTTTTCAATTTGTCGTGCAAGTGGCACAACCCAAGTCTACATGAACGGCACATCCATATATTCTTTTAACAATTCGAATGATTACAATAGTAGTTCCGATTTAGTAATTGCCAATGAATCTGTTCAAAGAGATTATGCCGCGTTTGGAGGATATATATATTATTTTACTTGGGTAAAAGGTGTTGCATTGCGCACCAGCAACTTTACAGTATCCACTGGTTATCCTGCTCTTTCAAGTGATTATATGTTATTACTTAATACACTCAGTTTTGCGGGAACACTCGGTTCAACAGTGGATAATCAGAATGTAACCACTGTGGCAAATGTTCCGTCTGCGCAGGTAACACCACAACCTGTTGTATTAAGGAAACCTGCGTTTACAAATAATGCGATGGTTTTTTATAAACCCGATAGTTTAGCATCGGGAGGGATTGGTGGAGTTCGCAATGCGTCTGCTAAGGCAAGACGAACATAATCCGTTTTTCATAAAATGACAAAATGTCTTTTTATGAAAGTAACAATATAAAGAATAATTTGTAATTCATATTAAGTTGTGGTTTTCTTGATTTTGCCTGCTTCACATAATAATCCTGTATGAGTAAGTCCTAAAGACAAACAAAAGAGTCTCATAATAGAGGAATGACACAAATCATTAAAAGTCTTTCACCATTGCACTCTTGATGGAAAAAGTTAGACTATTGACTTTACTAATTGTAAAAAAGGGGGTTTGACATTTACGGGGATTTGACATTTTATATCTTTTGACATTTTACAGGGGATTGCATTTAAATGGGATTTGACATTTTACAGGGGATTGCATTTAAAGGGGATTTGACATTTTACAGGGGATTGCATTTAAAGGGGATTGCATTTAAAGGGATTTGACATTTTACAGGGATTTGACATTTTAAAGGGATTTTAATATTTTTATAAAAAGGGATTTTAATATTTTTATAAAAAGGAAAAATAGAGAATTCTTAATTTTTGCATTTTTAGAAATTCTCTATCGCCAATGAATAATTTTACAAATGAAAATTGAATTTTGGTTTTTGAGAGAATTAAAAAAGAACAATAGAGATTTTTTAAAAAAGGGATTTTACTATTTTATAAAAAAGGGATTTTGACATTTTTAAAAAAGGGATTTTTGACATTTTCTAAAAAAGAGATTTTTAGAAAAGGGATTTTCTACACCTTTGCAAAGGTTTACTCAACATCCTCCATAGTTGCCTTTCCAAAATTGGTCGACGCCTTAACATCGGCAACATCGCGCTCATCAAAATTCACTGTATTATTAACGCCAACCAACTCGCCATCTTCAGACAAGGTCTGTGTCAATTTGTTACCAGATTCGCGCGCCTTCTTCACATTCTCCTCTATCGCCTTGCGCTTCGCCTCGCGCACACGGGCATCAAACTCCTGTTTCGCCTTCTCCTCGTTCTTAACCTTCTCGTGGTGCAACTGGTTCAACTCCTCCTCCATAAACTCGACGCGCCCAGTCTTGTAGGCGTCGGGGTCCCAAGGAATCCAAGTGAATCCCGCACCCACAAAAATATCGTGATGAGGGTCGGACTCGCGCAACTTCTTGCATCGCAACTCTGCCTCTGCCTGACTGGAATATGCCCCGCGAAACTTCATACCACGCACCGAAGTCTGGAATTCGTGCTTCTTGTTAAACTCCTCGGTGATTTTATCCTCGTTCTTGTCCAAAAAGTTGCGATAATCATCAACTACACTGTATGACTTCAATTTCGCCTTTTCCTCGCTGACATAATCCTTGTAGTCGGACATAATGTCGTCCATTTTCAAATTATACTTGAAACTGACAAAATTCATAAAATCGCCGAATTTTTCCAATGATTTAGCAAAATCCCATTGTTGGACAAACTTCTCAAACAGATATTGTTCTCTTTGCTTAATGATTTTTTCGGGGGATACAAATGACAGACAAATGAATTTCTGCGAAGGAATTACGGGGTCTTCGTCACACAAATCAACATATTTAGGGTTGGCAGCACCGTTGGGCAACTTCTTTCTTTCAAAACCGGACATATTTCAATTGATATAATTTATGTGGATATTGTTTCTAAGTATTTTGAATGATTAAATATTTAGGAAATCTGTGCAAATGGATTTAGTAAAAATGCCAGCAATCCGCGCATTTTTTTATTTAATTAGTATATAATAAAAATGAACTTTGGAGAATTATTCAAGAGAGCAATTAAATACATTGTTGAGGGTATCGTTGTTGCTTTAGCTGCGTATGTTATTCCTAAACAGAAACTTAATTTTGAGGAGGTCACCGTTGTTGCTTTAGTTGCTGCTGCCACTTTTGCTGTCCTTGACACCTTCATTCCCTCTATGGGTGCCACCACCAGACAGGGTGCTGGTTTCGCCATCGGCACTGGTCTCACCGGCGGCATTAAGGTTCTCGGCGCCTAAACCCCTTTAGGTTTTAGTCGTGCACTGCCGTAGGTGCTATGTGCAGAGAAGTGGAGTATTTATTATTCCTCTTGGGCAAATGCAATTTAAGACTATCTATGATGGTCTTAAACTATTAAAAAATTATATTTTTTGTCCACTTCTTGATGCCACAAAGTGGCATCTTGAACCTTGGTTAAGTGGCACCGAAGGTGCCACGACGCTCGCACCGGAGGTGCGAGTCACTCCCCTTAAAGGGAAAGGTCCAAGGAAAACCGTAGGTTTTCCTTAATACAAGCACAAACCACATAGACACAAGAATCCTTGTAATACTAATACCCCCCTTTGTAATATGAATATTGCATTCAATCTTAATCAATTTAGGTGTGAAAATATTTTTTTTATGGAAACCAAACCAAATTCGCTTATTGATGGACTTTTCACAAAGATTAATTATTGCGACGAACAATTTACTATGAATGGATTGTATTTCACATTTCCGTGCGAATGCGTGGAACATCGTGCGCGGATTGAATCGGCACATTATCGTTCTCTGTGTGAAATAGAGCAAGAATTGCTGCGTGCATATTTAAATGTGCGAAATAATAAACCGGTTGGGTCATTGGTGGCACAAAATAAATTGAGTGAAACAATACAGGCGAAATATGAAATAGTGTCAGTTGCTAAACCAGCGTGGAATTGTGTGCAAATTGTTATAAAAATATCGGGGATTTGGGAAAATAAACAGGGGCAAGTGGGATTGTCGTATCGTATCCTCTAAGGAAGGGGAACCAAGGTTCCCCTTGGACCCCTCCTTTAAGGGGAACGAAGTTCCCCTTGGACCCCTCCTTTAATGGAGGGCAAACAGGATTAATATTTTTATTTAATTAAAACTAATAATTTGCAAAAGGGCGCCGAAGGCGCCCACTTCATTAAGGAGGGCACCTTCGGTGCCCTATCATAATTCACCTGTTTGACTTGCATTTTAGAACACCATCAAT
>JACCEC010810135.1_pt1 | contig 12007 bp, 12 predicted proteins | sample 7450121 | NCBI WGS metagenome assembly JACCEC01 (sample SAMN15323455, study PRJNA562643) | freshwater metagenome | isolation source: river surface water | place: USA:Blue River Watershed | collected 2017-08-18 | reverse complement strand
TCTGGAAAGAATTACAATAAATCCTGCCGCCTGTAACAACGGACGTCCGACGATTCGTAACATGCGATTTACATTAGCTCAACTACTACAATTGTTAGCGCCTGGTATGACTGAAGCTGAGATACTAAGAAGACTTTGTAATTTTTGGTCATGCTTTATTGGTGGCATATTAAGAATGATTTTTGATTTAATAAGGTGAATCCCCTAATTTAGCAGCCAAAACGAAAAGCCTCAACAAACCATGACATTTCCAGCAGAGCTTAAGTACACCAAAGACCACGAGTGGATTCGCCTTGAAAGCGACGGTACTGCCGTTGTAGGCATTACTGATTTTGCCCAAAGAGAATTGGGTGATATTGTTTATGTTGACATTAACACCGTCGGCGAAACCATCAGCGAAGGTGAATTATTTGGAACCGTAGAAGCTGTAAAAACCGTTTCTGACCTTTATTTGCCCGTTTCAGGAGAAATTCTTGAATTTAATGCAGCATTGGAAGCTGACCCCGATTTGGTCAACTCTGACCCATATGGCGAAGGTTGGATGGTTCGTATTAAAATAACTGGCTCAACCGATGCCTTACTCTCTGTAAAAGCCTATAAAGAATTGATTGGCGAATAAGAAAAGCTCCGAAAGGGGCTTTTTTTTAGCCCTAATCCCAACAACGGGAAGCCAAGAAAGTTGATAAAAAAATGTTACTGATTCGTTCTGTAAAAATTACCGACATTCGTTCGCCTTACAATGGGCAAGTAAAAGATATTTTGGTCGAAAATGACCATATTTCTCAGATTGCTGACCACATTGAGGCTTCTAACGCCCAAGTACTTGAAGGCGATAATTGGCATATTTCACCTGGTTGGGTGGATATGCGCGTTCATGCGTATGACCCAGGGTATGAACACAAAGAAGATTTAGGTTCTGCTTGTGTAGCGGCCGTTGCAGGTGGTTTTACTGAAATAGCGATTCTACCCAATACCAAACCTGCACTCGACTCAAAAGATACTCTTGTCTATGTAAAGCACAAGGCAAAAGGGCAAGCGGTGAATGTACACCCGATTGGGGCAGTTACAAAAAGCTGTGAAGGTAAAGATTTCACCGAAATGATTGACCTCTCGTACGCGGGTGCGGTGGCCTTTTCGGATGGTTCACACCCCATTTACAACACGCACATTCTGTTGAAATCGTTACAATACCTGCAACAGGTTGACCGAGTGTTGATGAATCGCCCCGAAGACTACGATTTGACCGTGTTTGGACAAATGAATGAGGGAGAAATGAGCACATTGCTCGGTATGAGAGGAATCCCGACCATTGCGGAAGAACTCATGGTGATGCGCGATCTTAAAATGCTCGAGTACATGGGCATTAAAAGTGAAGTTCCCCTCCTCCATTTCTCGACAATTTCAACGGCAAAGACGGTGGAACTGATTCGGGCAGCAAAAGCCAAGGGTTATCCCGTTTCTTGTGACGTGGCAGCGCACCAAATTGCGTTTGATGATTCGGCCTTGCTGAATTTTGAAACCAATTATAAAGTCAACCCACCTTTTAGAGCACAAGCTGATATGGAAGCAATTTGGAAAGGATTGGCTGATGGTACTATCGACGCCGTGGTGTCGGATCATAATCCTCAGGATGAAGAGTCTAAAAATTTGGAGTTTGATTTGGCCGAATTTGGAGTTATCGGTCTAGAAACTGTTTTTGCGTTACTCAACACGCACAACAAACACTTGTCACTTGCTCATTTGGTAGAAAAACTGACTCATCAACCACGTACTATTTTGAGGCTGCCTTCGGTGACCGTCTCAGAAGGAGAAGTGGCCAACTTTACCATTTTTAACCCTGATTTGGAATGGATTTTTAAGGAAACTCGTTCTAAATCAAAGAATTCGCCATTTTTTGGAACCCAATTTAAAGGCAAAGCCGTCTGTATTATCAACCGTGGAATGGTGGAAAAATGTGGATAACTTTGTGGATAACCTATGCAAAGTGTGATTAACTTCTTCAAGAAGCCATTGCTCAAGCTCCCGTTATTCTTCGGGGTGATTGCTGGTGTGGTTTGCTTTTTGTTCTTTTTGCTCGTTCAGAGCCTTGAAAAATTCTCAAGTACAAGCCGAGCGCTTGATGTTGGTTTTTTTGCCATTATCATCACGGGAGCTACTTGGTACTATCGTAAAAAAGTGGGTAAAGGTTACCTCCACATGTGGGAAGGAATTTCGATTGGCTACGTGGTGTGGATTACGGGGGCGCTGGTGTGTGGCTATTTATCAAGTTTGTATTTCTACTTCTTTCCTAAAGCATTGGCACACTACCAAGAAATGTTGCGTCAGTCGTTGTTGGTCAATAAAGCGGAGGCCATCAAAGTATGGGGCAACGAAAGTTTTCAACAAAAGCTTTCGGATATTGATAAACTCGTTCCTTCGAGTTTTATTTTCGATGAGTTTCGGTTTACGTTGATGCTCGTCGTGATGCCTATCTTATTGATTGCATTGATGCTTCGTAAACAAAACCCTAATAGTTTGAGTCGTTAAAAATTTATCCCATTATTCTCTGACTGATGGCAAAGATTATCCAAATCACCAAAGAAAAAGCTGAACAATCAAAAGTTCAGAAAGACTTTAATCGACTCATCAAAAAGATTGAAAAGCTGGAACAAGAAATTGCCGAGTATCGTGCTGGTTTGGATGAAGTAAACCAACGTCTTCAAGGCACACTGACCCCCGCTCGGAAAGAATATTATGTCCAGAAGGCGGAATTGGTGAAGTGTTTTGACCGCGCATACGACTCTGGTTATTTCAAAAAAAGGGAACAGAAGAAACTCACGTACCTCATTTGTGAACTTGCGTACGATGTGATTGAATACGGAGGCATGGAAGAGTTGATACCGATTTACGATAAATATAACGAGACATCGTACGAAGAAGAGAACGAACAAGCCAATGAACTAGCGGCCGAACAGTTAAAAGGAATTTTTTCAATGTTTGGCATCGAATTCGATGATGATGTGGATACGAAAAATCCTGAAGTTTTTCAGGAGCAGATGGCAAAAAAACTAGCAGAAAAGCAAGAAAAATACGATTCGGAGCAGCGCCAAGCAGAAGAACGAAAAGACAAACGTCCGAAAAGTAAAAAGCAGCAAGAAAAAGAAGAAAAGAAAGAGTTGGAAGCCCGCAATGTTACCAAATCGGTGCGGACTATTTACATGGATTTGGTCAAAGCTTTTCACCCTGATCGTGAGCCGAACGAGGAAGAACGTGAGCGTAAAACGCAAATCATGCAGCGAGTGACAGAAGCCTACGAGAAAAATGATTTATTGGGGCTGCTGCGTTTGCAGTTGGAGTTTGACCGAATTGACCAAAATCACATTGAAAATATAGCCGAAAGCCACTTGAAAAATTATAATAAACTCCTGCGAGAGCAGGCCGAAGAGTTGAGTTATGAGCTAGAAAATATGGTTTCGCAAGTTGCTGAAATGAGCGGTAAGCCTGACTACATTGTGAGCAATATCCACCGACTCCGTCTATCGCTTGAGCAGGACATTAAAGAATTTAAAAGTGCGGCTAAAAGTATTAAAAATGACGTAAAAGTGTTTGGAAGTCAATTGTTTCTGAAAGAATTTTTGAAAAGCTATAAAATTCCTAAGGCAGAGAAAGATATCGACTTTTTTGAAGGGGTTTTTTAACCAACATCACCAAAAATTGTATAGTTTTGAAGAAAAATTTGTTATTTCATCAATTATTTTATTGACTAGCATTACCATGAAAAAAGTACTCTTAACAACCTTGTTTGCCGTTTTTGCTTTAGGAGCATTTGCACAAAGTGATAGCTATTTTGGCGAAAAAATCAACGATAAAGGAGCCGTAGCTGCTACTGAACTTCCTAAGAAAATGGGAAGCAAAGAAAAAATGACGGCCAAAGTAACTGGTACGGTGGAGTCGGTGTGTCAAGCAAAGGGCTGCTGGATGAAAGTAAAAACCGCAGAGGGACAGACCATGCGCGTGTCGTTCAAAGATTATGGCTTCTTTGTACCTAAAGATATTGCGGGTAAAACCGTTGTGATTGACGGTGAGGCTAAAATGAAAACTACCTCCGTAGCTGAATTGCAACACTACGCCGAAGATGCAGGTAAAAGCAAAGAAGAAATTGCGAAAATTACCGAACCTAAGCGCGAATTGACGTTTGTGGCGGATGGGGTTATCGTGAAAAAATAATAAACCAAATTCTCCAGAGCGGTCAGTCGGTGGTTAGCCGACTGACCGCTTTTTATTTGTACTTTTGCAATCCATTTAACTTTTGAAATAAATAATTCGATGACCACAGAACAGTTGAAAGACTTGAAAGCCCGCGTTTCGGCTTTGAGGGGGTATCTTTGACTACGATACTAAAAAAGAACAATTGACCGAATTAGAACAAATTCAGAACCAACCTGAATTTTGGAATGACAATACTAAGGCCGAGCAAACTATGAAGGAAGTTCGGGGTTTGAAAGGGTGGACCGAAGGGTACGAATCGGTGGAAGGACGTCTTGGTGACTTAGAAACGCTTCAGGAGTTTTTTGAGTTGGGCGAAGCCACCGAAACGGAGGTAGAGGCCGAATTTCAAGCCTTGTTGAAGGTATTGGAAGAGGTTGAGCTCAAAAAAATGCTTTCCAACGAAGAAGATCAGCTCAACGCAGTTTTAGAAATTAACTCCGGTGCAGGCGGTACCGAAAGCCAAGATTGGGCAGATATGCTGTATCGGATGTACGTTCGTTGGGCCGAAAAACACGGCTATAAAGTAACCCAAATCGACTACCAAGAGGGAGACGGGGCAGGTATAAAATCGGCGTCGATTCAAATAGATGGGCCGCAAGCCTATGGCTATTTGCAATCCGAAAATGGTGTACATCGTTTGGTGCGTATTTCTCCGTTTGACTCCAACGCCCGCCGTCACACTTCGTTTGCTTCAGTGTATGCGTATCCGTTGATTGACGATAGCATTGAAATCGAAGTAAACCCCGCCGATATTGAATGGGATACGTATCGTTCGGGCGGCGCTGGTGGACAGAACGTCAACAAAGTGGAAACCGCCGTTCGGCTTCGTCACAAACCTTCGGGCTTGATGATTGAGTGTCAACAAGAACGAAGTCAGCACCTCAACCGCGATTTAGCTATGCGTTTGTTGAAATCGAAATTGTATCAAATTGAGGTTGAAAAACGAAATGCAGCTCGTGCCGAAGTGGAAGCTTCCAAGAAGAAAATTGAGTGGGGCTCTCAAATTCGAAACTACGTTATGCACCCTTACAAATTGGTGAAAGACGTCCGAACAGGCGTAGAAACCTCTGATGTTCAGGGAGTAATGGACGGTGACTTGGACGAGTTTATCAAAGCTTATTTGATGTTGCAGTAGTGGAGTAGTTATTCGTCTAAACTATTGATTTACTTCTTCTCAGATTTGTCGGGTTGTGAGCAACCCTCTACACAAAAATACAAAAAGCCCTGATGATGAGTCAGGGCTTTTTGTATACTAGTTAACAGATAACCATTAACAAGTGACTGTTCTATATAGCAGGGTCGGCGGGAGTGTTTGCGCGGTTATTATCTTTCTCAATCAATCGATACGGATAAAACGTGCGAGTACGCTCTACTTGAGATGCGGCATTACCTGCAACGGGAGCCATACGACGCACGTACTTTAAAAACGTCCCAACAAATGTTGGCCAAACTGCTATTTTTCTAACTGGGTGATGTCGTAGATGTTGTTGGTGATAGTTACCGAGTTAATCGGGTTGTAAAACACGTTTCCGTTGGCTTTTTCGTTGGAAAAGCTATTTGAATAATTTTCAAGCCCGCCCATAATTTAGCCCAATTGGTAAGGCGTTGGTCAACGCGTGTCCGCAAACTCGCCCGACGACAATCTATATTTTTGACAATCCCTTCGTTTTTCATGTAAGAAGCCGACACAAAATACTTGCGTACGGTCAGTTCCGCCCGAAATCGAAAGCGTATTGTCGTTGCCAAAACCTGTACGGAAGATTTGGTCAAAATAATTATAGCGAGTTACATCCACCAAGTTAGAGGCTAACAAAGAAGTAGCTCCGTTGCGAACGATACCCGTGGTCGTCATAGTAGGGTTAGCGGCACTTTGAGCCGCGCTAATTACCCCAATGGTGTGAAGACGTAAGTCTCTGAATCCAAACTGTTTACCCAATGTAGAAATAAAAACCCCTTTGCGAAGCTCGTTGGAAGAAAAACTGGTCGTAGAATTGATTTTTGGTGCGCCAGATTTTCCGCGTTTGGTCGTAATAATAACCACCTCGTTGGCGGCTATAGAACCGTATTGAACGGCAGCAGCGGTAGCGACAGACAAATTGCTAATAAAGCCACAATCGTCCACATAAGTCCAGAACGAAAACGGTTCTGAACGATTTGGCCGTAGTTATTGTGATGCATAGCTTATTACTTAAAGGTTTATTTTTTAAATCGGCATAAAACCGCAATAAACAAATAATAAAAACAGCAAATTCCGTCATTTGTTTGGTAAAAAATATTTTTAGTAGTAGAATAAAATGGAAAAAATTTAAGATTTTGGTGAAAATTCGAGTAGAATCAAAAAATGTCTCTAATTTTAGTGCAACTTTTTGCGGATTTGATTCTATATCTTTCTAAACCACTATGCATCCAATTCAAACGCAACTGCTAAAGCGAGAGCGACAAGCGTTTATTATGAAACAAATCAACCTTCACAATCGGGTTTTATCTGCCGATTTGGGGCTAATGTTGAATGTTTCGGAGGATACTGTTCGTCGTGATCTTAATGAACTGGCGGAGGCGGGTGAGTTAGTAAAGGTACACGGAGGGGCTTTGTCAAAGTCATATCACTATGACTATGCCCCAAGTACGACCTATGCCTTGTCAGAAAAAACGGTAATTGCGCAAAAAGCCGCAACCCTTATCGAAGATAGAATGTTTGTTATTCTAGGAGGAGGAACGACCGTTAGGGAGCTGGCGCGCTTACTTCCTCTTGATTTGAAAGCTACTTTTTTTACTGTAAGTCTTACAACAGCTCTTCAATTGTGCGATCATCCGACGATTGATGTGATATTTTTGGGGGGAACGTTGGTCAAAAATTCGCAGATTAGCGTGGGAGGTGAAGTCATTAGCCGACTCAATGAAATCAAAGCAGATTTGTGTATTATGGGTACCAATGCCATTGATACCGAATGTATTACGGATACGGATTTAGAGGCAGTTCAGGTGAAAAAAGCCATGATAAAAGCGTCTAAACGAAGCGCGGTGGTTACCATTAGTGAAAAACTAGGCAGTACCCAAAAACTTCAAGTGTGTGAATTATCGGATATTGATTACTTAATCACCGATTTACCTGCCGATGCACCGCAGTTTGTAGGCTACCGCCGCGAAGGATTAGTGGTATTGTAACAATATAAAAAAAGCGGAGGTTAATCCCTCCGCTTTCTTCGTTCTTCCCTTCGCGACTTGTTAAGTTGACTAATGGCGTCTTTGGCTTCTTTGACTTGACTCGATTTTTTCTCTCCTCGGTCTATCACCGTTTTATAATACTCACGCGCCGCTTCGTAGTCTTTGGCAGTTTCGGCTATTTTACCCAATGTAATCAATGAAGACAAATAGTAGCCAGAAGTAAACGCCTTGGCCTGAATTGAGTAATTGACAGCTTGTAAGTAATACTCTTTAGCTTTTAGAATATCACGGTAATAATTGTAGTAGTAGTAGGCCAAAACGTAGGCCGCATTTCGCCCACTTACGGCTTCGTAGCCCACCATTCCTTTGTCTATTTTGGTCAAAATACTTCTTGCGGCTTTTTCCGCTTCGGCTGTATTTCCACGCACAAAAGCCGAGCGGAGGTAATAGCGCTCAAAATAGGGGTTATCAGGATAAGTTTCCCACGAGTACTTTGCTAAATCGTATGCTTTGGCGTATTGATTTTCGTAGCTGTAAATCTGTAGTAAGAAATACCGAGCTTCGGTTCGGGTGTAAAAGGCGTTGTTCCCTACTTTTTCAAGTTGCTGAATACCAAGCTGTTTGTTTCCTTTGGGAAAAAGCCAAAGGATGGGTTTTAGCAGTGGATAGTTGTCAGGAATCCATTGCGCAAAGTAGTTGAATAGTCCGTCGCCAAAGAGTAATTCGGGGCTTAGTTCACTTTTCCCTTCACATTTTTCCATGTATTTCAGTGCGTTTTTTCCCGCAAACGTAGCCCTTGACCAGTGTTTCCGTTCCGAATGAATCCGCCCTTTGAAGGCGTAAGCCGCGGCCAAAAAGAACGAAGGTTCGATTTTGTTTTCCCGCGCATCGTACAGTTTTTCGGCCAGCGTAATGCAGGTATCCATCAACGCCAAACAGCGGTCGTCGTAGCGGGTATCTTCCGTATTGGGAACAATTTTCCACCATTCCGCTAGCCCCATCAAAAAATAAGGCATAGGGTGATAGGGGTAGCGATAGCGCAGCCAACGAAATTCGGCGTCGGCTTCTGCAAATTTGAAGTTATAGAGTTTGTTAATGGCCTCGGTAGCTTCGATTTGCACGCCAGGATTGGAGAGCAACATATCGTACTTGCCATCAAAGTTGGAGGAGGCATAAAGTTGGGCATTGGCTGTAGTAGTACCTAAAAGTACCCAGCTAATGATACCGAATATCCAATATTTTAAGATGTTCTTTTTCATGGTCTATTATCTTTGCTGTGGATATTAACGTACAACTTCTCGTTACAGTTTATCAAGGTTGCCATTTTTTAAGTTTTTTTTAATATTTTTTCATCATGCTGACGGTCAAAGACAAAAAGTTTGTTCCATTTATCGAAAAACAACCACTCGAGGAGCGAATTGCTGAGTTAGGGCGCGAAATTAACGAAGATTACCGAGACAAGAACCCTCTTTTTGTGGTCGTCCTCAATGGAGCATTTATGTTTGCCGCTGAGCTAATGAAAAGCGTGACGATTCCGTGTGAGATAACCTTCGTGCGGGTTTCTTCGTATTCCAAAATGCAATCGACGGGCGAAGTAACTGAGGTTCTTGGATTGAAAGAGCCAATTCGCGACCGCCACGTGATTATTGTGGAAGATATTGTCGATACGGGACTTACAATGAACAAACTTCTTTTCCAGCTCTCAGCTCAGCGCCCTGAGTCGATTCAGGTAACTACGATGCTCTTTAAACCTAAAGCCCTCAAAACGCCTTTGAGCGTCAAATATGCTGCTTTTGAAATCGAAAACTGTTTTGTACTTGGCTATGGCCTTGATTATGAGGGATATGGTCGAAATGTGGATTGCGTGTACGTATTGGCTCCTTAGCCCTTTTTATAAAAAATAGTTCCTTTATCAACACCTAACCAACCATCTTCTTTATGTCTGATTTCCAAATTTATCTTGGATTGGGGTTTGACCACATCACTGATCCTAATGGTTACGATCACATTTTATTTGTAGTGGCTTTGTGCGCTATTTATGCTTTTCGCGATTGGAAAAAAGTACTGGTACTAATTACGGCGTTTACTTTGGGGCATTCTGTGACGTTGGCGTTGGCAACTTTAAAGTTGATTACGTACCGTTCCGATATTATTGAACTGTTGATTCCTATCACAATTTTGGCCACGGCGGTTTCGAATTTTTCAGATACGAGTACAGGTGAGCCAAAATCCCCCAAACTGCGGTACATCTTCGCGGCTTGTTTTGGTTTAATTCACGGCATGGGATTTTCCAACTATTTACGAAGCCTCTTGGGCGAACAAGATAGCATCATTATGCCTTTATTTTCGTTCAATCTGGGCTTAGAGTTGGGGCAATTGGTAATTGTAGCCATTGCATTGGGAATAGCCTCTTTGTTTATTGAAATCATCAAGTTACAACGCCTTACTTGGAACCACTTGATTTCGGGGATTGTGGCGGGAATGGCTCTATCGCTGATTCTTAACAATGAGCTGTTTCGTACGCTTGTGGGGCTTCCAGTGGAATAATGTCGCAAAAAACGCCGTACGCGTCTATCCTCTCACCTAATTTTGAACGTTTTACACTATTTTTACCACTAAACTAATCACCAAATACCAATGAGAAAACAGTTTATTTTTTACTGGCTTCTGCTCAGCACAGGTTTGTTATTTGCACAACCTCCAGCGGCCAATTATCACGCCAATTCCCGTTTTGAACAATTAGGCGCTCAACTCCCTACTCCAAATACGACTCGCACGGCTTCGGGGGCTCCTGGTAAAGATTTTTGGCAACAACGTGCCGATTACGACATCAAAGCGGAGCTGGACGATGAACAACGTAAAATCACGGGAACTGAGACAATCACTTACTACAACTATTCACCCGATGAGTTGAAGTTTGTGTGGTTGCAACTTGACCAAAATTTGTTTGCTAAAGGTTCAATCAATGCCCTTTCACAGCACAACAGTATCCAACCGCAAATGTCGTCGAATGCTGTGCGTGGTTTAAATGCCCCAAGTTCGGTACGTACGAGCATTACTGGTGATAAAGAATATGATTTCAAAATCACGGCCGTAAAGGATGCAAAAACGGGTAAGCCGTTGTCATATACCATCAATAATACCATGATGCGCGTAGAGTTGCCTGCGAGCATCAAAACAGGCCAATCGTACGCATTTTCGGTAGATTGGAACTATTTTATCAACGAATACTATGGCCGTGCAGGTTACGAGTTTTTTCCAAAAGATGGAAACTCTAACTACTTCATTGCGCACTGGTTCCCTCGTATGTGCGTCTATGACGACGTAAACGGTTGGCAGCACAAGCAGTTTTTGGGGCAAGGAGAATTTACCCTGACTTTCGGCAACTACAAAGTGGCATTGACGGTGCCTAACGACCATATCGTAGGAGCTACGGGAGAATTGCAAAATGCGGCCCAAGTCTTGACGTCGGAGCAACAAAAACGTTTGGAGCAAGCTAAAACAGCGACTCGCCCTGTATTAATTGTAAGCCAAGAAGAAGCTGAAAAAGCTGAAAAAGGCAAGCCAACGGGTAAAAAAACGTGGATTTTCAAGGCTGATAACGTTCGTGATTTTGCGTTTGCTACGAGTCGCAAATTCATTTGGGATGCAATGCAAATCGATCAAGCGGGTAAGAAAGTAATGTGTATGTCGCTTTATTCGAAAGAAGGAAACCCACTTTGGGGTAAATATTCTACCATGGTTGTAGCACATACGATTAAGTCGTATTCAAAATATACGATTAATTACCCATATCCAGTAGCTTACTCGTGCCACGCAAGTGGCGGTGGAATGGAGTATCCGATGATTTCCTTCAACGGTGGCCGTCCTGAACCTGATGGTACGTATTCGGAAGGTGTTAAGTATGGTATGATTGGGGTAATTATCCATGAGGTAGGCCATAACTTTTTCCCAATGATTGTCAACTCTGATGAGCGTCAGTGGGGATGGATGGACGAAGGTTTGAATACATTCGTACAATACTTGACTGAAAAAGAATGGGACAAAGACTATCCAACACGTCGCGGTGAACCTCAGTACATTACTGATTATATGAAGCAAGGAACGGAGAACTTAGTGCCTATTATGACCAGCTCAGACAACATCATGCAATACGGGCCTAACGCCTACGCTAAACCTGCAACGGGCTTAAACATTTTGCGCGAAACTGTCATGGGACGCGAATTGTTTGATTATGCGTTCAAAGAATACGCACGTCGTTGGGCGTTTAAAAACCCAACTCCAGCGGATTTCTTCCGTACGATGGAAGATGCCTCGGGCGTGGATTTGGATTGGTTCTGGAAAGGTTGGTTCTACGGTGTAGAGCCTGTTGACCAAGATTTGGTGGAAGTAGAATGGTTTGCTCTTGACACGCAAAACCCCGAAATTACTAAAGCAAACGCAAAGAAAGAAGCCGACGACAAGCGCAACACTGTAGCTCGTCAGCGGGATAAAGACTTCATTAAAGAATCGGTAGTGGAGAAAAACCCTGATATGAAGGATTTCTATAACTCGTACGATCCGTACAAAGTGACGGACGCCGACAAGAAAAAAT
>JACCEC012852356.1_pt1 | contig 12009 bp, 10 predicted proteins | sample 7450121 | NCBI WGS metagenome assembly JACCEC01 (sample SAMN15323455, study PRJNA562643) | freshwater metagenome | isolation source: river surface water | place: USA:Blue River Watershed | collected 2017-08-18 | reverse complement strand
TTGTATTAGCCACTACTTAATCTGACAGTTGTGGCTTAACTTACAGTTTGCTGTGTGAAAAGAAAAACAGGTTCAATTCTTTTTTCCCAAGCTAACTTAGCCGAATCAATAAATGTTTGATAGGGTGTCTTACCAAAACAATATTTACCCTGATGGGTTCTCTGTCTATTGTAATCTTCGAGCCAAGTATCCAAATCTTTTTGTAATTCCTCTAAGGTGTTGTAGAGTTTTTTTCGGAATGCTACGGCATAGAATTCGTCCTGAATCGTCTTGTGGAATCGCTCACAGATACCGTTCTGCTGTGGTGACTTTACCTTTGTTTTCGTATGATTAATATCTTCTAAAGAAAGATATAGCTCATATTCGTGATGTTCAATTTTACCACAATATTCTGTACCCCTGTCAGTAAGAATCCTCAAAAGTGGAACCGAATGGGTATCAAAAAAGGGTAACACTCTATCGTTTAATAGGTCTGCTGCCACAAGAGCCGTCTTACTCTGATACACTTTTGCAAAGGCTACTTTGGAGTAGGTATCTACGAAAGTCTGCTGATAAATACGGCCTACTCCTTTGATAGTCCCTACAAAATAAGTGTCTTGTGAGCCCAAATAGCCAGGAAATTCGGTTTCTATCTCGCCCATAGCCTGTTTTTCTTCCTTGGCTTTCTCCATTGCTTTCAACTGTGATTCAGTCAAAATTAGTCCATCTTGAGCTACTTTTGCCTCCAACGCTTTGAGCCGTTTAGAAAAAGTTTCTAAATCGTGTCGCAACCACACTGAACGCACTCCGCCAGGTGAAATAAAAAGCCCTTTTTTGCGTAACTCATTGCTGACTCGCAATTGCCCGTATGCGGGTTGTTCAACGGCAAAGTCTACGACAGCCTGCTCTATTTCAGTAGCTACTCGATTCTTCTCTATGGGTTTACGGCGGCTAATTTCTTGTAAAGCAGCTTCACCTCCTGTTTCATAAAGCTCTTTGAAACGATAATATGTATCACGGCTATAGCCCAGCACTTTACACGCTTGTGAGACGTTACCCAGTGTTTTAGCAAGGTTTAAAATCCCCACTTTGTTCTTGATTACTTTCTCTTGAGTTGTCATTTCTTTAATCTGTTTAATCGTTACAAATTTAATCGATTTGTCAGATTAAGTCTTGACTATTACACTTTTAGCTGCCTTTATGCTTGGTGATTTTGAATATGATACGTTTCTCAATTTACATCAAAAATACATTGACCAACTCTTGAATATATGCGTTGAGAAATCTACGACGAACCCAGCTCTTGGAAAGATTGTAGCCAATTATTTATTGAATTCACGAAGTTTGCAGTTAAAAGGTCAGCGAATTATACGAGAAAATTTCAGGGTATCTTCAAGGGATGTTACGCATAAAATGGTTGCGGAGATTGTTATGCCAATGCACGAAAGAGCAGCGAGACGAGCTGATTTTGGCTCCCAAAAACACAAAGAAGCCGTCGCTGATGCGATGAAGTGGTATGGTTATGTCAAAAAATACAATACACTCAAAGCCCGAGAGGATTTATTTCGCTCTTGGGTATCGGCAAAAATAGAATATGGTAGAGAGATTGACAGACCTGCATTTGGTGATATAAATGTAAAAAATAGGGAAGATTACCTCAATTTAGAGGGGCAAATGATTGATAGTGTTTCAATGTTTGTCAATCAGCTTACTTCTTTCGATTGCTTTAACTTATTAAATAAATTAGAACCACATCAAGCCATAGTAGAGTATTTCTCCTATACGGATTTAGGTTCAATGGGAGGGCAGAGTATTAAATATGGGGCAATTGTGTATACCCACCAAATGAAAAACCCCATGATTGTGACGCTTTCTGAAGAAAATGAAGTTAGAAAGGTTATTGACAATATGAAGGACGAACAGGCTATTGACAAAGCCTATATGTCCTTTCACCTGTATAATTTGCTATGGAAACCAATCGTGCCATTTCTGGAAGGAATCAAGGAAGTAAGTTATATCCCAACGGGTATACTCAACAGCATAGCGTTTTCCGCTTTGCAGGATGAAAACAATAAGTTTTTGTTTACTTCCTTTGAATTGAAACGTCTTACAAATTTCCAAAATGCCTTTGGCGATTCTATTGTATTGTATAATGATGAGCAAATTTCGGCAGATTTATGGGGAGCCATCGACTATGATAAAAAACCTGAGCGAATAAAGACGACTAATGCTCCAATCGCTTTAAGGGGTGTTAAGGTAGAATTATCCAGAGGGCAAAATTGGAAATATCTACCAGGAACAGAAATAGAAATTAATGCAATTCAAAAAATACTGAAGACATTTCCCCAAAAAAACATTTCAACTTTTACCCATAAGAAAGCGGGTGAATATGATTTCAAAAGTAAATATACTTCCCAAACTCAGCCTGATATACTTCATGTGGCCACCCATGGCTTTTATGATAAAATGCTGATAACTGGTCAATCAGATGAAATACAGGAAGAGTACTACCGAAGCTCTGAGTCAATGCTAAACGCAGGACTTGCTTTGGCAGGAGCTAATGATAGTGATGTTATTAATGATGCTGATGAGGAAGACGGTGTTCTAACTGCATTAGAAATTTCAAAACTCAATATAAACTCTAAGTTAGTCGTTTTAAGTGCTTGTGAATCAGGACTTGGAGAGCAAAAAAGCAACGAAGGTGTTTTTGGATTACAACGAGCTTTTAAATTGGCAGGAGCCGATTATTTGTTAATGACGCTTTGGCAAATTCCTGACAGGGAAACCTCTGAAATGATGAAACTGTTTTATACGGGGTTAGCGCGAAAACAATCCATCGAAGCGGCTTTTAACAATGCTCAGCGGGAAATGATGAAGAAATACTCGCCTTTCTACTGGGCAGGATTTGTACTGATTCGTTAAATACTATGCTGTTATTTTACAAAAAAAGGTTGATACTGTAGATTTGTGCTTTGAGCGTACTTTAGTTTGGTGCCAAAATCTGCCCTCTATTTCTCCTTAGGAGCAACCACTCGCAGCAATCCAATGACGGAAAGAATGACCAAGACAATGATGATAACCCTACTTTCAAGCCCTTGGTTAGGGTTTTGGAGGAGTTGTTTGATATGTTGGGCTTCCATCCCGACCCATACCGCAAGCGCCGTGCGGGGAATCATGCCCAAAAATCCTCCCCAAATGATGTTCCGAAAACGTAGTCCCATTAAGGCAAACATGAGATTGGTAAGGGCAAAAGGCAAGACAGGCGAAAGCTTGGTGAAAAATACAAATCGAATTTCATCTCCATGGATACGTTGGAGAAAACGAGCTATTTTGGGAAACTGTGATAAGTAACGCAATAGGCTGTCGCGGTCGATGCGCTGTACGAATAAATAGACAAGAGCGATGGCTGCCAGGTTAAGTAAAATCAACGGTAAGAGAGCAATCCACCCTAGGAAATACCCAAATACAAAGGCCAATAGGGTAGGAGGAGTGAGGGCTAAGGCACAAGCCAACGCGCATACCAACGATGCAATGGCCCACTCTCTTACGCTAAAACTCCGAATATAACTTTCGTTTTGAACAAGCCACCAACCTACTGCCGAACTATTAATGAATGGCAGTACGGTCAAAAAAAATGCCGAGAGACTCGGCATCAGTAATTCTTTTGATGATTTCATCGCTTATGCGTAGGTATTGAGCATCACTGGCATCACGAGCATCAAAATATCTTCGTCGTCTTCTTTTTCGAGTGGAACAACGATACCTGCGCGGTTAGGTGCTGACAACTCAAATGACAAAGAATTTGAGTTAACGTTGTTGAGCATCTCAATCAAAAACTTCGCATTAAACCCGATTTCCATTTCGTCGCCATTGTACTCACAAAGCAAACGCTCGTTGGCTTCGTTCGAGTAATCCAAGTCTTCGGCCGAAATGACCAATTCGTTAGGAGGGGTCAATTTAAGACGGATTTGGTGCGTCGTGCGGTTGGAGTAAATCGAAATACGGCGCAAAGAGTTTAAGATTTCGCCACGACTGATGGTCAGCACGTTCGGGTTGTTGGTTGGAATGGCGTTTTCGTAATCAGGGAAACGCTCGTCAATCAACCGACAAATCATTTTAATATTGGCAAAACTGAAAAACGCGTTCGATTGGCTAAATTCAGCTTTTACTGGAACGTTGTCAGGCAGTGAAGACTTGAGCAAGTTGAGTGCTTTGCGCGGAATAATCATTGTTGTATCTACGGCCGATTTGACATCGAAGCGGCGATAGCGAATCAAACGGTGGCCGTCGGTCGCTACAAACGTTGCGTGATTGGCACCTAGTTGTAAAAATACACCTGTCATCGCAGGACGAAGTTCGTCGGTGCTAGTGGCGAAAATGGTATTTACAATGGCGCTCATGAGGGATGTGGAAGACAGCTCTACCGAAAATGCGCGGTTGACTGATGGAATCTTAGGGAAGTCAATCGGATTTTCGCCTGAGAGTTTATAGCGGCCGTTTTCAGACACGATTTCAATTCCAAACGTGTCACTATCTACTTTGATGGCGATAGGCTGTTCAGGAAGACCACGTAAGGTATCTAAAAGTAATTTGGCAGGTATAGCAATCGCTCCTTTGTCCGATGACTCTACTTGGATTTCGGTAATCATTACGGTCTGTAAATCAGAGGCCGTAACGGTAAGCGAATCACCGTCGAGTTGGAATAAAAAATTCTCAAGAATCGGTACGATAGGGTTGGTTGAAACGACGCCGTTGATTGCGGCAAGTTGCTTAAGCAATACTGACGACGATACGGTAAATTTCATAGCAAAATGTACGTTTAATAAACAACAAATTTACGATAAAGTAGCATACTATCAAAAATTATGCCTAACGCTTTTGTCTCGTAGATAGAAGTCTACCAACACCAACGCAGTCATGGCTTCGACAATCGGCACAGCGCGTGGCAATACACAAGGATCGTGGCGTCCTTTGCCCTGTACTGTAATAGATTCGCCGTTTTGGCCTACACTTTCTTGGTCTTGCATGATGGTCGCCACGGGTTTAAATGCCACACGGAAGAAGATGTCTTCGCCGTTGGAAATACCCCCTTGGATTCCGCCCGAATGGTTGGTGCGAGTGCGAACGCGGCCCGTTTTGTCAGTATAAAAAGCATCGTTGTGAGCTGAGCCTTGCAGTTCTACGCCAGCAAAACCACTACCATATTCAAAACCTTTCACGGCGTTGATACTCAACATCGCTTTGCCCAATTCGGCATGAAGTTTATCAAAAACGGGTTCTCCCCAACCTACGGGAGTACCTGTTATAACGCAGCTTACTACCCCCCCAATCGAGTCACCCTGTTTGCGAATATCGTCGATGTAATCAAACATCGTTTGCGCCATTTCGGAGTCGGGGCAGCGCACGGCGTTCGTATCTGTAAGTGAGAGGTCGAGTTCGTAGTATTCTTTGGCGAGCTTAAGTTTACCTACTTGCGAAACGTACGCTTGTACGTCAACGCCTAGGTCTTTTAATACCAATTTTGCCAAGGCTCCTGCAGCTACGCGGGCAGCGGTTTCGCGAGCAGAACTGCGGCCTCCTCCGCGATAATCGCGAACGCCGTATTTGGTTTGGTACGTAAAATCAGCGTGCGAAGGTCGAAATTGCTGCGCAATGTGTGAGTAATCTTTGCTACGCTGGTCTTCGTTCCAAATCATCATGGCAATGGGCGTGCCTGTTGTTTTGTCCTCAAAAACGCCCGATAGTACCTGTACGGTATCGGCTTCGCGGCGTTGGGTGGTGATGCGCGACTGGCCTGGTTTGCGGCGGTCGAGCTCTTGCTGAATGAAAGCCAAGTCGAAAGGTACACCCGCTGGGCAGCCTTCTATCACGACTCCGATGGCTGCGCCGTGAGACTCGCCAAAAGTGGCTATTTTGAAAAGTTTTCCGTAGGTACTACTCATTATTTTCGAAAGATAAGAATCATACTTAGTAACATGATGATGACCAAAACATTAGCTACGTTACGAATGATTTTTTGGTAATCAAAAACAAATTTGGTGGTGTCCCAGTGTTCTATCCCGTTATAAATTGACTCCACCGTTTCTCCCGCTAGTTGGGTATTTTGAATATTTTTTCCCGTGATGACCAGTTTTAATGTAGAGCGTAATGTATCATATTTTTGTTTTTGAGGATTAAAAAATACCCAAAAAACGTTGTTGTTTAGGTCAAAAGCTCCGTTTTGTTTGGGAATGATTTGGTAATGAAACGTTTTTTTGCCCGTAATTTTTCCCTTTTTTCGCAAAATACTATCCTCTACATCGGGCGGATAGACATCAAACAAAGCTTTGTTGGTAAATACAGGCTCTTGAATCGACTTGATATTGCCGTCACCAATGATTTTAAAATCATAATGGTAGCTTTTACCTGTTTCTAACTGAGTCGTGCTAATTTTCTCTTCAAGCTGAAAATTTCCTACTAGTACCTGATTGCGAAGCGGGTGGGCAGGGAGACTCTTGACTTGCACTGAGGTAGGGCGTGATAAAAAACTAAGGTAGCTTGGTGCTTTTTCGTTGGTGTCGTTTTTAGGTAGGACTTTCATCAGAAATGTCACTGCTGGAATCCAAATAGCTTGGTTATTGAACGGGAAAAAAGAAGCTTGATAAATACGGTACTCGGTAAAGGCTTTACCTTTGATTTTAATAGGAATGGCAGGAATCTCTTGAATACCGAAATTTTCTTCCCAGCAATTGGCAGGTTTGAGCACTTTTAGGATTTGTTCGAGTTGTTTTTCTACGTCAAAAAAATCCATTTCAGTTGCATTGCTTTCCGATACAATCAGCGAAAGACGCAGATTGAAACCTTCTTCTACGTACACACTTCGTTTGTCGACACGTACCGATAAAAAAGCCCCTGTCGTTGCTTCTTTCGCGGGTTCAGTATGTATATCTTTAAAGGTCTCAATCTTTGTATCTTCTAACTGGTCTGTTTTGCCCACAATGATGGAAGTACCTTCCGAACGTAGCACCTGCTTATTGATTAAAATTTCGAGGGGACCCGTAGAAAAAATACCTGTTTTTATTGGATAATAATTTTGAGAAATAGTATAAGTAACGATTGTTTTTCCTCCGACTTTATTTGTAAAACTCGACCGTGAACTTTCTCGTTTTTGGAAGTTTTTGATATTATCGGGGAACGAAATAAGCGGCATTGGGTCGATTCCAGCTACTTTGACCGAAATCACAAACGGCTCATTGATATCTATCTGAGTGCCGCCAAATTCAATAGAAAAGGGGTTTTCTTCATTTTGCGCCCATGATAAAGATATAGTGCAAAAAAAAATTAAAATAAGTATATATATATTTCCCTGTTTCATCGTTATATTTAGTGCAAAATTAACAGACTAGGCGTATAAAATCCCTAACCTTTCATGTTAATTTTGTGAAATTACATCATTCTCTTAACGTTCGTTAAAATCTTGTTATGATTATGGCAACTATGTTAGAGTTCATCAAAACCGTACTTGTGAAAGTGAGTTTTGACAAGAAACTGTTTGAAAAAGAATTACGTAAGGCCTTAAAAGTGCTTGTGCCAGAAGATGTGAAGCAATTACGTGCTTGGTGCTATGAACGTTTTAGCGACAAGTACACCCTTATTCTTAATCAGTATTTTAGGAGGCGACGAATGTCAGTCAACTAATAAAAGAGCCGCTCTTGACCAGAGCGGCTCTTTTATTTTATAAGGCTAAACCGTCGCGTTTTAGCATAGCGTTGGGTTTTGGCTCCCGTCCTCTGAAACGCTTGTACAGTACCATTGGCTTTTCGGTTCCTCCTTTGGAAAGGATATTATCGCGGAACGATTTGGCAACGTCTTGGTTAAAAATCCCCCTTTCTTTGAAGGCTTCAAACGCATCGGCATCCAATACCGACGACCACATGTACGAATAGTATCCTGCTGAGTATCCTCCTGCAAAAATATGCGAGAACGACGTACTCACCGCCGTACCAAGAACAACCGGGTAAAGGTCGGTTTGCTCGGCTACTTTCTTTTCTACCTCCGTTACTGACTCGCCCGTAGGTTCACCGTTGTGCCATGCCATATCGGTCAAGCCAAGGTTGATTTGGCGTGCCATTCCTAGTCCTGAAAGGAAGTTAGAGGAGGCTTTGATTTTTTCAATCAACTCATTCGGAATCACTTCGCCCGTTTGGTAGTGTTTGGCAAAAAGCTTCAACACTTCAGGTTCAGTGCAGAAATTTTCCATAAACTGACTTGGAAGCTCGACAAAATCCCACGATACGCTGGTGCCGCTCACAGTTTCATACTTCACGTGCGACATCATGCTGTGCAAGGCGTGCCCAAACTCGTGGAAGAGCGTTTGAACTTCACGGAAGGTCAATAACGACGGCTGTGAGTCAGTTGGGCGCGTGAAATTACAAACGTTTACTACGTGCGGACGAACATCTTTCGTCCCTTCAAAATGCTGTGAAAGCGTAGTGTTATTCCAAGCCCCTGCGCGCTTTCCTGCCCGTGGGAAGTAGTCGCCGTACCATACCGAAAGCAATTGACCTTTTTCGTCAAAAATTTCGTAGGCTTTTACTTCAGGATGCCATACTGGAATGTTTTTGTTTTCCTTAAAAGTGAGCCCGTATAGCTTATTGGTAAGTGTAAATAAGCCATCAAGTACGTTTTCTAGTTTGAAGTAAGGCTTCAATAGCTCGTCGTTGATGCTGTATTTTTCTTTTTTGAGTTTTTCAGCATAATAACTCGCATCCCAACGCTGCAATACGTCTTCCGAGAAGCCGTTTTTCTTGGCGTAGTCGGTCAACTCTTTCAACTCACGCTGGGCGGCAGGTTTGGCGTAGCTGAGGATTTCGGTTTCAAAAGCCAATACTTTTTCGGGCGTTTCGGCCATGCGCTCTTCCAAAATGTAGTGTGCCCAGGTTTTGTATCCTAACAGCTTCGCTTTTTCGTGGCGGAGTTTTACCACTTTTTGAATAATGGCTTGGTTGTCGTTTTTATCACCGTTAAAACCACGCTTGTTGTAGGCCAACCAAAGTTTTTTACGAAGCTCGCGGTTGTCGGCGTATTGCATAAATGGTCCGTAGCTTGGGGCTTGAAGCGTAAACACCCAACCCTCTTTGTTAAGGCGTTTGGCGGTTGCTTTTGCGCCATCTTTTACAAAGGCAGGAAGACCTGCAAGGTCTTTTTCGTCGGTGATTTGAAGCGCGTACTCGTTGGTTTCGGCCAAGTTATGCTCGTTAAATTCAATCGAAAGTTGCGAAAGCTCTTTGTTCATGCCGCGAAGCTTTTCTTTGTCGGTGGCGTTGAGGTTAGCACCGTTACGTGAGAATGACTTGTAGCTTTTTTCGAGCAACATAGCTCCTTCGGTATCGAGCTTGAGTTTGTCGCGCTGGTTCCAAATGGCCTTTACACGAGTAAACAGCTTATCGTTGAGCGAAATGTCGTTGCCGTATTCGGTCAAAAGAGGGCTAGCTTCGCGAATGGCTTTTTGAAGGTCTGCGGTTGTTTCAGCGCCGTTCAAATGAAACATGATGGGCGTGATTTTGCTCAGGAGGTCGCCTGCGCGCTCAAGAGCCACGATGGTATTGTCGAAGGTCGGCTTGGCAGGATTGTTGACGATGGCATCGATTTCCTTGCGGCCTTCTACCATGGCCTCTTTGATGGCAGGCAAAAAGTGCTCAACTTTGATTTTGTCGTAAGGTGGTGTCTGGTGCAGCGTTGAAAATGGCTGCAAAAGTGGGTTATCACTCATGATTGGCGGATTAGTTTGCGCAAAGGCCATACCACTAACGAGTAGCCCCGCAAGTAAACAGTTTGTTTTCATGCAACAAATAAAGTGGTTAGTTGAAAAAGTGCAGCAAGTTAGGCTATATTCTCTTTAAATTTATCGCCCAAAGTGAGAAATTAGCTCTTGAAAACTAGACATCTTCCTTCAAGACATATCCCATTCCCGACTTGGTATGAATAAGTTTGGTATCAAAATCGCGGTCGATTTTCTTTCTTAGAAAGTTAATATATACCTCAACGACGTTGGTGCCGCTGTCGAAATTCATGTCCCATACCTTTTCAGCGATGTCGGCTTTGGACACAATGCGGCCTTTATTGCGTACCAAGTATTCGAGCAAAGCCAGTTCTTTGGGGGTAAGGTCAACGGTTTGTCCTGAGCGTGTAACGGCTTTGGTGTCGATATTGATTTCGAGGTCGGCCACTCGTAGCGTATTACCACCTGTGGGTTCAGTATCTGAATGCGAACGTTTGAGAAATACGTTGACCCGCGCTAGCAGCTCCCGAAAATCGAATGGTTTGAGGATGTAGTCGTCGGCCCCGACGTTGAAGCCCTCGATTTTGTCGTCGGCTTCGCCAAGCGCTGTTAGCATTAAAACAGGAATGTTGGGATCGCGTTGACGAATATTTTTACAAACTTCATAGCCATTCATCGATGGCAGGTTGATGTCGAGTATAATTAAATCAAAATGATTGGCCGCCGCGATTTTGCTGCCAATGAGGCCGTCGTAGGCTACTTCGGTATCAAATCCTTTTTCGCGTAGCCCTTTGCTGATGTTTTGGGCAATACGGGAGTCGTCTTCGACGATGAGTATTCTCTTTAAATCTGTATTCATTCAGTTAATGAAAGTGTAAATAGCAAATGAGCAATATAATCAAATCTCAACGCAAAAGATGGAGCGGAAATTCAAAGTTTGGCAGCACGTCTTCTCCTGTGAGCGTTTGGTCAAACGTGCTTACTTTACCCATCGTCCATGTCGTCTTCTAACTCCAAGGTAAAAGCCTCAGTTTGTCCAGGTGCAAAGTCATTTAAAAGTACCGCTGTCATCGGAAAGTAATTTTTATACGGTAAATATAACGAGTTTTGGGAGAATTTAGTTGTTTTGAACCAATTACACTTTTTCAAACAGATTCATCACTTTTACCCTCTTTTCTGTACAAATGAATTTACACGTTATTGATGCAGGACATTTTAAACTCGATGGCGGGGCTATGTTTGGCGTAGTGCCCAAAACTATTTGGAATCGGTTGATTCCTGCCGACGAAAATAATCTTTGCAGCTGGGACATGCGCTGCTTATTGGTCGAAGATGGCAACCGCCTCATGCTCATTGATACGGGAATGGGCGATAAACAAGACCCCAAATGGCAAGCCTTTTATTATCGCCACGGGGAAGGAGAACTGGTGAAATCCATCGAAAAAGCGGGTTTTGGCCTACACGAGGTCACGGACGTGATTTTCTCGCATTTGCACTTTGACCACTGCGGTGGAGGCGTTAAGTGGAACCGTGACCGAACGGGCTATGAACTTACGTTTCCCAATGCCAAGTACTGGACGCATTCAGACCATTGGCAAACGGCTACTCAGCCCAATGCCCGCGAGAAAGCGACGTTTTTTAAGGAAAACATCTTGCCGATTCAAGAAGCAGGACAATTGTTTTTTTCGGATAAGATTGAAAATCCGTTTGGTGCTCATGTTCAGCCCGTTTACGTAGATGGACATACCGAAAAAATGACTATGCTAAAAATTGCGTACAAAGGCCAAACGGTCGTATTTATGGCCGATACCATTCCGTCTCACGCGCACATCCCGCTGCCATACGTGATGGGCTACGACGTGCGCCCTCTTGAGACAATGAAAGAAAAAGAAGTCTTGCTGAAAGAAGCCTTGGATAAAAAGTATATTTTACTTTTTGACCACGACCCACTGCACGATTGCTGTACTGTAGAAATGACTGAAAAAGGAATTCGGGTGCAGAATAAAGGCGTACTGAGGGAGTTTTTTTAAAAACTTATGTGCTGTGAGGGTTGCTCACTGCCCGACTTTTAGGGAGTAAAAAAAACAAAAAAGCGTCGGAGGCTAGGCCATCCGATGCTTTGAGTCAAGACTTATGTACTGCTTTAAAACCTAACATGATTTATGATTCCAATCAACGAGCCGATTCCGCCTTTAATTCTGATTAGTTTTTTGGAAAACGCGTTCAAACACGGTGTGAGTAATAGCTTCTCGGGTTATGTCACGATTTAT
>JACCEC012207876.1_pt1 | contig 12012 bp, 9 predicted proteins | sample 7450121 | NCBI WGS metagenome assembly JACCEC01 (sample SAMN15323455, study PRJNA562643) | freshwater metagenome | isolation source: river surface water | place: USA:Blue River Watershed | collected 2017-08-18 | reverse complement strand
CTGAACATGTCCTGGCTCAGACGGGTGCGAAACAGAATCTCGCCCATCCACACAAACAAGGGCAGGGCCGTCAGGGTCCAGCTCGATGACGAGCCCCAGATCGTGACGGCCATGGCGTCACCGGCGGGCCGTGAGGACATCAGCTGCATGCCAATCCAAGCCACACCCGACAGGGTCAGCCCGATCCAAACACCCGATCCCAGGATCAGAAAGAGACTGCCGATCAGCAGCACGGCGATGGTGAGGTCATTCATGGCGCTGCCCTCATTCGTTGCGCAAGGCTTCGGCCGTGATGGGCTCGCGGCGCCGGCCCCGGAGTTCCAAGACCCACTCGTCCAGCATGGCCAAGGCAAACACCACCGAACCCAATGCCATGGCCAGTTGCGGAATCCACAGCGGTGTGGCGTCGTTGCCGGTGGAGATGTCGTGGAACAGGTGCGACTGCCAGGCCAGGCGAACGCTGTAGAAGGCCAGCAGGCCTGACAGCAGTACGCCGGCGCACAAGCTCCAGATTTCCAAGGCACGCCGGGCCGCCGGCGGCAGCGCCTGCAACACCAGCGTCACTCGAATGTGTTCACCACGCTTGAGCGTGTGGGCCAGGGCCAGGAACGCCGAGCCCGCCATGAGGTAGCCGGCGTAGGCATCCGTGCCCCGAACATGAAAGCCCACCTCGCGGCTGACGATCGACAGCAACACCATGCACAGCAGCCCCACCATGAAGGCTGCCGCCAGCCACGCCGTGGCGTCAAACAGGGTGTCCAGCAGGCGCCGCATCAGGGCTTGTTGTAGGCGTCAACCAGGGCCTTGCCTTCGGCACCTGCCCTGTCCATCCACTCCTTGAGCAGCGTGTCGCCCACCCGCTTGAGATCGGCTTTCAACTGTGCCGAGGGCGGTGTGACGGTCATGCCGTTTTGGCGCAGCACTTCGAGCGTGCTGGTGTTGACCTTGCGGGACTCCGCCCACCCGCGGACCTCTGCATCGGCGGCGGCCTTCATGACCGCGTCCTGCGTAGCCTTGTCCAGGGCCTCGAAGGCCTTGCGGTTGGCAATAACGGCGTTCTTGGGCAGCCAGGCCTGCACGTCGTAGTAGAACTTCAGGTGCTCGAAAAGTTTGCTGTCCACGCCGGTGGCGCCAGAGGTCATGGTGGACTCCACCACGCCCGTGGCCAAGGCCTGCGACAACTCGGCTGCCTGCACCGTCACAGGCTGGGCGCCCACCAGCTCTGCAATGCGCGATGTGGACGGACTGTAGGCGCGCCACTTGATGCCCTTGAGGTCGGCCGCGCTGTTCAGCGGCTTCTTGCTGTAGATGCCCTGAGGAGGCCAGGCCACCGAGTACAGCAGCATCATGCCTTGCTCGGCCAGCTTCTTCTCCAACAGCGGCTTCTGCGCGCGGTACAGCTTCATGCCCTCTTCGTAGCTGTCGGCCAAGAAGGGCAGGCCATCAGCGCCGAACGGCTGCCATTCGTTTTGGAAGTTCACGAGCAGGATCTCGCCGGCCTGCGCCTGGCCTCCCTGCACCGCACGCTTGATCTCCGGAGCCTTGAAGAGAGAGGCATTTGCATGCACCGTGATCTTGAGCTTGCCCCCGCTGAGCCGGTCCACATCGGCGGCGAAGGTGTTCAGGTTTACCGAGTGAAAGTTGGTGGCCGGGTAGGCGGCGGGAAGGTCCCACTTGGTTTGGGCTGTGACAGGAAGGGCCAGGGACAAGGCACCGGTGGTCAGGACAGCGGTGAAAACGCGACGAAGCATGGAAGGCTCCTGAAGGTGGTCGGAAAGCCGTAATGTAGGAAGGGGGCCTGGGCTTGGACACCAAGGGTTTCCCGAGGGGTGGGGCCTGCGACCCTACACTTGATCCATGAGCTGGGAGTTCTGGATCGACCGAGGCGGCACCTTTACCGACATCGTGGCGCGGCGCCCCGATGGGCAACTGGTGACCCACAAGTTGTTGTCTGAAAACCCGGAGCGCTACCGCGATGCGGCCGTGGCGGGTATCCGCCACTTGCTGGGGCTGCAACCCGGCCAGCCCATTTCTGCCGCGCAGGTGGCCTGCGTGAAGATGGGGACCACGGTGGCCACCAATGCTCTGCTGGAGCGCAAGGGTGAGCCCACGTTGCTGGTGACCACCCTGGGCTTTCGCGACGCGCTGCGCATTGCCTACCAGAACCGTCCGCGTCTGTTCGACCGCCACATCGTGCTGCCTGAACTGCTGTACGAGCGGGTCATAGAAGCCCAGGAGCGGGTGGGCGCGCACGGGGACGTGGTGCAGCCGCTGGATGAGGCGCATCTCAGAGAGCGCCTGTGGGCTGCGTTCGACGCTGGACTGCGCAGTGTGGCCATCGTGTTCCTGCACGGCTACCGCTACACCGCACACGAGCAGGCCGCGGCGCGCTTGGCCCGGGAGGTGGGCTTTACCCAGGTCAGCACCTCACATGAAACCAGCCCACTGATGAAGTTCGTCAGCCGTGGTGACACCACGGTGGTGGACGCCTACCTGTCGCCCATCCTGCGCCGCTATGTGGACCAGGTGGCGGCCGAGATGCCTGACGTGCCGCTGTACTTCATGCAGTCCTCTGGCGGGCTCACCGACGCCCACCGGTTTCAAGGGAAGGACGCCATCCTGTCAGGCCCAGCCGGCGGGATCGTGGGCATGGCTCGAACGGCTGAGATGGCCTTCGCCGAGGAAGCCCAGGCGGGATCGCTGCGGGTGATTGGGTTTGACATGGGCGGCACCTCGACGGATGTGTCGCACTATGCGGGCGAGTTCGAGCGCGAGTTCGAGACGCAGGTGGCCGGGGTGCGCATGCGTGCACCGATGATGAGCATCCACACCGTCGCCGCCGGTGGCGGCTCGATCCTGCAATTCGATGGCGCGCGCTTTCGTGTGGGGCCGCAGAGTGCCGGGGCCAACCCCGGCCCCGCCTGTTACCGCCGGGGTGGCCCACTGGCCGTCACCGATGCCAACGTCCTGCTGGGCAAGATCCAGCCCCAATGGTTCCCGCGCGTGTTTGGCCCCCATGGCGACGAGCCCTTGAGCCAAGAGGCCGCCGCCGCCGGCTTTGCAGCACTGGCCCAGCAAACGGGGCGATCGGCTGAACAGGTGGCCGATGGATTTATCCGCATCGCCGTGCAGCAGATGGCCAACGCCATCAAGAAGATCTCGGTGGCGCGCGGCTACGACGTGACCCGCTACACCCTGCAATGCTTCGGCGGCGCCGGAGGTCAGCACGCTTGTCTGGTGGCCGATGCCTTGGGGATGACGCGGGTGCTGGTGCATCCCATGGCGGGGGTGCTGAGTGCTTATGGCATGGGACTGGCCGACCAATCCCGCCTGCGGGAACAGGCTGTTGAGTGGCCGCTGAGCGCGCAGACACTGCCGTTGATCGAGCAGCAGCTCGAGGCGCTGGCGGTGGAGGTGCGGGGGGACCTGCAGTCCTCGGCGGTGGTGGCCGGTTCGGTGGTGGTCCACCGTCGCGTGCATGTGCGCTACGAGGGTACCGATGCGGCCCTGGTGGTACCCCTGGACACTGTCGAGGGCATCACCCGCGCCTTTGAGGCGGCCTACCGGCGGCGTTATGCCTTTCTGATGGAGGGCAAGCGGCTGATGGTGGAGGCGGTTTCGGTCGAAGCGGTGTTGGCTGGCGATACGCCACGGGAGCCCTTGGTGCCCTTGCAAGCCGAGCGTGCTGTACCGCGGCGCGAAACGGTGCGGGTCTACAGCGACGGCCGTTGGCATGAAGCCGCGCTCGTGGTGCGGCAGGACCTGCAGCCCGGGGACCGCATCGACGGGCCGGCCATCATCGCCGAGCAAAACGCCACCACCGTCGTCGAGCCCGACTGGCAAGCAGTGCTGACCGCACGCGACCACCTGGTTTTGAGCCGCCGCACCCCGCGCGAGCAGCGCTTTGCCGCCGGCACGCAGGCCGATCCGGTGCTGCTGGAGGTGTTCAACAACCTGTTCATGAACATCGCCGAGCAGATGGGCCTGCAACTGCAGAACACGGCTTACTCGGTCAACATCAAGGAGCGCCTGGACTTCTCCTGTGCCTTGTTCGACGGCCAAGGCCAGCTGATCGCCAATGCGCCGCACATGCCCGTCCACCTGGGCTCCATGGGTGAGAGCATCCAGACCGTCATCCGTGAGAATGCGGGGCGCATGCGTCGGGGCGATGTGTTCGTGCTCAACGACCCGTATCACGGCGGCACGCACCTGCCCGACGTCACGGTCATCACGCCGGTTTTTCTGGAGGCGCCACCGCTGGCATCCGCCTCCGCCGCTGACCCGCATGCCGCGCCCTTCGAGACGCCGCTGTTCTACGTGGGTTCGCGCGGTCACCATGCCGACATTGGCGGCCTGACCCCCGGCTCCATGCCGCCGTTTTCCACCCGCATTGAGGAAGAGGGCGTGCAGATCCGCAACTTCCTGCTGGTCCAAGGAGACGGGCGGGGCAACGGGCAGCTGCGCGAGGCGCAGATGCTGGCGTTGCTGCAAAGCGGCGAGTACCCCAGCCGCAATCCTCAGCAAAACCTGGCCGACCTGAAGGCGCAGATTGCCGCCAACGAAAAAGGCGTTCAGGAACTGCGGCGCATGGTTGGCCAGTTCGGGCTGGAGGTGGTACAGGCCTACATGCGACATGTGCAAGACAACGCTGAAGAGTCGGTCCGGCGCGTGATCACGCGGCTGCGCAACGGCGCCTACACCTTGCCACTGGACAACGGTGCCCAGATTCAAGTGGCGGTGCGTGTGAATGCGGCAGACCGGTGTGCAGAGATCGACTTCAGCGGCACCAGTCCACAACTGGCCAACAACTTCAACGCGCCGCGTGCGGTGTGCATGGCCGCGGTGCTGTACGTCTTTCGCACGCTGGTCGACGACGACATCCCCCTTAACGCCGGTTGTCTCAAGCCCCTAAAGGTCATCATTCCCGAAGGTTCGATGTTGAACCCGAACCCACCGGCCTCGGTGGTGGCGGGCAATGTCGAGACCTCCAGCTGCATCACCAATGCGCTGTTCGGCGCCCTGGGCGTCATGGCCGCGTCCCAGCCCACCATGAACAACTTCACCTTCGGTAACGACCGCGTGCAGTACTACGAGACCATCTCAGGCGGCAGTGGGGCCGGTGGTGTCTTCGATGACCAGGGCGCTTTGGTGGGTGGGTTTGACGGCACCAGCGTTGTGCAAACACACATGACGAACTCCCGCCTGACAGACCCGGAGGTGCTGGAGTTTCGCTTTCCGGTTCGGCTGCTGTCCTATGAAATTCGGCGCGGTTCGGGGGGCGCGGGCCAATGGCGCGGCGGTGATGGCGGTGTGCGCCGGGTGCAGTTCCTGGAGCCGGTCACCGCTGGCATCTTGTCCAATGGCCGGGTGCATCCCGCCTTCGGGGCACAGGGTGGCCAGGCAGGCGCCACTGGCCTGAACCGCGTGCGCCGCGCGGACGGGCGGGTGGAGGCCATCGGGCACATCGGCAGCGTGCAGATGCAGCCTGGGGATGTCTTTGAGATCCACACACCGGGCGGTGGTGGCTTCGGACCGGCCGGCGGCCTCAAGCCCTGATCCCGATCAGGGTTTTCCCGCTACAATCTTTTGATGCTCCCGATTTCGCTTCAACCGATGCTCGCCCTGGCCCACCCGGCTGGCGTGGCCTCGCGTTCGCGCACGGGCCTCACGACCACGACCAAGACCAAGATCACCACGGGCTGATCGGCTCCGGTTCGTCGTGCGCCCTCCCGGCCAGACGAGCCGGGCAGACAGCCAGACCAGTTTCTGACTGCATACAAGAAAGGGCGGACAACATGAGCAAGCGGGTAGGCCTCGTCGGATGGCGCGGCATGGTGGGATCGGTTCTGATGGACCGCATGCGGGCCGAGCAGGACTTCGACCTGATCGAGCCGATCTTCTACTCCACCTCCAGTGCGGGCGGCCGCGCTCCGGCCATGGCCAAGCAGCACACCACGCTCTTGGACGCCCATGACCCGGCACAGCTGGCCCAGTGCGACATCATCATCACCTGCCAAGGCGGCGACTACACCAAGGACGTGTTCCCGCGCCTGCGGGCCAGTGGCTGGAACGGCCATTGGATTGATGCGGCTTCGGCGCTGCGCATGGAGTCTGACGCCGTCATCATCCTGGACCCGGTGAACGACGGCCTGATCCAGCGCAAGCTGGCCGCGGGTGGACGCAACTGGATCGGCGGCAACTGCACCAACTCAATCCTGTTGATGGGCTTGTCGGGCCTGTTCAAAGCGGGGCTGGTGGAGTGGGTCAGTTCCATGACCTACCAGGCGGCCTCAGGTGGCGGTGCCAACCACATGCGCGAGCTGCTCAAAGGCATGGGCGTGTGCCACGCGGCCGCGGGTGCCGACCTGGAAAACCCCGCCACGGCCATCTTGGACATCGACCGCCGTGTGGCCCAAGCCATCCGCGAGGACGTGCCCACCGAGTTCTTCGGCGCGCCCCTGGCCGGGGGCCTGATCCCCTGGATCGACGCGCAGCTCGACAACGGCCAATCCAAGGAAGAGTGGAAGGGCCAGGCCGAGGTCAACAAGATTTTGGGCACCGAGCAAACCATTCCCGTGGACGGTCTGTGCGTGCGCATTGGCGCCATGCGCTGCCACAGCCTGGCCTTGACCCTCAAGCTCAAGCAAGACCTGCCCCTTGAGCAGATTGAAGGCCTGATCAAGGGCGGCAACCCCTGGGTCAAGTGGGTGCCCAATGAGCGGGCCATCACCGTCAAGGAATTGACCCCGGCGTCCATCACCGGTGGCTTGCAAGTGGGCGTGGGCCGGGTGCGCAAGCTCAACATGGGCCCGCAGTACCTGTCGGCCTTCGTGATCGGTGACCAGCTGCTGTGGGGCGCGGCCGAGCCGCTGCGCCGCATGCTGCGCATCCTGCTCAAGGCGTGAACGAGCCGTCCGGCGCTGCGGGCCGGATCGCCCTGGGTGTGCGCTACCGGGGAACGGCCTACCGCGGCTGGCAAAGCCAGCCGGGTGGCCAAACGGTGCAAGACCGCCTGGAGCAGGCCCTGGCGCAGTTCATCGGGCTGTCCGAGCCCATTCGCACCCTCTGCGCTGGCCGCACCGACACCGGCGTGCACGGCCTTAACCAGGTGGTGCACCTGGACGCGCCGGTGGTGCGCGAGCCTTTTTCCTGGGTTCGGGGCACCAACCGCTATTTGCCGCCTGACATCGCGCTGCAGTGGTGCACGCCTGTTCCGGCCACCTTTCATGCACGTAACAGCGCCATTGGGCGGCGCTACCGCTACCGGCTGCTGCAGTCCCCGGTGCGGCCTTCACTCGAAGCGGGCCTGGTGGGCTGGACCTTCATGGACTTGGATGGCCAGGCCATGCGCGAAGCGGCGGCCCACCTGATCGGCGAGCACGACTTCAGTTCGTTTCGTGCAGCCGAATGCCAAGCCGCCACGCCGGTGAAGACCTTGCGCGACATCACGATCCGCCAGCACGGCCCGGTTTGGGACTTTGACTTCGAAGCCTCGGCCTTCTTGCACCACATGGTGCGCAACATCATGGGCTGTTTGGTCTTTGTGGGGCAGGGCAGGCGGCCCTCAGCGTGGATGGCCGAGGTGCTCGACGCCCGATCACGCGAGGCCGCGGCACCCACCTTCGCCGCCGATGGCCTGTACTTCGTCGGCCCGCGCTACGAAGACCACTGGGGCTTGCCAGCGGGCGCTACAACCAGCCTGCCCGTCTGAAGCGCCAGAACAACACGCCGCCGCTCAGGGCGATGATGCCCAGGGCCATGGGATAGCCCCAAGGCCAGTGCAGTTCAGGCATGTACTCAAAGTTCATGCCCCAAATGCCGGCCAGCGCGGTGGACACGGCAAAGATCGCGGCCCAGGCCGCCAAGCGCTTGGTGACCTCGGACTCTTCAATCGTCACCATGGACAGGTTGACCTGGATGGCGGTGGCGATGGTTTCACGGATGCCGTCCAGCGCGGTGTTGATGCGCACCAGGTGGTCGTGCACGTCACGAAAATACTCCTGGCTTTGCTGGCACACGGTGGGCACACGGCCGCCGTGCAGCTTGCCCGCCACCTCCAGCAGGGGCGCCACCGCATGGCGCACCACCGCCGCACGCTGCTTGAGGGTGTACAGGCGCTCGATGTGGCTGCGGGCCTGTCCGCGATCGAAGATGCGGGCCTCAATGGCCTCCAGTTCGGTTTCCAGGCGCTCAATGAGCGGAAAGTAGCGGTCCACCACCTCGTCCATCAGGGCATAGAGCACGAAACCGGCGCCACGCTTGAGGTGTTCAGGCTCACGCTCACAGCGCGCCCGCACGCCCAAAAACCCGGGCTCGCTTTGGCGCCGAGAGGACAAGACAAAGTTCTCCCCGACGAACACGGCCACTTCGCCAAGCCGCCAGGGGTCTTCGTCGTTGAGGCTGTTGGGTCCAGGGGAGGGCGGCGGATCACTGGCCAGGGCGGGCATCTTCATCACCACGAACAAGGTGTCGCCGTATTCCTCCACCTTGGGCCTTTGGTGTCCGTTCAGGGCGTCTTCCAGGGCCAGCTCATGCAGGTCGAATTCGCTTTGCATCTGCCTCAATTCCGCCTCGCTGGCGTCCGTGAGCGCCACCCACACAAAGCAGCCGGGCTTGTGCAGCCACTGATCGATGTCGTCGGTGGGAATGTCGGAGAGCTTGTGGCCCTCTCCGTAGGCCACGCAGTTGATCAGCATGGGCAAGTCCTGGCGTTGATCGAAGTGCCCTGGATGGGCCTTGAACCGACCCGTGCAGGCGCTCGGCCGGCAAGGTAACACAGCGACAAGCCACTACAGCCATGGCCGGGCGACAATGCCGGGATGACTCGGCGTACCCTGATCAAGATCTGTGGCCTGACGCGGGCGGCCGATGTGCAAGCAGCGGTGCAGGCCGGGGTGGACTACCTCGGCTTCGTGCACTACCCGCCCAGCCCCCGCCACGTGGCCCTGGAGCAAGCTGCGGCCCTGGCCCAGGGCTTGCCCGAGTCGGTGACGCCTGTGCTGTTGTTCGTGAACCCAGAGCCCCGCACGGTGCAGCACGGCCTGGACCTGCTGCCGCGGGCCGTGGTGCAGTTTCACGGGGATGAAACCCCCCAGCTGTGTGAACAGGCACTGGCCCATCGGCCCCGCCCCTACTGGCGGGCCGCGCGCATGCGCCCAGGCTTCGACTTGTTAAACTTCGCCTTTGAATTTCAGCAGGCGCAGGCCATCCTGCTCGACGCCCATGTCGAGGGTTATGGCGGTGCCGGAAAGTCCTTCGATTGGTCGCTCATCCCCGCCGGCGTTCCCGCTCGGCTCGTTTTGTCTGGTGGGTTGAATCCTGCCAATGTGACCGATGGCATCCATCGCGTGCGGCCTTGGGCCGTTGACGTGAGCTCGGGCGTGGAGGCTGGCAAAGGCCTCAAGGACCCCGAATTGATCCGCGACTTTTGTGAGGCGGTCCGCCAGGCGGACCGAACCCTTCCATGCTGAACTACGCACAACCCGATGCCCGGGGCCACTTTGGCCCCTACGGCGGCACCTTCGTGGCCGAGACCCTCATCCATGCCTTGGATGAACTCAAGACGGCCTATGCCCGCTATCAGCACGACCCTGAATTCCTGGCCGAGTTCAGGCGCGAGTTGAAACACTTCGTGGGCCGGCCCAGCCCGATTTACCACGCCGATCGGCTCAGCCGCGAACTCGGTGGCGCACAGATCTACCTCAAGCGCGAGGACCTCAACCACACCGGCGCTCACAAGGTGAACAACACCATCGGCCAGGCCTTGTTGGCCAAGCGCATGGGCAAGCCCCGCGTAAGCGCCGAAACCGGCGCGGGCCAGCACGGCGTGGCCACGGCCACCATCTGCGCGCGATACGGCCTGGAGTGCGTGGTGTACATGGGCAGTGAAGACGTCAAGCGCCAAAGCCCCAATGTCTACCGCATGAAGCTGTTGGGCGCCACTGTGGTGCCGGTGGAGTCGGGCAGCAAGACGCTCAAAGACGCGCTCAACGAAGCCCTGCGCGATTGGGTGACGAATGTGGAGAACACCTTCTACATCATCGGCACCGTTGCCGGGCCTCACCCCTATCCCATGCTGGTGCGCGACTTCCAAAGCGTGATCGGCGAGGAGTGCCTGGTGCAAATGCCCGAGATGACCGGACGCCAGCCCGATGCGGTCTTGGCCTGCGTGGGCGGGGGCAGCAACGCCATGGGTATCTTCTATCCGTACATCAAGGAAGCCGGCACCCGCTTGATCGGGGTGGAAGCGGCAGGCCATGGCCTGGACAGCGGTAAACACTCGGCCTCGCTGCAGCGCGGACAGCCCGGCGTCTTGCACGGCAACCGCACCTATTTGCTGCAAGACGAAGCTGGCCAGGTGACCGAGACCCATTCGATCTCGGCGGGTCTGGATTACCCCGGCGTGGGGCCCGAGCACGCTTACCTCAAGGAGATCGGCCGTGCCGAGTACGTGGGCATCACCGACGACGAGGCCATGGTGGCCTTCCACCGGCTGTGCCGCACCGAGGGCATCATCCCGGCACTGGAAAGCAGCCATGCCTTGGCCTACGCCATGAAGCTGGCCCCCACCATGCGCCCGGACCAAACCCTCTTGGTCAACCTCTCGGGCCGTGGCGACAAAGACATCGGAACCGTGGCCGACTTGAGCGGCGCGGACTTCTATTGCCGGCCTTCTTGCCGGGGCCAGACGGTCAAGACCGGCGGGGCTCAGGTGGTGAGCCTGCCGGAGGTCACGCGATGAGCCGTATTCAACCCACCTTCGAAACGCTGGCGGCCACTGGGCGCAAGGCTTTGATTCCCTTTGTGACGGCGGGCGACCCCTACCCCGACGCCACCGTGGACATCATGCTGGCCATGGCCCGCGCGGGCGCCGATGTGATCGAGCTGGGCGTTCCGTTTTCCGATCCCATGGCCGATGGCCCGGTGATCCAGAAGGCGGCTGAGCGGGCCTTGGCGCAGGGCATTGACCTCGCCCGGGTGTTGGAGATGGTGCGCGGCTTTCGGGTGCACGATGGTCGCTCCCCCGTGGTGCTCATGGGCTACGCCAACCCCATCGAACGCTATGACATCAAGCGCGGGCCTGGCGCCTTTGTGCGCGATGCCCAGGCCGCTGGCGTGGACGGTGTGCTGGTGGTGGACTACCCGCCCGAAGAAGTGGAAGCCTTCTCCGCCGCGCTCAAGGCGGCGTCCATCGACCTGATCTTCCTCTTGGCCCCCACGTCGACCGAGGCCCGAATGGCCTCGGTCGGCCGACTGGCCAGCGGCTATGTCTACTACGTGTCGCTCAAGGGGGTGACCGGCGCCGGCCACTTGGACACCGAAGCCGTGGCCCAGGCCATTCCGCGCATTCGGCGCCATGTCAGCATCCCGGTGGGGGTGGGCTTTGGCATCCGCGATGCACAAACGGCGCAGGCCGTCGGCCGGCACGCGGATGCGGTGGTGATCGGCTCGCGCCTGGTGCAGATCCTCGAAGCCCAGCCCCGTGATAAGGTGGCGGCTTCGGCCGGTGCGTTCATCGCCGAAATCCGCGGCGCCTTGGACGCTCTGTCTGAATCCCGGCCCGCGCCCCAACCAGGAGCTGTTGCATGAGCTGGTTTGAGAAGCTGCTGCCGCCCAAGATTCAACCCACCGATCCCGCCGAACGCCGCTCGGTACCCGAGGGCCTGTGGGTCAAGTGCCCGTCATGCGAAACCGTGCTCTACAGCACCGACCTTCGCGAAAACGTCAACGTGTGCCCCAAATGCGGGCACCACCACCGCATCGGTGCGCGCGCACGGCTGGACGCCTTCCTGGACGCCGAGGGCCGTTACGAAGTGGGCCAGGAAGTGATGCCGGTGGACGCGCTGAAGTTCAAGGACAGCCGCAAGTACCCCGAGCGTCTGAAGGAAGCCCTGGAGAACACGGGTGAGACCGATGCACTCGTGGTGATGGGGGGCTCTGTCATGAGCATGCCCCTGGTGGCGGCCTGTTTCGAGTTCGATTTCATGGGTGGGTCCATGGGGTCGGTGGTGG
>JACCEC010804307.1_pt1 | contig 12012 bp, 8 predicted proteins | sample 7450121 | NCBI WGS metagenome assembly JACCEC01 (sample SAMN15323455, study PRJNA562643) | freshwater metagenome | isolation source: river surface water | place: USA:Blue River Watershed | collected 2017-08-18 | reverse complement strand
TCTAATTCTTTTTTAAGATTATTTAATAATTTAATTTTATTCGAATTCAATATTTTTTTAGATTTTTTATTTTCATTTATTTGATTAATTAAATTATTTAATTGACTTATTTGCATTGATATATTTGAATTATTAAAATTTTTTCGTTCCATAATTTTTTTTATTATTTTTTTAATATTTATAATAGCTATTTCAGATTGAATATTAACATTTGAATTATTTGTTTTTATTTCTTCTAATATATTATTTAATATTTTATTTCTATTTTTAAAATTATTAAAAGTTCCTAAACCTAATTCATTAATCAATATATTTAAATAATCATTAAATTTTTTTTCTGTACCCCAATTTAATTCAAATACTAAATTGCTATTCATTCCAATTTCATCTTTATTTATAATAAATTGAATAATAATTATGTTACCATTTAAATTATTATTTTTATTTGTTATTTGAAATTTTTTATTAATTTTAATAAATTCCATTAATCTCATAAACAATAAATTAATATTTTTTTCAAAACTATTAATATTTCTTTCTTCTGAATTTATTAAATTATATATACAATTTAATAATTCTTCAAAATTCATTTTATTTACTTTATTTTTTGATAAATTTTTTAATAAATTTATATTTAAATTTATTGGATTATTATTCATATTTTTATTATTTACTCTCTATCTTTTAAGTATATATTTAAAAAATATTTATTAATTATTTTTAATAGAATTAATTGTATTTATTAATAATTTAATTTTAAGTTTACTAGAACTACCATTATTTTTAATATATTGTAAAAAATTATTTAATTCTAAACTATTATTTATTCCATTTATATAATTTTCTATTTTACTTAAATTTTTTTGATTTTGATTTTTTAATAAAATTCTTAATTTTTCTTTAATTTCATTTTTTAACTCTTCAATTTTAGACTTATTTAATGTTATTGTTGATTCTAAATAATTATTTGAATTAATTTGTTTTTTTTTTAAATAATTTTTATTAATAACTTTTAAACTTGTTATCAAATTTGTTAAGTTAAATAATTGTTCATTAAAATTATTATAATAAGTACTTTCATTACCATTATTAATTAATTTACTTTTTCTTTTAACTATATTTCCTGCATTAGTGTTTCTAAATCGTTTATTAATATCTCCTAAGTTATAATTATTTCTACTATTATTTCGCTCAGTTATTTCTTTTATCTTATTCATTAAATTTTCTATTTTACTAAAATAATCTAATTCATCAATTATAACTTTTCTATATCCGAATGGACTGATTAAACGTCCTTTATAAGCATTTAAAATAAAAGCCAAAAAATAATCAGAATCTTTTAAAGGATTCTGTAAAAAATAAACTAATAATTCTAAATTATAAACTATATCTAATAAAGTATTTTTTATTGATTCTTCATTATTTGGAACTTCATTTATATTATGTAAAATAAAACTATTTATTTTGGTTTTTAAATTAATAATTTGTGATTTCATATTATTAGGTGTTTGTTTATTTTTACCAAAACTATTTTTAATAATATCTAATAATTTTTTTAATAATAAATATAAATTATTTTGATTAGTTTCATTAGATGCATTAGTTGCATTAGATGCATTAATTCTTCTATTATTTTCATTATTAGAAAGATTAACTTCTTTTAATAATTCTTGATTATTATAAATAATATTATTTAAAATAGAAAAATAATAATCACTTTGAGAATAATTAAAATTATTATTACTCATAATTTCTCTCCATAATATTCCTAATAATAGCATATAATCATTAACATTATTTAGTCTATATTTTTTAATTCCCGTACCTAATAATTGATTTAGAAGAACATCTAAATAATATTTAAATCTTTTTTCTTGTCCCCATATCCAATGTATTTTTTTAAGTTTTTGTGCATTTTTATTACTTTTAAATTCTACTTTTATATTAACCATATAATTATTCGAAGTTTTTTCATTATTCGGATTTTCAATATTTGAATAAGATTCAATATTTAAAGAATTCAATAAAGTATTATTTGTTTGATTAACTTCTGCCATTTAATATATAGTATTATTTACACTATAAATTTATTAGAAAAAATATTAAAATATAATATTATTAATTTATTATTTATTATTTATTATTTTGATTATTTATTATTATTTTACAATAAAAAAAAATTTAACCAGTTAAATTTTGTACTTTTTCAACCCCGAATAATATAATTGATGATATAATAGCAGTTATTGCTAAGATAGTAAATGTATATTTCATATCTATTCCTCCTCTATTATCCTTCATTAACATTCTTCCAATAATAAATGATGATGTATATTTATTTTGTGATATGTCTTTTCTATTATTTGAATCATCAACCATTTCTTTAGAGAATTTATTTTCAAATCCACACATATTCATCCATGATTTTAATAATGATACACCAATTAATCCCCATGTTGGTGAATATTCTTTCATATGATTTTCTGTCATTAAATCTAAGAATTGGTCAGAGAAAGCTTCTCTTAATCTATCACCAATACCTCTTGTTTGTAAAGCCTTATATAATAATAATGTTCCAAAGTATCTTATACCTCTAGCTATAATTAAGAATACTGGATAAATATAGAAATATTTAATAGACGCTACAACGTTCAATACCCATAATATAGGTAAGACTAAAATTGCTCCTGCACCAGTCATACCTTTAATTATTGAACCATACCATGTGTTCAAACCAATATTATTTTGTTGTACTTTAAAGAATATCATCGCTAATACATAAATAATAAGAGCACTATAGAACATTACTTTCTTAGGTCCTTTATCTTCATTTTGATTTGACAAAACATTATCAGCATCATATATCTTCATTACAAATATTTGGAATGGTTTTTTCTTTTGTGTTGCTGATGTTGATTCATTACCAGCGCTTGTTAAATATGGGGTATATAAATAGAAAATATATAAGAAGAATGCTAATATAGCCATAACAGCAGTTACTAAGAATAATATCATTGAATTCATTCTCTTATCCATACTTCCAACAGTGTATAAAACACCAATAAATCCGTATATAAAGAGTATAAATAATGTCACCATCATATAATCCATATTCTTTTGTTCAACAGTTGGGGCTTCTTTAACACCAAATGGATTATTTGTAATATCATAATGGTCTTGACGTTTTAAACCTTTACATATTTCTTCAGCGAATAATATAAAGATTATTAAGAAAGGAATAGCAATACCCAATAATAAACCAACCCAATAACTTATGTTACTACCTGTTTCACCTCTGAAAAGATTAGTAGCTACATTATAACCTATATCTAAAGAACCAAATACACCTTGGAAATATAAAAACATTGATACAAAGAAAATAACAATTAAATAAGGTTTTAAAGTTATAAATCTTTGGAAAAAATCACGGACATTTCCTAAACCAGGATTTTTAGGGAAATTATCAGAATTATATGTACGAGCATGCATTTGAGCATTTTGACATGCTAAATATTTAACTTGTTTTATTAAATTTTCAGAATTGGTAACAAATGTAGCTTTATCTAATAATCCTGCAGCAGCTAAAACAGTTGGTTGATCAGCTTTACTTTTATTTAAAGCAGCAAAAACTTGTTCTTGATAAGTATCAGTAGCACCACTAAATTCATTATCAAAAGTATCAAAATTAGTAATAACAGATGTATTAGTATCTACTGCAGAGCATGATGCATCTAAAGATGATACAAATTTACTTTTGAATGTAGATTCACCTGTAGCATTTTTATCATCTTTTTCATTAAAATAAAAATATTGTGGTAAATTAATATTATCATCTGTTTTAAGTTGTTTTGTATTTAACATTTATTTTATACCTTACTAATATTTTAGATTTTTTTATTTTATTTTTATTCATTTTCTTCATTATTTTTCTTCTTTTTATTTTTTATTTTAAAAATAAAATTAATTAAAAATATTTTTATTTTTTTATTATTATTTTTTCGCAACCATAACTGTGACTGTCACAGCTACTAAAATTAATATAGATATTATTATATATCCTGAATTCCATGTAGTTAATTTAGTATCTGTTTCTGTATAAGTATCTCTATAAAATGTCATATTCCCTATCATATTACCTATAACTAAAATAGACCAAATAATATTTATATATTTTGGTGAAAATGTATATCCAAATATAGCTTGTGTTATAGTTGTTAAAAATGGTAGACAAACAAAAATAAATAATAATATTTGTGTTATCCATTTCATAATTGTATTTCCTGAATTACTAAAATCAAAATTAGTTTTACTTAAATAATTTTCAAAGACTAATCTATCAACACCTAAAGAAGCTAATCTCCAAACAGTCCAATCTCTTTTATATGCTTCTAAAATATTAGAAAAACTTCCAAAATAACTTCCAATATATTTACTTAAAAACCAACTAGAACCTAATAATTTTGCTATAATTAACCAAGTAGATAATAATCCTAATAAATTAGTTAAAATACTTTGTGTCCACGATACATTATTTCCAGCTTCATTTAAAATAATATTATTTTTATATTCTTCAATTTTATTATTAGAATTTAATAAATTATTTTCATATTCATTACAAAATTTTTCAAAAATTTCATTTATCAAAGGTTTATTTTGTTGAATAATAACGTCATTTTCTCTTAATAAATAATTTCTTTTATCTTCTAATTCTTCTCTAAAATCTTTAAAATCTTTATTTTCATTTAATTGTATATTTAATTTATCAGATGTTTCATCATAATAAAATAATGGTCTATATTTTTTAATATAAATTTCTCCTATTTTATTTAAAAATTTCAACATTAAATTTTCAAATTCTTTATCAAATTTATATGTTTCCAATATCTGCATTATCTTTTTCTGATAATTTAAAGATTCCGGTAAAATATAATTTGCTTGACACATTACAAAAGGTATTGTTTCTTGATTCAAACCAATAATTGGTACTGTTTGTATATTAAATTCTTCATTTTTATATTTATTGAAAAAACTACCTGTTATAAATAATATTGTTATTACTAAGAAAGGTTGTAAAAAATATGATACAAAATCACCTATTGTATTTTGTGATTTCTTTAAATCAACAAATGATAAATAATTATATACCATTTGACCATTCGGTAAATTCATATTAAATCTTTTATTTAATTCATTACATGCTGTTTCAATTGTATTATAATATTTACTTGCTGTAGTATTTTGTTTAAAAACACCTTGAAGTTTAATTAATGGATTTTTATCTGAAGGTGTTATTAAAACTAATTTTAATATATATGACATAATTAAATAAACTACAAAATAAGATATAAAGAATAAAGATATATGATTCAATTTACATATAAAAACAAATACTACAAAATAAAATAATAATGAAAATAATAATAATTTTAAATGTAAATTTGCAAATACTCCTTTATTTGGTATATTTAAATTAGAAAATGCACTATATTTTTGTACATTTTGAGATAATGTCATCATTCCAAATAATCCTAATAAAATTCCCCAAAAACCCATTTCATAAACACGAGGATAAAAATAAAAATAAGGTATTAATAAACAAACACCTGCAAATACCATACTAGAATAATTAGTATTATTTACAAACACATTCTCAAATTTAAAACTTTTACTAATATTATCTAAATACTTATCTGTTTTGTCTTTATTCGTATCATCTAAATTTGTATTATTTAATTTACATCTTAAAAAATATATCAAATCTTCATTCTTCACTTTACTAACATCAGTATTCAATTGGTCTTCTGTTTGATTTACTCTTGTATTATCACATAATGTACTATTAGAATCAAAATGTTCTTTATATTTATTTTTATCTTCATCTTCATCATCTAATAATATTGTTCTATTTTCTTCTTTTTCAATATTATCTTCTTTTAAATCATCATATTCTTCAATATTATTCATTCTTTTTAAACGCATCTCTTTCGTAGTATCATTTTTATTATATTTTTTTTCATTTGTTTTATCTTTTTTATTTTTCATATTTAAAAAATACTCTATTTTATACCAATATATTTCAAACATCTTTCAAACCAAAACTTAATATTTTTTATGTAAAAAATATTAATTAAATAAAAAATTGTTCTCTATTTTTTTTATCAACTATTCTCTGATAAATAATATTTCTCTAAATTTCCAACTGCTCTTATAATTCCTACTCCTCTCGTTGCTCCTTCTCTGAATATAAATCTATCATTACATTGAATATGTTCCGGTCTATATATAAATCTAAATTTAATCTTACACATTTCTCCAGGTCTTATATATTCTTTACCTGATATATCCAATATTCTCGCTGTTTGAACTATCTTTTTACAATTTATGACTGGTTGATAATTCTTTGATATCTGTGTTGAATGTTTTCCTACTACTATTACATCCGCTTCAAAATCTAAAAATGTTGAATCATTCATTTCATCTTCACTCATTAAATATATACCTTTCTTATTTCTAACATTCTTTATTTCAAAATTTTTATCCATTATCTTTACTGCTATACATCCACTTATACCACAATCCATTTTTTCTATATTATTTCTAAAATTATCATGAAAAGACCTTGTATTCACTTGATAAAACATTCCATTAATTGGTCCCATATATAATTTGTTATTTTTTTCAATTTTTCCTTTTAATACTTTTCCTGATAATACATTACCAACACCTTTAACATTAAAGAAATGGTCGATAGCATATAATACTTTCTTATTATCAGGATTATTTTTGTTATTCTCTTCAATATAATCTTTTTTTACTGGCAAATTATATAAAAACTTTCTCAAAAAATCTATATTTAATCCCGTTTTATTTGATACACAAAATACTGGTATATTTTTCATAAAATTCTTTACTTCTAATCCACCTTCTTCTTCCTTCATCCATACTATATTTCTCATTTTAACTTTCTTATTCATTAAATCTATTAAAGATTCTTTCGTTTTCTCAATAACATGTTCCGGTACCATATCTATCTTTGTTATCACTAAAAAAAATGGTATGTTTAATGATAAACACGCATTCAAATGTTCTTTCGTCATATCTGTTAATGCCAAATTTGCACCAACTACTATTATAGCATATTCAGTATAATATCCACACATTCCATGAATCGTCGTTCCTAAATATTGTTCATGTCCACATAAATCAATTAAACATACTAGTTTATCATCTGTATATTGAATATAATGTTGTCCAACTGCAGAAGTTCTTCCAGTTTCATGTTCATGTTTAAATTTAACAATTTTAGAACGTGCCAAACCTTTTCCATCGTCCAATTCACAATTCTTTAACACTGATAAAAGTGTACTTTTACCACAATCCACACTACCCAAAACCGCTATATTCAGTTCTTTCATTTTTTCCTTTTTTTGTTCATTATTTTTAATTTATTTTTTTTTAAGTTCATTTATAAAATTATTATTTATTAATTTATTTTTAATTATTTAATTTAAATTTTTTTATATTTTATTTTTAATTAAAGTTAAAAGATACTTAAAAAAAAATATATAAATTATATATAATTTAGGTTTTAACTTTTAATATTTTAAAAAATGGAAAATAATAATAACAATTGTTCATGTGATGATGATAGTGATACGAGTGATTCCAGTGGAGACACGACGTTGGAGGGTAAGACGCGAAAGTTTAGAAACAAAGATTATGTTTATGTTAAAGAAGCGATAAATTCAGCATTAAAAAGTAATATGAGAACTAAACATGGATGTGTTATTGTTAATAATGGTAAAATAATATCAAAGGGATTCAATAGGTCTCTAGGTTCAAATAAATACCAGAGTAGAGATTTTTCACAGGACAAAACGGTTAGTCAAGGAAGATATTCGATACACGCTGAACAAGATGCATTAAGAAATTCAGACCCTAAAAAACTAGATGGTGCTAAATTATATGTTATAAGATTAGGATGCGGAGAGAAAAATCCATTCTTTATGAATTCATATCCATGTGCAAGATGTTCATATATTATTAAAAAATTTTCTGAAAAACATGGATTAAAACAAGTTATTTATTCAACAGATGATTGTTTGAATTCATTAAATTATTTATTTAATGAAAATTAAAAATAAAAAAAATTAGATTTAATTGAGTTTGAAAGTATTAAACATATCCATAACTTTTTTACCTTCAGTTAAAACAGGTGATAATGATTTAATTGTATCTTCTAAATTTTTTACTGTATCCATTAATTGATAAGTTTCAATTTGTGCTTGTTGTAAAGCTGATTTTCCTTCTTTATTATATTTTGATGATTTAAAATCTATATCTAAAGGACCAGTTTCATTTTTATCATCATCATTTAATTTAATACCACCATTTAATAAATCACCAAATTTTTCCATTGCTTTAGCAGCTTGGTCTAAATCCATAACTTCATTTTTTGTTATTGGTGATTCTTCAATATTAAGATTAGTTTTTTCTAATTTACCATTTTCAAATTTTTCACTTTTCTTTTTTTTTAATTCGTTTTTAATTTTATTTTTATTATTATTGAATTTTTCATTATTTTCATCTTCTTCATCATCTTCTTTTTTTTGATTATTTTTACTTGAATTAGCAAATTTTTCAACTTTTCTAAAAGAATTCATTAAACTTTTAAAGATAAAATATAAAATAAAACCAATAATAGCAGAATATAAAATATTCTTAGTTATTAATAAAGTTAATGTGAATAAAAGTACAAATAATAAAATACTTTCAACCCATTCTTCAATTAATTTTCTAAAAACAAAAGCAATAAAAATAACAGCTATTAATAAAATTAATCCAATATGAAGATTTTTATCAACATTAATTTTACCAAATTTAAAATCTTCTGCTTTCTTTAAAAATTGTTTGCTTTTTTCACTCATTTTTCTTAAAATTTTTTGCATATTTATTCTTTTTTTCTATATTATTATTCGATTTTTTTATTTTTTAAATATTTAAATTTTAATATTAAATCTTTATAAATCTAATTGTTATATATGCAAATAATGCTACTATTACACATTTCAATAATACACCTTTCCAATTACATTCATAATGTTCTGGGCTTCCAAAAAAGTTATATTTACATATAAATTTATCTACCATAAAATTCTTATTAAAGAATATAAATACAAATATAAATATTATAACTGGTATTCTTACTTCATTTAATGTTCGTCTCCATGCCGGTTGGTCATCTACATATTCAATCTCTTCATATTCTTCATATTCTTCTTCATCATCTCCCATTTGTTCTCTTTGTTGTGAACGAATATATTGATTTGATTTATCTAATTGTCTTTGATAATCTTGCATTAACATTGGGTCCTGTCCATTCATATTATATAATTGAGCATTCATATCCCTATTCTCGAATCTATCTTCCATTTGTCTTTGATTAGGATTAATTGGGTCTAATTGCATTATATCTCCACCAGGAGATGGTCTTGGCATTAAATCTTGAGACATTCTTTGATGGTCATTACGATTATTATCATTTAAATTAGTATATTTTTCTAATACTTGTGATACAACTTCTGAATCATCATTACCGTTATTTAATGCAGATATAGGGGTACTTTTATCATCATCCATTATTGGATTTATTTTATTAAATTAAAAAAAGAATTATTTAACTATAATTTTACGCATTTTTCTTTTAACTTAGAATAAAATGGATAAGTTCTATTTTTCCTTATTTTAATTTATAATAAATTAAAAATAATTAATTAAAAAATAATAATTAAAATAATAAATTATCTTTGGAAAGATAATTCGGGTGGTTGATAAATGAATTGTGTCATATTCTTATCAAAATTTCGCATAATATCAAAAATTTCTTTTTCAATTACTTTTAATTTATTTTGATATTCAATATAATCTTTACAAGCATAAATCCATTTAATCCAATTTTCAATATCTTTATTTGATACTTTATAATCTTTAGCTAAAATATTTATTTCATCTTGATTAAGAGTAGTCAAACCTTCTTTACATTTACGAATTAAATTTCTTTTTTGTTTAATAGTTATCATTGCATTAATTTCAGAAAATATATTTTCACGAATTAATAATTTTTGTGATAATTCGACTAAAGATTTAATTTTAAAATCGAATAATTTACTTAATTTTGAATTATAATTATTTTGAATATTATTAATTTCATCGAATTGTTTTTTTAAATTAATATAATTATATTTAAGTACTTCAAAATTCTCTCTCTCTTCATCTGTTATATTTTCAAAATTTTCTACTAAATATGCTATTTGCCATAATATTTCATTTAAATTATCTATTATATCTTTTTCATATTGATATAAATTTATGATTTTAGTAGGTTCAATTATAACATCTTTTTTATTTTTTATATTTTGTAAAATATATAAATCATTTTTATAACCTTTATTATATTTCTTTTTATCACCACTCTTATCTTTTGAGAAGAATTTTGTTAAATAACTTAAATATTCTTTATATTCTTCACTACCTTTTATTTCATCTTGTTTTTCAAATAATTCATCTATTCTTATATTATCTGGTACTTCAATTATCGATGTCATTTTTATATATAATCTCCTATTTATTATATATAAATTATTTTATTAAAAAAACGGATTATCTTTTATTTACTTTCTAGATTTTGATTTACTCTTCTTTGATTTTTTTGATTTTTTTGATTTCTTCTTTTCTGATGATTTAATCATTGATTTTGATTTACTCTTTAAATAATCATATGTATTTACTGATTTCTTTCCAACATATCTTAAAGTATTTCCTGTCTTTTTAGCTAAGAATTTACCAGTATCTAATAATGTTGTTCCTAATGTTGATAAAGCAGATTTACTTGTTTTATAAACTTTCTTTCCAGTATTTGATACTTTCTTTACTGTACCTGAAGTCACAGATGAAGCTGATTTATAAAGTGATTTTCCTGTATTTGATACCTTTTTAACTACCATTGAACCTGTTGATTTTACTTTATTTAACATTGATGATGATTTCTTTGATTTAGAACGCTTTTTCTTTTTACCACCTCCAGCTGATAATGACACTGCTTTTGCTGTTGCTGCTGTTGCTGCTGTTGCTGATTTAAATGCTTCTTCTAAATCAGCGAATCCTCCACGATGTTTTCTTGATGATTTCTTTTTTGTTGAACGCTTTTTCTTTTTACCACCTTCTAATTCTAAATTAGAACTTTTTGTTAAATAACTAAAAGTATTTATAAAATAATCAAAGAAACTAAATATTCTTTTCATTAATGTTCTTCTTCCATATGCACTTATATAAGAATTATTATTTTCTTCAATTATTTTATTTTTCATATTTTTCATTCCTGTTAAATTTATTTTAATTGGTTTTGATTCATCTCTTAATTCATCAAAAGAAGTTAATTGTGGTACAAATTCTCCATTAACTTGATAATATCCTTTATTTTTTTGTGTGCTTTCATTTTTTTCATTTAATTTTCCAATAAATATAAATCCTTGAAGAGTTAATACTAAAATAGCTTCTTGATTTGGTAAATATTGATAAGTTATTTTAAAAACTTTTTCTTCATTTGTTGATCCTTCTTCTGTTATTGTTAAATATGTACCATAAACATTATTAAATTCCTTCATAATAAATTCTGATATTTCATCACCACCTCTTTGTTTTCTAGATGATTTTTTTTTTGTTGAACGTTTCTTTTTCTTACCAGCACCTATCATTTCAAGAGCACCAGGTTTTTCTACTAAACCAGTAGCTACAATAAATTTATTATCAGGTGTAGTTCTTCCAAATTGATATTCATTCCATCCTACTGACATTTCAGCAGCACCTGGAGGAGGTCCTCTTGGTTGTCCTGGATTCGTCCAATCAGGTGTATAAATTGTTTCTAATGGGATTGAATTCTTTTGTGATTCTGCTGATAAAGGAGCAGCGTTTGAGAAATAAGATGAACTCATTCCATGTACACCTTCCATTCCT
>JACCEC011298977.1_pt1 | contig 12013 bp, 9 predicted proteins | sample 7450121 | NCBI WGS metagenome assembly JACCEC01 (sample SAMN15323455, study PRJNA562643) | freshwater metagenome | isolation source: river surface water | place: USA:Blue River Watershed | collected 2017-08-18 | reverse complement strand
CTAAAGTTTGTTGAAATTGATATTTAATTAAATTGAGATCAGTATATTTATTGGCATTACCATAAACAAATAATCCTCCGCCTTCTTGTTCAAGATGTTTCCGAATGCGTTTTAAGTTGTGAGTTTTTCCGACTCCTTGCGAAGCTGTCCAAACCAGTGTTGCTACTTTTTCATGACTGGATTGACTATTTTTAACTTGTTCAAGGGCTTTAAAAACTGTATCTGACGCTTTTTTGTTTAATGATGTTAAATCAGGAAAGCCTTTACCCCAGATATTTTGCTCTTGAACAATACCAGCATTCTTAAAAGGGTTATAACTTTTAATGGCTGCATGAATTTCGTTAAGTGGAGAAACTGAAGGATTAGTCATAGTGTTTAGGAGTGAGGATCGAAACAACAAAGAAATCTGTTTTAGTTTTCAGAATCTAAACGTTTAATGTAGTAGCGAAACTTACCACTGGGTAAAGTCATAGAGTCTTCCCGTTTATCCGGTGTTATATCGGGCATTTCTCCTGCCATAAGTTGTAAAATATCGTTAGCTTGCATCTCTAAAATCCATTCGTTGAATTGTGAACGAGTAACCTGCTCACCGATAGCGCGTCGGATGCGATAAATGGGGACTAAATCATTTAAGTTATAATCCTTATTTAATTGATCATACACCTGAAGGGCGATCGCTTTAAACTCTTCATAAGAAGCAATCACAGCTTGTTTAACCGATGTAGCCGGAATTCCTCCTTGATTCAACTCTCGAATTAACTTAATTAATCCATTCCCTAACCGAGAGGCGATAATCGTTGTATCAAAAGTAAAATCAGAATTTGTTAACGCCGCGATTAACATTTGTTTTCCGGTATCCGTCAGAGACACCATTAACGTTTGATTTCGCTTATAAATTTTGATCGCATCTGCGGCTTGTAATTCGTCGTAAAGACTTGGAGAAACGCCAAAGCTTGTTCCCTGACGCTTTTGTTTGAGTTTACTATTCAATTCACTTTTTTTAACCTCACCCTGACTACAACTCATGGCCCATAAGGTTAACAGAAAGCGAGTTTTGTTTGTTACGTCAGTGGTAGAAGCAGCAGAATTAGAAGAATCTATAGAAGGTGTTGATGACATATTATCGATGACCGTCTTGAATAAGCTGATTAAATTTTACATCAAATCTGGAAGAATTAAAAGCTTAGATATTCAGTTGAATGAGGATTAATCCCTAGATTCAGGGAAAGTTAAACTATTTTGAGACCAGAGAAGATGGTTAGAAAACAATCAAACCCCACGACTCAAACACAATCGAGAAAACCCGAATTTTTCCTCAAACAATTGTAAGGATTGATTCACAAATTAAACCATCGGGTGTTTGACCGGAAGGGTCACTCAGAATTTCACAAATGATGGAATTAAGCAAATCAGGGTTCCTGTGGCGTTGGCACTAATAGCAGGCAAGCCTGTTAAAATAAGTGTGGGAAAGATAATGATGCCACCACCCCCGCAATCGAATTTAAGACCCCGCAGACGCAGCCAATTAGAAGTAGAAAACTAGCTTGGATAAAACTCATAGCTGATGGATACTGTAGGGGCGAGGTTTTCTCGCCCTCTTCTACGATTAAGTTGATTGGGAATATAATCCTAATCGATATAATTCCAAGTTTTTATACAATTCATCTAACCACTGAGTCGCCATTTCCTGAACTTCCCTTGAACATTGTTTTTGCTTAGTTTCACTATCATCAACAAAAACCCTTTTATGTGTTGGGTCTTTTGAGTAACGTTGCGATGTTTTACACATTTTTTCTTTTTCTTCCAAGGATAAATTAAGCTGAAAAAAGTCTAAAACAGAAGACCATGTAGCTTCCGGTAATTGATTATAGTTCAGCATTAAAGTATTGTGATCTGCCATTTTGAGAGCAATTTGGCAAAAACTGGCTAACATCCTAGCACAGTATTCCTCAGAACTCATAAGCTCGATTTCTTGTGCAGAAAAACCTGTAATACTTTCACAAATTCCAGGGGTATTCTTAAGATCTGTCCAGATCGGATCATCTTTAACACTGTTACTCTTAAGATCCATCCACTCCGCAGGTGCTTTCAACACGGAAACCATCACTTCAATTGGGTTACGATAAATAAAAATCCACTTAACATCGGGAAACGCTTTTTTAATTAAATCGAGTTTCCTAATATTCCAACTTTTGAACTTAATAAAATAGTTAGTTTCCGTCTCACGTCGCTTTTGTCCTAACGCATTGACGAGTAATTGTAACCCCTTAATTCTGTCTTCTTCTGAGATACCCACTAAATCGGAAACCAACATTGAATTCATGGGGGCGGGTTCAGAAATAACCAGATTTTGAGGTAAGGTACAAAGGTTTTGAGAAACCAACGTTGAACCACATTTTGAGATATGAAAAATAAATCCAGTGGGTTTCAAACCCGGACTGATTTCTTGTAAATCAGCCAGTGCGTCTAACTGCGTTTGAAATCGTAAACGGCTGGGATCTTCACGCAGACAACGGGCTATTGTTTGATTAAAAAATGGCTCAGAGAAAACCACATGACTCAAATCGCACCATTGCACTAACGGATGAGGTTTTTTTAACTGAATTAGGGTGGGTGTTAAACCAACAATTGGCTCCATTTTAGTGTTAATCCTCAGAAAATACTAACGTTAGAGATGCTTCGTTTCACTCAGAATGACAAATCTCACCCTGTCATGCTGAATGAAATGAAGCATCTGAGAGACTCCTGAATATTATTGACAGAATTTTATGTTTCTGTCTTTCAAATATTAAGCTCCAGGCGGAATAACTTTTACATCCAAAAGAGTAGCGATCTCCTCAAGAATCTCTCCAATATCTTGTGTCTGCTCACATTGGGCAACACAGTAGGCAACCACATAGCTGTTAAACTTTTCAGCAGGTAAATAAACTTGATCTCCAACGTAACGTAATTGTGTAAATTCTCGAAAAGAAGGATGGTTTTTAATCGCATCAATGCCATTAATAGAAGAAATACATCCAGCTTGCGGTGGTAGTAACGCTCTTAACCCCGATCTAAAAATAGCATCCTGATAATACTCATCTTTCGTAAAGGGATTTTGTCCTTGAATCACTTGCATGATGCAATCGTAGGGATTTAAGGCAGGATTTGAAAGGGGGATTAGATGAGAGTTAATACATTCACCGCCTAACCGACCTCCAATTTCTAAAATTTTAGGTTGACCGTTAATAACCATGATGTCAATGTGAAATCCACACCAATTAATTCCGGTCAAAGGAATTGCTTGTTTCGCCATCTCTACGATTTTGTATTGAATTTCAGTTGGTAATAAAGAGGGCGTAATATTTTGATACTGAATTGGCAGGGTCAAATCGTTTTCTTTGTCAACAATGGTGAGGATAATCGGCTGACCATTAACAACCATCCCCGCCACCGAATGTTCACTGCCAATTAGTTCTTGTTCGACAATAAACTCATGGTTATAAAAGCCATAAGTAGGGTCATTTTCCGGTCGAACTATTCGATAAAAATTAGCTACCTGTTGTTCAACTTCTTCAGTAGAGCGAATTTTAAAAATTCCCCGTCCAAAAGAAGAACCTGGGGGTTTTAAGACACAGGGAAAACCCACTTTTTTAATAGCATCCCAGACGTTATTTTCCTGATTGACAATAGCAAAAACTGGGTTTGCTTCTGGCAGATATTCCTGAAAAATGCGACGGGTATTCGCTTTATTGCGAACATTATGGGCTAGATCTGGGGATGTACCCGGAAGACCCAAGGCGGCTGATAATCTGGATACGAGGGCAACAATGGGATCAGTCCATCCGATCACCCCTACGATTTGAAGATCATGTTGTTGAATATAAGTCAAAATGTCGTTAAACGCTTGATCTTCATTCGTGAGGGGGGTTTGGATGAGATGGGTTAACTGATAATCGGCATATTCGGCGATGGAGCTATCTGCTAGAACAATATCAAGTCCATTGTTACGAGCAGCATTAATTTCTGCATCCCTTTCTAAAATTACAGAGCGGGTTCCAATATAGAGAATGTATTTTTGAGTCATTATTCTTGAGGGTAACTATCTTTCTAGGGTGGTTAACAGTCAACCGTCAACCGTCGTAGGGGCGGAGTTACCCCGCCCCTACCAGCCAACCGTCAACGATCAACCGTCAACCGTCGCAGCTTGATAAAGTTCATGAATGATCATCGTATAGGCGGTGGTAATGGGGATATGTCTTAAGCCCATTTCGCATTCAGGACGTCGAGCTTCATTCCAGAAGCGAATATTGCCAATATTACCAAAGGGCATTCGGATACCACTTTGTATCCCTGAAATGGCGTGGGGTTGGTTGTTGATATCCCCAGTGGCATCAAAAGACGCATTAAAAATCAGGTTGAGTCCATTGATGGAGGTCTGTTTCCCGGTTGCAACAGCACCCTGATTATAAACCCACAATCGACTTTGATAGCGTTTCGCGGCTAATTGCAGCAAATTCAGTTCTTCAGTGCTGAGTGACGTTAGGGGTACCCCCTCCAACTTGATTTTCCGTTCCAGCCGAATACAAGCTTGGCGATCCCGCAAGACGGCTAAACGTTGAGCATCACCATCGTGTAACGAATCTTCTAAATCTTCCGGTCGCCGTTGCCAAATCTGTTCAGGAGCTTTATTCGCCTCAACAGGAATCATTTTTAAATCACCCGCTTTCATTTTGACTGGATCAACCGCCGTACAGTAGGAGTCTACGCGCCAGGGTACGCCTAAAATACACGCAAAACCCATAATACTATCACCGACTTGCCAGGAACGATTCTTGGTTCGTTGCATGACGGTAAAATCATCACAAAACTCATTTGTAATAAGCTTCATTACCCGTGCAACGGCTTGGTCAAGACTCCCCAACTGTTGCAGAACTTCAGTAAAAATATCTCGTTTTGTTTGTTGATCGGCGGTACAAAGATTAACGCTGGGACTAATACCCAGTACGTCTGCTGCCATCCGCACCGTTGAAGGGTCAGGAACCATGATTTCCTCTGGTAAAAACAGTTCCTTCCGCATTCCTTGAGAAATGTGTATCGATATCAGACGGCAAACCTGCTGCATTTGAGTTTGGAATTCTGGATAACGGGTAATACTAGCCAGCAGTTGGCTTCCAGAACCCAGAAAGCAAGGGCCTTGCTTGAGGTTAACTTCTAAGATGGATAAGCGTTTTGCTAATTCTAAGGGCAAATGGCGAGGGTCAACGGTTCGGTTAATTTCTTCGATGGTTTTATCACTGCCTTTGAGTGCAAAAATGGAAAGGGCTGCCATCAAATAACGTTCTTCATCGCTGAGATTTGTCCAGTCTAAACTCGATTCACTGACTTGTATTTTTTGCAAAATGGCGCTGAGTTCACCTTTACGCTGAGAGCGCTCGGCCCCCCGTTCAATAATTGCTTTTCCCCCTAAACCGAGAATAAAATCAGTCGCAGTAATGGATTTAATCAGAATTTGCAAATAAAGGAATCCTTTGAGCAAAAACTCACCGCCATCTTCCTTAACTGATATTTGCGGTTTGGTGGCGAAGTCCTGACAAATATTATGAATTGCGATCGCAAGTTCTTGGGTTCGCTGCTTGTCGGGCGTATTATACCGTCGTACACAGTCAGGAACAGATCGAGTCGGATCGTACTGAACTTCCAGTGATTCCGAAATATTAGGCACTCCATACAATAGAGATGCGCTTTGAGTCATACCTCGATAAGCCGTCAGCAATTCTGGAGGCAGTTGATCGGTTAATATTTCATTGTTTAGATTTGCCTCACTGAGAGTAGCCTGGTGTGGGTGCACTCCCTGCAAGTTATCTTCTGTACCTCTGGCTATTTTGACATCAGTAGTTGTTTGCATTGTTTTTTCCTTTATTTTTTCGGAACTAAGTTATTCAAGTTATAATCTTAATTTGATTGATCATATAGCTGAAGGGCGATGTATTAAAGGTAAAGTCAAGATTTGTTAACGTCGCGTTAATATTTGTTTTCCGGTATCCGTCAGAGACACCATGACCGTTTGATTTCGCTTATAAATTTTGATCGCATCTGCGGCTTGTAATTCTTCGTAAAGACTTGGAGAAACGCCAAAGTTTGCTCCCTGATGCTTTTGTTTGAGTTTACTATTCAATTCACTTTTTTTAACCTCACCCTGACTACAACTCATGGCTCATAAAGTTAACAGAAAGCGAGTTTTGTTTGTTACGTCATTGGTAGAAGCAGCAGAATTAGAAGAATCTATAGAAGGTGTTGATGACATATTATCAATGACCGTCTTGAATAAGCTGATTAAATTTGACATCAAATCTGGAAGAATTAAAAGCTTAGATGTTCAGTTGAATGAGGATTAATCCGTAGATTTAGGGAAAGTTAAACTATTTTGAGACCAGAGAAGATTATTAGGAAACAATTAAACCCCACGACTCAAACACAATCGAGAAAACCCGAATTTTTCCTCAAACAATTGTAAGGATTGATTCACATTCCTCTAACCTTGATTAAGCTGTTGAAATTTTAGTCATGTCAATCTAAAAAGTTACAGGGTCAAGTCACTCTCTGAACTAGAGGTAACTTGAGGAATACTAATGGGGATATCTTCATCAATTAAACCATCGGGTGTTTGACCGGAAGGGTCACTCAGAATTTCACAAATGATGGAATTTTTGAGCACTAATTGTGATTTTTCGATAAACTCAAAAATTTGTTCTGGTTTTAGCCCATAACTTTCTTGATTTTTGTAAACTGCGTATATTGCTAATAAAGGTTTAATATCTGCCTCTGGGATACGAACCCATTCTCCACCTTTTTCGTCTTGCAGTTCTTTAAGATATTTTTGTGCTAATCTAGCATTTCTGCCAATGGTTTTAGATCGAACTAAACACCCTCGCGTTAAATCAAATTTTTGATAATCTCCAAGTTGTCTAAGAATAGCTTGGACTATAGCTCCTCCTGATTGCTGAATCACAGCTAATCCAATTTTAACAGGTTGATTGTTTTCTATTCCATTGATTTTGAAATGAAGATAACAGCTTCTCTGTTTAAATCTTTCAATACTTTTAATTTCGACATTTTCAATCGTTTTTCCAATAATGCGTTCAAAGCTAAAAGCTAAGGTTTCCGCTAGTTGATCACTGTCTTCTAAAAGGTCAGTAATTTTCTGTTCAATTTCTGCGAGTTCATTTTTGAAAGCAGGTTTAACGACATCTAGGTTAGCTGGAGGATCAATTTTGTCTTTTCTCCACTGGGAAGCACACCAACCCAAAACTTCTCTAGTTGTTGGTCTGTTCTTCCCGAATTCTATCAGTTCAGCTTCAGTAAATGGATATAAACGATGAGGGGGAACAACTTGATACTGAGTGTAAAATTCCTTTAACCATTGAGATACTAATGCGATGATATCATCTGGCTTTAAATAGTTTAAAAAAATAGGTTGTCCCAATTGAGGATAACTAGCAATTCTATGAATAACGGCTTCTGCTTGTGGCAAAGATGTAACTTGTGCCCAAGTGCTTTTATACATTGCTAGAAAAAACAAACCTCGCTTAATATTGTTGAATAAATCTTTAGCCAAACTTGCAGTGATTTGGACTAAGGAAAAACCCGTGAACTCATCAACATGAAGTGTATCAAGTTCATCAAAACAGATAAGCGGAATTTTATATTGACTCACTAAATTCAGAATTTGGCAAGTTGTCTTAAAAGATTCTACTTCTTTTTCTCCAGCTTTAAAGTTGGGTAATCCCAGATCTTGAGCTTGTCTTTCTGCTAACTCCATCCCCGATAACCAATAAGTTACATAGATAGCATGGGGGCGAGAAAGCGTCCATAAAATAGCTCTGATAATATAGGGATTTTCAATGATTTGATGTTGTTTGGAAAAAATTAAATCTGTTAAAAGATCTAAAGCTCTAGTGGAATATCGATTTAGCCAATCAGGGAATTTTTGAATATATTGTTCTGCGGTATAGTTCCATCCTTTCGCTTGATTAATTAAATGGGCAGCTATTTCTTGCCATTGCATGATTCCTTCATATTGACCATAAGCTCTTAAGCTTGAAGTTAGGGTTTCCAGAAACTTGCTTTTGATTTTAGATAGTTTTTCTCCATAGTCTCCCATATAGATAAATAAAACTTCATCGGTTTGTTTAAAATGATGGCGAATGCGACTAATTACTTGAGTTTTGCCTAATCCTTTTTCACCAAAAACTGTAACCCCTACAGTTTGCATAGAGTTTTGATTGATTTTATTAATAACATCAAAAACTGTATCAGAAATATGAGCATTAATCGAGGGGACATCAGGTAAACTTTTGCCCCAAACTTGAGAATTTCTAACCACTGTATGTCCAGCAAACGGGTTATATTGCTGAATCAGATCGTCAATCTTACTCAACTCAGAAGTAGTCATAATTTAACCAAAAATAATGGGTGAATAATGAATGATTAGAAAAGCTTTATAACCGTTTAGCATAACAACGTAAGCCAACCAGTTCTATGCTAATAGAATCTTCAATTTTGTCTGGTGCGCTATCTTCTACGCTACCTTCCATTAGTTGAACTAGATCATTAGCCTGCATTTCTAACATCCATTCACTGAACTGTGAACGACTAACTTGATCGCCGATAGTCCGACGAATGCGATAAATCGGGACTAAATTATCGTAGTTATAATCTTTATTTAATTGATCATACACTTGAAGGGCGATCGCTTTAAACTCCTCATAAGAAGCGATGGTAACTTGTTTAACAGATGTTAGAGGAATTCCTCCTTGATGCAGTTCTCGAATTAACGCAATTAACCCATTGGCTAACCGAGCCGCCACAACCGTTGCATCAAAAACAAAGTCAGGATTTATTAACGAATCAATTAATATTTGTTTTCCGGTATCGGTGAGTGATACCATAGGCGTTTGATTTTGCTTATAAATTTTGATGACATCCGCCGCTTGCAGTTCGTCGTAAAGACTTTGAGAAACACCAACATTTTTCCCCTTGCGTTTTTGCTTAACTTTACTCGTCAATTCACTTTTTTTAACCGTTCCCTCAGTACAACTCATTGCCCATAATGTCAAGAGTAAACGAGTTTTTTCAACGGTTTCAGTCGCAGAAGAAATAGAACTAGAAGCATCTATAGAAGGTGTGGATGACATATTATTGATGACAGGATTGAATAAACCGATCAAATTTTACATCAAATGGGGATTAATTAAAAGTAAAAATGTTCATTTTAATGAGTACAAATCCGTATATTCTCGTAGAGTTTATAAAATCTTGATACCAAGGTTGATGGATTTCCAGGCTTTTGACATTGACGGGACATTTTTCTTAAAATAATTCTGTGGATTGATCAATATCTGTCCAACATCGACTAAGCTGTTCTTAAATTAGACCATCCGATTTATCGGTTTCCTCATGTCCGTTTCTTCCTCTCCAAACCCCAAATACACAGAACTACTTAATCGCCTCACGGAGATTAACGATATTAAATCGGCAATTTCCCTGTTGTATTGGGATCAAGCCACCTATATGCCGCCTGGGGGTGCTCCGGCCAGAGGGCGACAAATGGCCACATTACGCCGCCTCGCCCATGAAAAATTCACCGATCCGGTTTTGGGAGAACTTTTAGAAGACTTACGGACGGAGGAAGCTAACCGTCTCTATCCCTCCCTAGAAGCCAGTTTAATTCGTGTCACCTGTCGAGATTATCAGCGAGCGGTACGGGTTCCTTCAAAGCTGATGGCACAGATATCCCAGCATCAATCTGCCTGCTATGATGCCTGGGCTAAAGCACGGGAAGCCCAAAATTTTGCTATTGTTCAACCTTATTTAAAAACCACTTTAGAATTGAGTCAGGAATATGCCTTGTGTTTTCCAGGGTATGAACACATAGCCAATCCCTTAATTGATCAACAGGATCAGGGGATGACGGTGGCAAAGGTGCGATCGCTATTTGAACCTCTGCGTGAACAATTAGTTGCGATCGTAGAAGATATTAGTAGTTGTGTTCCGTTAAACAACTCTTGTTTACATCAAAATTTCTCTCCTAAAGAGCAGATTAAGTTTAGTCTTGGGGTAATTCGATCTTTGGGGTACGACTTAAATCGAGGACGTCAAGACAAAACCTTGCATCCGTTTATGACGAAATTCTCGATTGATGATGTTAGAATTACTACCCGTGTTTATGAACACCATCTGGAACAAGCCTTATTTAGTACCATTCATGAGGCGGGTCATGCCCTCTATGAACAGGGAATTGCACTGGAGTTAGAAGGTACTCCCTTAGCGGGGGGTGCTTCCTCTGGTTTGCACGAAAGTCAAGCTCGTTTATGGGAAAATGTCATCGGTCGCAGTCGCGGGTTTTGGGAATGGTTTTATCCCCGGTTACAGGGGGTGTTTATGCGGCAGTTAGGACAAGTTACAACTAATCAGTTTTATCAAGCAATTAATAAAGTTACTCCTTCTTTAATTCGTACCGATGCCGATGAAGTTACCTATAATTTACATATTATGATTCGGTTTGATTTAGAGTTAGCAATGTTGGAGGGAAAATTAGCTATTTCTGATTTACCTGAAGCTTGGAATGAGCGATATAAAAAAGATTTAGGGGTGATTCCAACAACAGATATTGAGGGCGTATTACAGGATGTGCATTGGTATATTGGACTAATTGGGGGAATGTTTCAAAGTTATACGTTAGGGAATTTAATGGCGGCTCAAATTTATCATACTATCATTAGTTTTGATCCTGAAATTCCCTTTGAAATTGAACGGGGAAATGTGAAGCGGTTATTAGAATGGTTGCAACAAAATATTTATCAACATGGTCGAAAATTTACCACATCAGAATTAATGGAACAGGTGACGGGTTCTCCCCTGAAAATTGATCCATTTATTCATTATCTGCATAATAAATATGAATATCTCTACAATTGTAAATTTTAATTACAAAAGATGTCGATATAAATGTAAGGGGAGTTCTGTCCGTTTTTTAAAATCCAGAAAAGATTTATAACTCCCACGCTTTTTACGTTCTAAAACAACGATTTTAGCCGCGTTGATATGGAGTCCTAAACTCACTAATTCATCTATGGATAAAACATTTAACCGTCGCCAGGAATGATGAATCTCTTTGTTCATATCAAAACCAAATGAAACTAGAGGTTCAATGTGTGTTAAAGTAGCTTCAGGAATCCCAATTAATTCTGAAAGTTCTTCTAAACTGGTAAAGTTATAGCCCTCTCGTTTCATTTCTTCAATTTCATTGGCATACACAATCGGTAAATCTAAGCCGTGAACTAATTCATGTTTGGAACAATTATTAATATCAATTTTATCTCGATGTTTAGCAATTAATTTAATCAGGTTGGATTCATTGGATTTGGTTAAAGAATTAGGATAGGTTTTAGCTAGAAATTCTTTTTTTAGGGCGATCGCCGTGGCAATTTGAGCAATCCAAATGATTCCACTTAACGAACTATTTGATAAGATAAAAGCCGTCGCTACAAACCCTAAACCGATGTAAACCCAGGATTGAGTTTTAGTTTTACTTCCCGCATAGACAATGGCTAATCCTCCTAATACGGGAAATAAAGACCAGTATAACCACTGCGGGGTTTTCTGAAACCATTGGGATAGATTAGACACCTTGAATGTCACTCCTATTAATATTTACAATTCATTTAATAATTTGCGACGTTTTTCTTCATATTCTTCGGCAGTAATCGCATCTTGATCATAGAGTTTTTTCAGTTGAGAAATGGCGATCGTAACATCTTCTCGAGAATGACTCCCCCTTAAAACTGCGGTATTTAGACCCGGATTAAATCTAGCATCAAAGGTTTGATCAGACATTAATAATAAACTCATAAAATCAAAGAAGGCGAGAATAGCAGGAATAAAAGTCCAGGAAAATAAAAAATAGAGAATTCCGCCAAAATTTTCCCCTAAATAAAACTTATGAATTCCAAATGCACCTAAAAAGAAAGCG
>JACCEC011117755.1_pt1 | contig 12013 bp, 13 predicted proteins | sample 7450121 | NCBI WGS metagenome assembly JACCEC01 (sample SAMN15323455, study PRJNA562643) | freshwater metagenome | isolation source: river surface water | place: USA:Blue River Watershed | collected 2017-08-18 | reverse complement strand
GTTACACCGCCGTCATCAGCCACCGCTCGGGCGAGACCGAAGACAGCACCATCGCCGACATCGCCGTGGGCCTGAACGCCGGCCAGATCAAGACCGGCTCGCTCTCGCGCTCGGACCGCATGGCCAAGTACAACCAGCTGCTGCGCATCGAAGAAGACCTGGGCGATGTGGCGGTCTACCCTGGTCGCGCCGCCTTCTACAACCTCAAATAAATCGCCAAGACCGTGGGCAATCGCCTCGTCCCGATCGTTCTGGTGGTCCTGCTGCTCGTGCTGCAGGGCCAGCTCTGGTACGGGCGTGGCAGCTTGCCCCATGTGTCGGAGCTGGAACACAAGGTCCAGCAGCAGAAAATCGCCAACGAGGAAGCCCGCCGCACCAACGAGCAGCTCAGCGCCGAGGTCAATGACCTCAAGGAAGGCCTGAACATGGTCGAGGAGCGGGCGCGGCACGAGCTGGGCATGGTCAAGCCCAACGAAATCTTCGTGCAGATCGCCAAGTGAATCCGGCGCCACGCCAGATCGTGGTGCTGGGCGCACCCGGCAGCGGCGCTGAGGCCCTGCGCATGCAGCTGCGCCAGGCGCTGGCCGGCCATTCAGGCTGGCTTCTGACCGATGAATCCTGGCCCTCGCGCCAGCACCAGTTTGCCCTGCTCATGGGCCTGGACCAGCCCGACACGGCGGCGACCGACCGGGCCGCCCAGGCAGGCATCGACGCGCAGCTGCGCCAGCAGCTGCAGGCGCTGGACTTGCCTTTTCGCGTGGTCTACGGACAGGGCCCTGCCCGCCTGACCCATGCCCTGCTGGCGCTGGACCTGCCCGCGCCCGACGAGGCCGCCAGGCAAAGCCGGCAAGAAGCGCAATTCGATCTGAACCGCGGCCGCACGCCCTGGTCGTGCGAGAGCTGCAGCGACCCCGATTGCGAGCACCGGCTGTTCACCGGCCTGCTGCGCCAAAACAGCCCCTAGACGCCCTCAGCGCCCGCGATGGCCTGCGAGCCGGGCCTCAGGCCTCAGTGGATCGAGCCGTCCGCCTCGGGCGCGTTCAGGGGCAAGGTGAAGAGGCCGGCCGCATCGACCGGATCGAAGCGGTACTGCGCACCGCAAAAATCGCAGCCCACCTCGATCTGGCCCTGCTCGGCGATGATGCTCTCGGCCTCGGCCACGCCCAGGCCACGGATCATGCGGCCCACACGCTCGCGGCTGCAAGAGCAGGCAAAACGCGGGCCAGAAGGCCCCACCATCGGCGCAAACCGGGCCAGCGGCTCTTCCCAGAACAGGCGGTGCAAAACGGTCTCGGCGTCCAGCGTGAGCAGCTCCTCGCGCTTTAGGCTTTTGGCCAGGATGGCGATGCGGCTGAAGTCCTCGCTCTGGCCCAGCTCGGCTTCACGGGCCACCGAATCGGACTGCCCGGCGAGGTTGCCCTCGCCCTCGACCGGCAGACGCTGGATCAGCAGACCGGCAGCGACCTGGTCGTCGGCGGCCAGCACCAGCACCGTGTCCAACTGCTCGGACTGCAGCATGTAGTGCTCGAGCACCTCGCTGATCTGTTCGAGTTTTTCGCCCTGGTCACCAAACAGCGGCACCACCCCCTGGTAGGGCTGCTGGCCGGGCAGGCGGTCCTTGGGGTCGAGGGTGATGGCGCAGCGCCCCTGGTTGTGCAGGTTGACCATCTGGCTGAGCGTGGCATCGGGCGCCACCTCGCCCACCTGGGTGCAGGTGGCGCGCAAGCCAAAGTCCGGCTGGACTTCGACCACGCCGACCTTGACCGGCCCATCCCCGAAGATCTGCAAGATCAGTGCGCCATTGAATTTGATGTTGCCCTGCATCAGCACGGCGGCAGCGGCCATTTCGCCCAGCAGCTGGCGCACCGGTGCGGGGTAGGCCCCGGTCTGGGTGTTGGCGGCGCGGCGGGCCAGGATGTCCTGCCAGGCATCGGTCAGGCGAACCAGCATGCCGCGCACGGGCATGCCCTCGAAAATGAATTTGTGCAGTTCAGACAAAGCGGGGTCACCCCATGGGGGTGCCTTTCGTGTTCAGGCGATTTTCTTCAGGCCCGCCTGAAAGCGGCGGGCATTGTCGATGTAGTGCACGGCACTTTGGCGCAAGCCTTGCATCTGCTCGGGCGTGAGCGCGCGCACCACCTTGGCCGGCGTGCCCATGATCATGGAACCGTCCGGGAATTCCTTGCCCTCGGTGACCAGGGAACCGGCGCCCACCAGGCAGTTGCGCCCGATTTTCGCACCATTGAGCACCACCGCGCCGATGCCGATCAGCGATTCGTCGCCGATGGTGCAGCCATGCAGCATGACCATGTGGCCCACCGTGACGTGCTTGCCCACCTTCAGGGGCATGCCGTGGTCTGCATGCAGCACGCTGCCGTCCTGGATGTTGCTGCCCTCGCCGATGTGGATGGTCTCGGTGTCGCCGCGCAAGGTGGCGCCGAACCAGACACTGGCATCGGCCTCCAGGGTCACGGCGCCCATGACCTGGGCGTTGTCGGCCACCCAGGCCGAAGGGTCGACCTGGGGCATCTGGTCATCGAGCTGGTAAATGGCCATGGGGGAGTCTCCAGTGAAAGCGGTTGTGAATCCCTACAATTTTAGGGATGGAATTGAGAACGCTCGCCCGGCAGGCTTTGCAGATGCCCGACCCGCAGGCCAAATGCCGCGCGGTGCACGCGCTCTGGACCGGACAGCCGGCCTGGACCTTCGGACCGCCGGGGCAGACGCCGGAGGCCGACTCGCGGCCCTTGCCCGGTCGCCCGGAGCGGCCGCGGTTGATCGCACCGGGCCAGGTGCCCACCCGCAGCCCCTACACCGCCGAGGGCCGCGCGGCCCTGGTGCATGCCATCTGTCACATCGAATTCAACGCCATCAACCTCGCGCTGGATGCGGTCTGGCGCTTTGACGGCATGCCCGAGGCTTTTTACCGCGACTGGATGCAGGTGGCCCACGAAGAGGCGCAGCATTTCGGGCTGCTGCACCGGCAGCTGCAGGCCATGGGCCACCACTACGGCGACTTCGAAGCCCACGACGGGCTCTGGGAGATGTGCGAAAAAACGGCAGACGACATCACCGCGCGCATGGCGCTGGTGCCCCGCACCCTCGAAGCCCGTGGACTCGACGCCACGCCCCTGATCCAGGCGCGCTTGCGCAAGGTCGGCACGCCGGACGCCCTGGCCATCTGCGAGGGGCTGGATGTGATCCTGCGCGAGGAAATTGGCCATGTCGCCATCGGCAACCGCTGGTACCGCTGGCTGTGCGATCGCCAGGGGCTCGATCCGGTGGCGCACTACAAGGTGCTGGTGCAGCGGCACCGGGCGCCACGGCTGAGGCCCCCCTTCAACGCCACGGCGCGCCAAGCCGCAGGCTTCAGCCCGGAAGAAATCGAGTTTCTGAGCGGCGACGGCGTCTCGGCCTGAACCCGGCCTCAGCCGCGCGGGTGGTGCTGGGCATGCAGCGTCTTGAGCCGCTCGCGCGCCACGTGGGTGTAGATGGTGGTGGTGGAAATGTCCGCATGGCCCAGCAGCATCTGCACCGCCCGCAGGTCCGCGCCGTGGTTGAGCAGGTGGGTGGCAAAGGCGTGGCGCAGGGTGTGCGGTGACAGCGGCGCGGTGATGCCGGCCTGCACCGCATAGCGTTTGACCAGGTTCCAGAACATCACCCGCGACATGCCGGTGCCCGCCTTGGGACCGGCGCTGGTGACAAACAGCGCATCGCTGGCACGCCCCTGCAACAGGCTCGGCCGGCCGTCCTGGAGGTAACGTGTGAGCCATTCGCCAGCGATCTGGCCATAGGGGACCAGGCGCTCCTTGCTGCCCTTGCCCAACACCCGCAGCACCGATTCATTCAAGGACACATGCAAGGTCTTGAGGGCCACCAGTTCACTCACGCGCAGGCCGCTGGCGTACAGGAGTTCGAGCATGGCCCGGTCGCGCAGGCCCAGTGGGTCGCGCACATCCGGCGCGGCCAGCAGGGCCTCGACCTGGGCCTCGCTCAGGGTCTTGGGCACGCGCAACGGCTGCTTGGCCGCCAGCAGCCGCAGGGTCGGGTCCGTGCGGACCAGGCCCTCACGCAAGGCCCAATGAAAAAACCGCCTGAACACGGTCAGGCGGCGGTTGGCCGAAGTGGCTTTGGTGAGGGCGTGGCGCTCGGCAAACCACTGCTGCAGGTGGCGCTCCTCGGTCTGCAGCAGGGCCAGCGACTGGCTGGACGCCAGCCAGCGGGCCAGCAGCGTCAGATCCCGCCGGTAGGCCGCCAGGGTGTTGCCCGAGAGGCCATCCTCCAGCCAGAGGGCATCGGCAAAGCGGTCGATGACCTCCTGGCTGTCTGGCTGCATCAATCCAGCTTGAGTTTCTGCTGGTCCACCACCTTTTTGTAGACCTCGAATTCGGCCTTCATCTGGGCGGCAAACTGCTCGGGCGTGTTGCCGATGATCTGGGAACCGGTGTCCTCGATGCGCTTGCGCACGGCCGGGTCTTCCAGGGCTTTCCTGACGCCCGCGTTGACCTTGTCAACGACTTCCTTGGGCAGGCCCTTGGGACCGTAGATGCCGTAGTAGGCCATGCGGTTGACGGGCTCGAGGCCCACTTCCTTGAAGGTCGGGATGTTGGGCAGCACCGTCAGACGCTGGGGCGCGGCCACCACGATCGCATGCAGCTTGCCAGACTGGATGAAGGGCAGCGCGGAAGGCAGGTTGTCAAAGATGATGGGGACCTGGCCAGCCACCGTGTCGTTGAGGGCCGGGCCCGCACCGCGGTAGGGGATGTGGGTGATGAAGACACCCGCCAGGCTCTTCCACAGCTCGGTCTGCAGGTGGCCAATGCCGCCGGTGCCCGACGAGGCATAGGAGTACTTGCCCGGGTTCTTTTTGATCTCTTCGACAAAGCCCTTGTAGTCACGGGCGGGGAAGCTCGGGTGCACGGCGATCACGTTGGGCGTGGCGGCCACATTGATGATGGGCGTGAAATCGGTCGAGACGTTGTAGGGGATCTTGGGGTTGATCGCCGGGTTGGCGGCGGTGGTCGAGACCGTGGCCATGCCCAGGTTGTAGCCGTCCGGTGCCGCCTTGGCGGTTTCGTTGGCACCCACCACGCCTCCGCCGCCGGCCTTGTTTTCCACCACCACCGACTGACCCAGGACCTTGCCCAGGGGTTCCGCGATCACACGGGCCACGATGTCGGTGGTTCCGCCCGGGGCGAAAGGCACCTGCAGCTTGACGGGGCGGTTGGGGTAAGGCTGGGCGAGGACCGCACCTGCCGCGAGTGCGGCAGACAGCGCCACCAATGCACGACGTTTCATCATCAAACTCCTCTGTGAACAACAAAAATCATCATAAGCAAAAAACGATGGATGGCGTCTCGGTGCTTGCCCTCAAGCGACAGGTCCGATCCAGCAGAGCGGGTATGCTAGCCACGTGAATTTTGCGCAACTCCTGATTCCCGACTTTTCCTTGATCCTGTGTGGGCATTTGGTCTGCCGGTTCACCGCGCTCAACCGCTCCGTCTGGCAGCAGGTCGACAGCCTGGTCTACTACTTCCTGTTCCCGGTCCTGCTCTTCCATTCGATTGTCCGAAGCCCGCTGGACCCGGCTGCCGCCTCCAGCCTGATCGCCGCTGGCCTGTCGCTGGCCGCCAGCGCGATTGCCCTGTCCTACAGCCTGCCTTACTGGCCCCTGCTGGGCCGCCACATTGACCGGCGCGAGCACGCGGCCAGCGCCCAGGTGGGCTTTCGCTTCAATTCCTTCATCGCGCTGGCCCTGGCCGAACGCATCGCCGGACCGCAGGGGCTGCTGATGATCTCGGTGCTGATCGGCTTTTGCGTGCCGACCTTCAACATCGGTGCGGTCTGGCCCATGGCCCGGCACGGCAACACCCACTTCCTGCGCGAGCTGGTGCGCAACCCACTGATCATTGCAACCGCCTCGGGCCTGATCGCCAACCTGCTGGGCTTTCGCATGCCCACCTGGCTGGAACCGACGGTGCAGCGCATCGGGGGGGCCTCGCTGGCGCTGGGCCTGCTGGCCGCCGGCGCCGGCATGCAGCTGGGCTCCTTGCGGCACGGCAAGCTGCTGGGGGCGAGCGTGCTGCTGTGCAAGCACCTCGCGCTGCCCCTGATGGCCTGGGTCTGGTGCCGCGTCTGGCAGCTCGATGCCACGCAGACCACGGTGCTGCTGGCGTTTTCGGCCTTGCCCACGGCCTCGACCTGCTATGTGCTGGCCTCGCGCATGGGCTACAACGGCCCCTATGTCGCGGCGCTGGTCACCCTGTCGACCCTCGCGGGCATGCTCAGCCTGCCGTTTGCCCTGGGCGTGCTGCGCTGAGGCCTGCGCGGGCCAGCGACCAGGCCACCTGCTCGCGCACCACCTCGTCAGGGTGATCGGCAAGGGCCTGCAAGGCCTCTTTCAGGGCTTGCACTTGCTCTGCGGGCAATGGTGGACTGCAAGCCAGGGCATTGCCAGCTGCCAGCGCCAGATTGCGGAGCCAGCGTGCATGGCCGATGCGGCGGATGGCGCTGCCTTCGGTGCGTTGCAAAAAGACCGCTTCGTCCCAGGCCAGCAGCTCGGCGATCGTTTGGCCCGTGAGCGCCTGGCGCGGCTGCCAGTCGGGCAAGGGGTGGACCTGGGCGAATTTGTTCCAGGGGCAGACCAGCTGGCAGTCGTCGCAGCCATAGATGCGGTTGCCGATCAGGGGGCGCAGCGCATGCGGGATCGCGCCGTCGTGCTCGATGGTGAGGTAGGAGATGCAGCGGCGGGCGTCGAGCCGGTACGGCGCCACGATCGCCTGCGTCGGGCAAATCTGCAGGCAGGCGCTGCACTGGCCGCAATGCGCCCCCACCGGTTCGGTGGCGGGCAGCGCGAAATCTACAAACAGTTCGCCCAGAAAGAACATCGAACCCGCCTCGCGCGAGAGCACCAGGGTGTGCTTGCCGCGCCAGCCCAGACCGCTGCGGGTGGCCAGCTCGGCTTCGAGCACCGGCGCGGAGTCGGTGAAGACCCGGTGACCGAAAGGCCCGACTTCGGCGGCGATGCGCTCGGCCAGCTTTTGCAGCCGGCTGCGCAGCACCTTGTGGTAATCGCGGCCACGGGCATAGAGGGACACCACCGCTTCGCCCGGTCGTTCCAGACGGGCCAGTTCATGGCCAGGCCAGTCGGCCGGGCTGCCTTGCGGCAGGTAGTCCATGCGCGCGGTGATCACGCTGACCGTGCCGGGCACCAGCTCGGCCGGCCGGGCCCGTTTGAGGCCGTGGCTGGCCATGTAGTCCATGCGGCCGTGAAAGCCGGCGGCCAGCCAGGCCTGCAAACCCGGCTCGGCCGTGTGCAAATCGATGCCGCTCACGCCTATTTGCGACAATCCAAGACCATGCGCCCAGTCCCGGATGCGGGACCAGAGGGCCGAAGGATCGATTTGCTGATGGTTGAGCGACACGCACCGATTGTAGAAAGCACGCCACTGCGGCTGGTCTGGCCCGATGAGCAGGCCACACAGGCCTGGGCCGCCGCACTGGCTGCGCATCTGGCGAGCTGGCCCGGGGCCAGCGACGCCTGCATTGCGCTGCGCGGCGATCTGGGGGCGGGCAAGACCACTTTCGTGCGTCACCTGCTGCGCGCTTGCGCTGTGCAGGGCCGCATCAAAAGCCCCACCTACGCCGTGGTCGAGCCGCACCAGGGCCGCCTCGGCGGGCAGCCCTGGCCGATCTGGCATTTCGACTTCTACCGCTTCAACGACCCGCGCGAGTGGGAGGACGCGGGTTTTCGCGACATCTTCGCCGGCCCGGGCCTGAAACTCATGGAGTGGCCCGACAAGGTGGCGGGGCACTTGCCGCCGCCCGACTGGGAGATGGCGATCGAGGCCCTGGACGAGTCGGCGCGGGAGGTGCAACTGCGCCCGGGCACGGCGCGCGGCCTGCGCTGGCTGGAGGCCCTGCGTGCGGCCTGAACGACGTCGCTTGCTGCAATGGGGCGGCCTGGTCCTGTCGCTGGGCCTGCACGAGCTGGTGCGCGGCGCCGCGCTGCTGGCGGTGCGCGTCTGGCCGGCGGCCGACTACACCCGCGTCACGCTGGAATCGGATGTGCCCCTCAAGGCGCGCCAAACCTTCGTGCCCTCGCCGCCGCGGCTGGCGGTCGACATCGAGGGGCTGGACCTCAACCCCGCGCTGCGCGAGCTGGTGGGCAAGGTGCGCGCCGACGACCCCAACATCGCGGGCGTGCGCGTGGGCCAGTTCAGCCCCGGCGTGGTGCGGCTGGTGTTCGACCTCAAGCAAGCGATTTCGCCCCAGGTCTTCGCGCTGCCCCCGGTGGCCAGCTACCAGCACCGGCTGGTGTTTGACCTCTACCCCAGCACGCCGCCCGACCCGATGGAGCAGCTGATCCAGGAGCGCCTGGGCATGCCCTCGGCACCGTCGGGCACGACAGCGCCCTCGCCGGGTCCCGCCACCTCGCCGCTGGGCGACCCGCTGGGCGATTTGATCGCGCGGCGCGCCCAGGGCGGCACGGGAGCGGCCACCCTGCCGCCTGCGCCAGCGTCCGCCCCCACCCCCTCCACCCGGCGCCAGGACATGCAGCCGCCCGGCGGCCCGGTGCTGGACACGCCCGATCACCCGCCCCGCGCACAGCCCGGCACCGACCGCCTGATCGTGGTGGCCCTGGACCCCGGGCACGGCGGCGAGGACCCCGGCGCCATCGGACCGGGGGGCACGCGGGAAAAGGACGTGGTGCTGCGCATCGCCCACAAGCTGCGTGACCGCATCAACGCCAGCAGCGTGGGCAACAGCCCGATGCGGGCCTTCCTGACCCGCGATGGTGATTTTTTCGTGCCCCTGCACGTGCGCGTGCAAAAGGCCCGGCGGGTGCAGGCCGACCTGTTCGTGAGCATCCATGCCGACGCCTTTTTCACGCCCGACGCGCGTGGCGCCAGCGTGTTCGCCCTCAGCCAGGGCGCCGCCTCGAGCAGCGCGGCGCGCTGGATCGCACAAAAGGAAAACAAGGCCGACCTGATCGGCGGCATCAACCTGGGCAGCCAGGACGCGCAAGTGCAGCAGGCCCTGCTGGACATGAGCACCACGGCGCAAATCAAGGACAGCCTGCAGCTCGGTCAGTCCCTGTTGCGGCAGATCGGCAGCGTCGGGCGGCTGCACAAACCCCGCGTCGAGCAGGCCGGCTTTGCCGTGCTCAAGGCGCCCGACATCCCGAGCGTGCTGGTGGAGACCGCCTTCATCAGCAACCCCGAGGAAGAAGAAAAACTGCGCAACGAGCGTTACCAGGACCAATTGGTCGATGCCCTGCTGCGGGGCATCGTGCAGTATTTCTCGCGCAACCCGCCGCTGGCACGCAGCCGCAGCACCTGAGCGCCGCTCAGATGGCCGAGCGGCGCGCCCGCCAGGCCCCGAACACGGCGATCAGCCCCGGCACGATGATCAACGCCCAGATGATCTTGGACAGGTGGGTCTGCACAAAGGGCAGGTTGCCAAACAGATAGCCCGCTAGCAGCAGGCCCACCACCCAGATCAGGGCGCCGATGATGTTGTAGGCGGTGAACTTGCTGCGCGTCATCTCGGCCACCCCGGCCACAAAGGGCACAAATGTGCGCACAAAGGGCATGAAGCGCGCCAGCACGATCGTGATGCCGCCGTATTTTTCGTAGAACGCATGCGCCTGGTCAAAGGCCTGGCGGTTGAAGAAACGGGAGTTTTCCCAGCCAAAGACTTTGGGGCCAAAGTAGCGGCCGATCGTGTAGTTGACCTGGTCACCCACGATGGCGGCGATCAGCAAGAGCAGCATGGCCAGCGGCAGGCTCATCAGGCCGGCCCCGCACATCGCGCCCACGATGAAGAGCAGGGAATCGCCCGGCAAAAAGGGCATGATCACCAGCCCGGTCTCGACGAACACGATCAGGAACAGCAAGGCGTACACCCAGGCCCCGTGCTCGGCGACAAAGGCCTCCAGATAACGGTCCACGTGGAGGATGAAATCGACGAGTTGCATGAGGATGTCCATGCGCCGATTATCCCCGTGCCCAAGGCCTAAAATGCCCTTGTGATTGCCTCGACCCCCGCCCCCCGCCGCCCAATCCGCGAACTCCCCGATGAACTGGTCAGCCAGATCGCCGCCGGCGAAGTGGTGGAGCGTCCGGCTTCGGTGGTGCGCGAACTGGTGGACAACGCGCTGGACGCCGGCGCGCAGAACATCACCCTGCGCCTGCTCGGCGGGGGCACCCGCCTGATCGCGGTGGAAGACGATGGCGGCGGCATCGCCCCCGAAGAACTGGCCACCGCCCTCAAGCGCCACGCCACCAGCAAGATCGGCAGCCTCGACGAACTCGAATCGGTCATGACCATGGGCTTTCGGGGGGAGGCGCTGGCGGCCATCAACTCGGTGTCTGAACTGACCCTGCTCTCGCGCACGGAGGGACAGGCCAGCGCCTTTGCGCTGGACGGCCGCACCGGCGAAGTGCGCCCCGCCCCGCGTGCCGTGGGCACCAGCGTCGAAGTCAAGGAACTGTTCTTCTCGACCCCGGCCCGCCGCAAATTCCTCAAGAGCGAGGCCACCGAGCTGGCGCACTGCATCGAAGCCGTGCGCCGCCACGCCCTGGCCCGCCCCGCCGTGGGCTTTGCCATCTGGCACGAGGGCAAGTTGCTCGAACAGTGGCGCGTGCATCCCGGCCCGGCCGGCCTGGCGCAGCGCCTGGCCGACGTGCTGGGGCCCGAGTTTGTGGCCCAGTCGGTGGCGGTGGACCTGCAGATGGGCCCGATGCGCGTCCTGGGCCGCGCAGGCACGCCCGATGCGGCGCGCTCGCGCCCGGACCACCAGTTCGCCTATGTCAACGGCCGCTTTGTGCGTGACAAGGTGGTCATGCACGGCGCGCGCAGCGCCTACGAGGACGTGCTGCACGGCCAGAAACAACCGGCCTACGCGCTGTTCATCCAGATCGATCCGACACGGGTCGATGTGAACGTCCACCCCACCAAGATCGAGGTGCGCTTTCGCGACAGCCGCGAGGTGCACCAGGCCGTGCGCCACGCCATCGAGCAGGCGCTGGCCACGCCGCGCTCGCAGGCCTTGGGCGACACCCCCGAGGCCGAACTCAAACTGCAGGTCAGCCCGGCGCCCCAGGCCTTGCCCGAGTCGGCCCGCTGGCGGCAGGGCAGCATCGGGCTGGAACAGCGCCCGCGTGTGGATGCCGGGCGTGCCATGGCCGATCTGCAGGCCTTGTGGACGCCATCGGCCAGGCCTTCGGTCGCTGAGGAAACACCGCCTGCACCGATCGCGGTCGGAGACCGCTCCTACGGGGGCGCCGACCCCGGTCTGGGGATTGTAGGAGCGGTCTCCGACCGCGATCCCGCCACAGCTTCGGCTCCTACCGCCCCCTCCCCCTGGCCCCTGGGCCGCGCCATCGCCCAGCTGCACGGGGTGTACATCCTGGCCGAAAACGCGCAGGGGCTGGTGGTGGTCGACATGCACGCCGCCCACGAGCGCATCCTCTATGAAAAACTCAAGCAGCAGCTCGGCCCCGATGCCGGCGGCATCGCCAGCCAGCCGCTGCTGATCCCGGCCACCTTCGCGGCCACCGCCACCGAAGTGGCGACAGCAGAAAGCTGCAGCCAGGCGCTGGGACAGCTGGGCCTGGAAATCTCGCCACTGTCGGCCAAAACCCTGGCGGTGCGTGCCGTACCGACCAGCCTGGCGCAGGGCGATGCGGTCGAGCTGGCGCGCAGCGTGCTGGCCGAACTCGCCCAGCACGAGGCCAGCACCGTGCTCACGCGCGCGCGCAACGAGCTGCTGGCCACCATGGCCTGCCATGGCGCGGTGCGTGCCAACCGCCGGCTCACGCTCGATGAGATGAACGCGCTGCTGCGCGACATGGAAGCCACCGAGCGCTCCGACCAATGCAACCACGGCCGGCCGTCCTGGCCCCAGCTGGGCCTCAAGGACCTGGACGCGCTCTTCCTTCGCGGGCGCTGAAGTCCGTGGGGGAGTTCGCCCAGGGGGCTGGGCTCCCACGAAAAGATGAGGCTGTGT
>JACCEC010632237.1_pt1 | contig 12013 bp, 10 predicted proteins | sample 7450121 | NCBI WGS metagenome assembly JACCEC01 (sample SAMN15323455, study PRJNA562643) | freshwater metagenome | isolation source: river surface water | place: USA:Blue River Watershed | collected 2017-08-18 | reverse complement strand
TTGACCAACACCCGCCGAGGTTTGCGGGGTGTAGTCCAAAGGTTTTAGGCTGATTTTTAGCCGAGCGCTAGCGAGCTACCCCTGTGAGACTTCCTGACACAGGAGTTCCACACATGAAGAAAAGCACGTTCATAACAATTGCGATGAGTTTTGCTCTCGTCTTTTCACAAGTAATAACTCTGCCAGCAGCGCAAGCTGCGACTAAAGGTTGGCGCTACTGGGGATATTTTCAAGCAGCCCCGGGTGCAACTGAATGGAAGGCAGCTATGACTGGCCCCACGGTTGATATCGAAGATGGAGCAGTTGAAGGATGGTCATTTGTTTTTAGCAGCGATGATGTTCCATCGGCAGCTCCACTCGTCAAGCCAAACTTTGCCAAGATTTGCGGAAAGGTGAAGAAGGATCCAGATGTAAAGCGGATTGCACTCGTCATTGATTTCGGAAATAAGGCATATGCACCTAAAGGTGAGAAGGTGCCAAGGACAATCGTGCGCTGCGTGACAACAGCAAAGGGATCTCAAGGAATCGATGTTTTGGGCCAGGCTGTGAAGGTACGTTCAGCTTCCTCTGGTCTTATCTGCGGATTCAATGGATATCCAAAGAAAGAGTGTGGCGTGGAGATTGAAACTCCTGCTGCACTTCTCAAGAAGTAATTCGATTGACTAAAGAGCTCTGACGATGAAACGGTCGCTACACCCACTCACCATGTGGATCTGGGCACTACTGCTGATTACAGCAGTTGTGTTGGCAGATAGCGCGTGGATTGCACTCGGTGCAATTGGTGTAGCGACTGTTCTCGTCATTGCGCGTAGTGATGGCTCGCCTTGGGGCAGAAGTTATTGGATTGCGCTGCGCATAGGGGCTGTCATTCTGATCATTCGTGCAGTTGTCGGCGTTCTTATCGGAGTGCCTATTCCAGGAACAACCTTGTTTACCGTTCCTATTGTTGACCTGCCATCTTGGATGCCCGGAATCAGATTAGGTGGAGCGGTAACTCTGGAGCGTCTATCGTCCTCACTGCACGAAGGTTTAATCATCGCAACCGTCATTGCGCTCTTCGGAGCTGCGACTTCACTCACAAGCCCACACAAGGTTTTACGCACTCTGCCATTTTTTATCTATGAAATTGGTATCACTCTTGTCATCGCTACCTCACTCTTTCCACAACTTGCTCAGAGCGCTCGACGTATTCGCTTGGCACAACAACTGCGCGGCCACGAGAAGATATCTTGGCGAGGACTCGCGCTGCCTCTCCTCGAAGAATCGCTCTCTAGATCTCTGCAGCTAGCTGCTGCAATGGACTCGCGCGGTTTTGGTGTCAGCAGAAAGCGCAGTCGTTACAGGCCAGAGAAATGGCAGATGAGCGATAGTGCAGTTGTTGCATTCACCGCCTTGGTCAGTTCAGCGCTGGTGTTGGCATGATTAAATTTTCAAACGTTTCGTTGATCTACCCACATTCAACTAAGACCATCATTGAAGACCTCACCTTCTCTATTCAAGAGGGCGAAATGGTTCTAGTAATGGGAGAAACTGGTTCAGGAAAATCATCACTTCTACGTCTGATCAATGGCCTTGTTCCTCATCACACCGGCGGAATTTTGGCTGGTGATATCAGCGTCGATGGAATCTCCACTCGTGAGGTAAAGCCAGGCTCTCTGGCTCATATCGTTGGGATTGTCGGACAGAATCCGCTTAATGGTTTTGTGGCCGACATCGTTGAAGAAGAGTTGGCCTTCGGAATGGAGGCTCTTAACTTTCCACACGATGTCATGCGAAAGCGTGTGGAAGAAGTCCTTGACCTGCTTGGCCTTAACGCTGTGCGCCATAGATCTATCGCCACTCTCAGCGGAGGCGAACAACAGAGAGTTGCAATAGGTGCAGCTCTTGTCATGCATCCCAAAGTACTGGTCTTGGATGAACCAACAAGTGCACTGGACCCAATTGCCGCAGAAGAAGTGCTTTCGCTCTTACACCGACTTGTTCATGATCTCAGCGTCACTGTTGTCATTGCCGAGCATCGCCTTGAGCGCGTGATCCAATTTGTCGATCGCATTATTTACATAGAAGGCAATGGCGAAACGGCTATCGGTCCTGCCGAGGAGGTTTTGAGAACTGCTGAATTGGTCCCTCCTATTATTCGTCTGGCGCGCGCGCTCAACCTGAGCGAAGTGGGAACCAGTGTCAGAGAGGTACGACGCTTAACTGAAGATATTCGCTCCCAAACTTATGACTCCGCAGATCCGATACCTACCAACTCTGATGTGGTTATCGAAGTAGATGAATTAGCAATCACCTACGGAAGCCATCGCGCGCTCAAGGGCGTTTCAACAAAAATTGGAGCCGGTGAAATTGTTGCGGTGATGGGACGTAATGGTGCGGGCAAGAGTTCGCTCTTGCAAGCGATAGTCGGTTCACAGCCACCAACAAAAGGGAGCGTGCGTGTTTACGGGAAGGATCCAACCCTTCTCAAGGGTGCAGAACGCAGAAAGGGCATCGGTTATGTTCCGCAAGAACCTAGCGATCTACTCTATGCACAATCAGTGCGTGCTGAATGCGCGCAGGCTGATCGCGATAATGAGATTGCAGACGGCTCCACCTTCGCCTTTCTCTCACGTCTTGTCCCACATATTTCGCAAGAGACGCATCCCAATGATCTCTCTGAAGGCCAACGTCTTGCGCTAGTTTTGAGCATCGTTCTCTCTGGCAATCCTGGACTGCTCGTTCTGGATGAACCAACTCGTGGCCTCGATTATCAAGCTAAGAACCTCTTTGCTCTCGCGCTGAAAGAGTATGCAAATACCTTCCAGCGCCCAGTGCTGATGGCAACTCATGATGTTGAGTTGGTTGCAGAGCTAGCGCACCGAGTTCTCTTCTTAGCAGAAGGTGACATCGTTGCGGACGGCTCCACTCTTGACGTACTTCTGTCTTCTCCTGCTTTTGCTCCACAAGTTGCCAAGGTGATGTCGCCTAAGCCATGGCTTACCGTCTCTGATGTCGTTCAGGCGTTAGCGCAGCAACCATGAATCGCACTCCTGCAGCATTCTCATTTCGAGGGCTAGCTCTACCTGCACTCGTTGCTACTAGTGCAATTAGCGCACTGGGGTTCGCCTGGCCATTTCTTATTTCGACGCCACAAGCTAGACCGCAATGGCTCTTTGCTATCGCCGTTCCATGTGCACTCTTACTTCTCTTTGCTAGCGTAAGTAATAACAAATTGGATACCAAATCGATTGCGCTACTTGCGGTTTTAACAGCAGTTATCGCAGCTCTACGCCCAATGGGCACTGGCGCTGTTGGTATTGAACCGATGTGGTTTGTCCTAATCCTTGCTGCGCGAGTCTTTGGTCCATCGTTTGGTTTTCTTCTGGGGGCACTCTCAATGGTGCTCTCAGCTTTTCTCACTGGCGGACTTGGTCCTTGGGTTGCTTACCAAGCCTTTGCAGCCGGCTGGATAGGTCTTGGAATAGGACTCATCCCCCGCAATGTTCGCGGACGAAGCGAACTCGCCTTACTTGCTCTATATGGAGTTGTTGCAGCAGCCTTTTTTGGACTAGCGATGGATCTGCAATTCTGGCCTTGGACTCTAGGAGTCGATACTCAACTTTCTTACCAAGCCGGTGCACCTATTGCGGAGAACGTGAGTAGGTTCCTTAGTTATCACTTCTTATCGGCCATGGCTTGGGATGTCCCTCGCGCAATCTTTACCGCTTCATTGATTGCCATCGCCGGCAAACCAATTTTGCATACCTTGCGTAGGGCGCACACTCGCGCGGCATTCTTTACTCCTATTGAATTTGTGAAAGCGCAGGCTAGCGAACGTGAGAAGGAAGAAAAGGCAGCGCGGTAATCTTTGCAGCGCACGCTCTTCCACGTACATCGACTGCTACTTCACTTCCGATTTCATATCCCGGCTCAAGTAAGGCCAGAGCGATTCCAACTTTGAGGCTCGGTGAGAACGTTCCGCTTGTAACTTCACCAATTTCAGCGCCTTTGCTATTGAGAACTTTCATGCCAGCGCGTGGAATACCTCGATCTAGGGACGTGAGCGCTTTTAAGGTGCGAACTTTTCCTGACTCCTTCTGTGCACGCAGGGCCGCTTGACCAACAAATTCGCTCTTCTTCCATCCAATTGCCCAACCGGCACTTGCCTGAACCGGTGAAATTTCAAGTGAGAGTTCGTGACCATGAAGCGGGTAGCCCATTTCAGTACGCAGCGTATCTCGAGCGCCTAATCCGCAGACCAACCCAGAAAACGGTTTCATAGCCGCACAGATTGCATCCCATACAAGGGCTGCATCTTCAACTTTTGGAACAATCTCAAATCCTTGTTCACCCGTATATCCAGTGCGACAGAGAATGACATCGCAGCCAGCAATCTTGACGTGAGCGAATGCCATGTAATCCATTACTGGATTAACTCCCAAGCTTTGCATCACTTCATGTGCTTGTGGCCCCTGGAGAGCAAGGACTGCATAGCTTGTATGTAAATTTGTAATCGAGATACCTGCAGGTGCGCTTGCTTGCAGCGCTGCTACAACGTCTGTTGTATTTGAAGCATTTGGAATGAGAAAGAAATCATCAACGCTATTTCGGTACACAATCAGATCGTCGATAACGCCACCTGTTGGCGTGCAATACAAGGTGTACTGCGCCTTGCCATCAGTTATCCGATTGAGGTCGTTAGTAAATTGTGAGTTGAGAAAATCTAAGGCTCCAGCTCCGGTGACGCTTGCTTTACCTAAGTGAGATACATCGAAGAGGCCCACGCGCTCACGAACAGCCGCATGTTCGGCCAATACACCGGCGCCGGGATACTCGATTGGCATCAGCCATCCACCAAAGTCGGCCATCTTGGCCTGCAAATCGAGATGTTTCTGATGCAAAGGTGAAGTTTTCACAGGCTTCAACCTACACTTACGCTCTGCTGCGCGCTCGGTAAAACGCGTCGAGGATCTCAAGGGAGCATTTACATGACATCGATTCGCCTCAGTGATGGAATCGTCAAGGATGAGATTTTGGTTGTCGGGCTAGCCATCAAGGCAGCGAAGGCGGCAAAGTCTTCGCTCTCTTTGCAGATTGAATCTGGCGATATCGCACTCGATGCAAAAGTTCTGCTTCAGACCCTGGCAGATCTTGGTGCAACAGGAAAAGCTGATGAAGTCATCAAGGTTCCAGGAACTGCTACTCGCCTTATTGTCTTCACTGGATTGGGTAAGCAGAGCGCCACTTATGACAATGAAGTACTCCGCCGTGCAGCCGGTGCTGCAGCGCGCGCACTCTCAGGCAATACCAGCGCAACTTTCTCTCTGCCTGCAAAGAGTGAGAGCGCTGTTCAAGCTATCGCAGAAGGGGCAGGGCTTGGAAACTATCTCTTCGATCAATTTAGAGGTTCAACTAAGAGTGCGCAGAAGGCTCCACTGAAGACGATTACCGTTCACACTTCTCTAGCTGGAAAGAGCTCTGCCAAAGATGCGGCAAAGGCTGCTGAAGTCATCTCAACCTATACACATCTAGTGCGCGACCTGATCAATACTCCACCAAGCCATCTGACCCCTGACTCTTTCTGCACCGCCATGAGCGCAGCAGTTAAGAAAGCTGGCGGCGCAGCAGTTGGGTTGAAGGTTTCGGTGATGACTGATTCACAACTTCGTTCTAAGGGTTATGGTGGAATCATCGGCGTGGGTCAAGGATCAGTTAATCCTCCGCGCTTATTCCACATTTCTTACACGCCTAAGGGCGTCAAGGCAAAGAAAAAGTACGCCTATGTCGGAAAGGGCATCACCTTTGATACTGGCGGCTTAGCCCTCAAGCCAGCTCTTGGCATGGAGGCGATGAAGTCAGATATGAGTGGAGCAGCTGCTGTCTGTGCTGCGACAATTGCAATTGCACTTCTCAGGGCGCCAGTTGCAATCGATGCTTGGGCACCACTTGCTGAGAATATGGTCAGCGATACAGCAACGAGACCAAGCGATGTCATCACGATATACGGCGGCAAAACTGTCGAAGTTCTCAATCCTGATGCTGAGGGTCGACTTGTTCTGGCTGATGCGATTGTAAGAGCGCAGGAGAGCAAGGATCTCGATGGCATCGTCGATGTTGCAACTCTTACCGGCGCACAAGTCGTCGCTCTCGGCACGCGCACGAGCGCGGTAATGACAAACAATGCAGAGTTTTCAGCAGCATTTGTTGAACTTACCAAGAAGACCGGCGAAGCATTTTGGCCAATGCCGCTTCCAGTTGAACTGCGCGCTTCACTTGACTCACCGGTTGCAGATCTTGCAAATATTGGTGAGCGAATGGGTGGAATGCTCGTCGCTGGCCTCTTCCTCAAAGAATTTGTTGCCGATGAACTTCCTTGGCTCCACCTAGATATTGCAGGTCCCGCCTACAACGAGGGGGCGCCTCACGGATATACCCCGGTTGGTGGCACTGGAATTGCCCTTCGCTCCTTGGTGCAATTGGCGCTAGAAGAGCGCTAGAGCTACCTCTTACCCTCAGTTAGGCGCGACCCCAAAAGGCTGGCAAGATATGGCTGTTAGAGCAGATGCAGTACGTGCGAAAGAGATGAAGAAGGAGCCTGACGGGTGTCGAATTTTGATCTAGTAGTTCTTGGTGGCGGAAGTGGCGGCTATGCAGCAGCGCTACGCGGAGCGCAGCTTGGTCTCTCAGTTGCCCTCATCGAGAAAGACAAGGTTGGCGGCACGTGCCTACACCGCGGATGTATCCCAACCAAGGCGCTTTTACATGCAGGCGAGGTCGCCGATAGCGCTCGTGAATCAGCTCAGTTCGGCGTCAATGCGACTTTCAACTCCATCGATATGGCGGGCGTCAATTCCTATAAGGATGGCGTTATCGCTGGTCTTCATAAAGGTCTCCAAGGTTTGGTTAAGTCTCGCAATATTACTTACGTTGAAGGAATTGGTCGTTTAGTTTCAGCAAATACCGTTGAAGCAAATGGCGTTCAATATGTTGGTAAGAATGTCGTTCTTGCAACAGGTTCATATGCGCGCACACTTCCTGGTCTCGATATTGACGGTAAGCGAGTGATCACATCTGATCACGGAACTTCTATGGATTATGTTCCAAAGAGCGTCATTGTTTTAGGTGGTGGCGTCATCGGATGCGAATTTGCTTCAGTCTGGAAATCCTTCGGGGCAGATGTCACGATTATTGAAGGTCTGCCTCATCTGATTGCCCTTGAAGATGAATCCTCCAGCAAGTTATTAGAGCGCGCCTTCCGTAAGCGTGGCATCAAGTTTGAACTAGGTGTTCGCTTTAAGTCCCACAAGGTAAATGGCGACAGCGTCACCGTTACTCTTGAAGATGGACGTGAATTCACCGCCGATGTTCTTCTTGTCTCTGTCGGACGTGGCCCTGTTACCGATGGAATTGGCTACCAAGAGCTCGGCATCGCCATGGATCGCGGATACATCACAGTCGATGACCACTGTCGTACCAATATTCCAGGCGTCTGGGCGGTTGGCGACATCATCCCAACGCTGCAATTAGCGCACGTTGGATTCCAAGAAGGAATTCTCGTTGCCGAAACGATTGCAGGTCTGAACCCACGTCCAATCAATTATGACGGTGTACCACGCGTTACATACTCTGAACCTGAAGTTGCATCCGTTGGACTGTCTACGAAGGTAGCGAAAGAACGTGGTTACGACGTCGTAGAACTTGATTACAACTTGGCCGGTAATGGCAAGGCGCAAATTCTGAAAACAGCTGGCTCAATTAAGTTAGTTGCAGAGAAGAATGGGCCAGTATTGGGAATTCATATGGTCGGTGCGCGCGTTGGCGAGCTACTTGCTGAAGCGCAATTGATTTACAACTGGGAGGCAACGGCAGATGATGTCGCTCCTCTGATCCATGCACATCCAACAATGTCAGAAGCCATGGGCGAAGCTCACATGGCGCTGGCCGGCAAACCACTTCACGCACACGGTTAAGGTAAGAGGAGAAAATAGCGATGTCATTCTCAGTCACGATGCCAGCTCTCGGTGAGAGCGTTAGTGAAGGAACAGTCACACGTTGGCTTAAGAACGAAGGCGACATGGTCGCAGTTGACGAGCCGCTCCTTGAAGTATCAACTGACAAAGTAGATACAGAGATTCCGTCACCTGTTGCAGGAGTTCTTTCAAAGATTGTCGTTGGAGTAGATCAGACAGTTGCTGTCGGCGCTGAACGTGCGATTATTGCTACAGACGCATCTGTAGCTGCGCCTGTGTCCGAACCACAGACAAATGCAAGTGTGGCAGGGGTTCCTCCCCAAGTTGCGACACCTGCATCCGTTCCTTCACCTCAGCCAACTCCCCCACCAGCAGCAGCTCCTGCGGCTCCTGCAGCATCTGCTGCAACATCGGGCGGAACAGTTATCACGATGCCAGCGCTTGGTGAATCAGTAAGCGAAGGAACCGTTACACGTTGGCTTAAGAACGTAGGCGATAGCGTCGCAATCGATGAAGCGCTCCTTGAAGTTTCAACTGACAAGGTAGATACAGAGATTCCGTCACCTGTTGCAGGAACTCTCCTTGCAATCGACGTACCTGTCGATACAACAGTTGCTGTTGGAGCTCGTTTAGGTCTAATCGGTGTTAGTGGTGCAGCTGCACCTGCTGCACCTGCTGCACCTGCTCCTATCGTTACACCGGCAGCACCGGCAGCACCTGTGGCACCTGTGGCACCTCAAATTTCAACACCAGCACCTGCGGCCCCTACTCCTGCAACACAAGCACCAGTTTCACAACCACAAGATGCTTATGTAACTCCTATTGTCCGCAAGCTTGCTAATGAGTTGGGCATCAACCTTGCAACAGTGCGTGGAACCGGAATCGGTGGACGTATTCGTAAGGAAGATTTACAAGCTCTAGCGCCAGCGCCAACGGCTAATTCAGTGGCCAGTCCTGTAGCAGCGGCAGCTCCATCTGCTCCACGTCCGGCAGCTCCTGTTGCATCTCCTCTTCGTGGAACAACTGTGACGATGTCACGACTCCGTAAAGTAATCGCAGCGCGCATGGTTGAGTCTTTGCAGGTCTCTGCTCAGCTCACAACAGTTATCGAAGTAGATGTCACCAAGATTGCTCGTCTACGCGAACGTTCTAAGGCGACATTCGAAGCTCGCGAAGGTGTAAAGCTCTCATTCCTCCCATTCTTTGCCGTTGCAGTTTGTGAAGCACTAAAGCAGCATCCAGTTCTGAACTCTTCCGTTGAAGGCGATCAGATTATTTATCACGGAGCAGAACACCTCGGAATCGCTGTCGATACCGAACGTGGACTCCTTGTGCCAGTTATTCATAACGCTGGCGACCTCAACATGGGTGGCGTTGCTCGCAAGATTTCAGATCTCGCTGCTCGTACTCGCGACAACAAGGTAACGCCTGACGAACTAGGTGGTGGAACATTTACATTGACCAACACTGGGTCACGCGGCGCGCTCTTTGATACGCCGATCATCAATCAACCACAAGTTGCAATCCTCGGACTTGGCGCTGTTGTAAAACGTCCAATGGTCGTCAAAGGCGAAGATGGCGGCGAAACAATTGCAATTCGCTCAATGGTCTACCTTGGACTTTCATACGATCACCGCGTTGTCGATGGTGCAGATGCAGCTCGCTTCCTAGTAACGCTCAAAGAGCGCCTCGAAGGTGGCGCTTTTGAATCGGATTTGGGTCTCTAACCCTCATGTCATTGCCGCAACGCATCGCTATTACGGGCGCTTCTGGACTTATTGGTACCGCTCTCGTTGGGCACTTAAAGAGTGAAGGACACACAGTTCAACGTTTGGTCCGTCGCCCTGTTGTTGCTCCTGATGAAATCCAATGGGATCCCAAGACTGGGTATGTTGATATCGAGGCTCTTCGTGGCGTGGATGCAGTTATCCATCTTGCTGGCGTGGGAGTGGGCGATAAGCGTTGGAGCAAGAAGTACAAGGCCGAGATTTTAAATTCTCGTCTGTTAGGAACCACTGCGATTGCTCGCGCAGTCTCCGAAGTAAAGCCGCAAGTCTTTATCTCTGCCAGCGCTATCGGTTGGTATGGAGAATCCGGAAATCGCGCAGTCGTCGAAAGCGACCGCGTTGGAGATGATTTCCTTGCAGCTGTCTGTCGCGAATGGGAAGCTGCTGCAGATTTAGCGCAAGGCGTGAGAACAGTAAAGATTCGCACTGGCTTGGTTTTAGATCCAACAGGCGGTGCGCTTGGCAAGATGCTTCCGCTCTTTCGCCTAGGCCTCGGCGGAAAACTCGGAAACGGTAAGCAGTGGTGGTCTTGGATTACCTTGCACGATGTGATTCGCGCAATCTCTTTCCTGCTTGAGAACAAGATTGAGGGACCGGTAAATCTGACTTCACCTAATCCAGTGACAAATCAAGAATTTACATCAGCTCTTGCTCGAGCTATGCACCGTCCAGCGCTCTTTCCAGCACCAGCTATCGGTCTAAAGATTGCACTGGGTGGTTTCTCTAGCGAAATCTTGGGTAGTAAGAAGGTAATGCCACAAGAGCTAACCAACGCTGGCTTTACTTGGGACTACCCGCACATCACCAATGCGCTAACTGCGCTCATCGAGGAGTAACTCTTCGGCCGCTAAGCGGCCTGATAAGAGGGCACCATTTTGAGAAGGTGCACTTCTGTAATCCCCTGCTACATAGATTCCCTGATCTACTTTCGCTGAAGTTACGCCTTGAGCCCCTGGTGAGAATATTGGTAGCGATTTAGGTATTTCATATTTAGCAATCAGCGACCAATTTGATGACTGCGCACCCCACATCAAAGATAGGTGGCGACGGACCTCAGACTCTGAGGCAAATTCAACCGTCGTTGAAGAAAGAAGCGTTCTGCCTGCTGGCGCGTAGCTTGGTGCAAGATTTGATATTGCTATCGAGTTTACGACTGGGCCGCGTCTTTGGCCGTCAATGACTAAATTCTTTGAATCCGTTAAACCAGAAGGAACTTCGTGATACCACGTTGTACTTGATGCAAGTTTAGGTACGCTCGTCATATCTAGGAGTTGAGCGGCAGTCGTAACATCGGTTGCCACAATTACCGGCCCATCTCCTAGCCCTTGAAGTGAATTGATATTGCGCCCTAGTTCAATGTTTCCGATTCTCTTAGCAATCTCCGCTGACAGAGCCCCCACTCCCTTAGCTGGAATCCCCGGAGCACCTGAAATAAAAGAACGGATGATCTCTTTGCCATTGATGGCACTGACATGGGCCGGTGAGGTGAGAAAAACTCCGGTCAGAAATGGACGGAGAACTTTCTGATAGAGATCTCCGAGGTTCTGTAATTCATCCTCAACGCTGGCTCTTCCACTGGATTTTGAAAACAAGTATCGAAGGAAACCAATTTTTGATCCCAGCGAACCTGTCTTTGCAGAGAACGCTGAGAGCGGGTAGCTCCTCGGATCCCCCACCACGATTCGACTCTGATCCATTGCAACTTCAACCGCGCGCGGTGCTGCAATAAATGACAATGCATCTATAACATCGAGCCTCTTTAATTCCGGGTACTCTGAATTAATCAGCTGAAAACCACGATCTAGTGTGAATCCATCAATAAAGTCAGTTGCGACACGGCCTCCCACGCGATCACTCGCTTCAATGACTCGCACCGCACGCCCGGCGCTTTGCAAGGTAAGTGCAGCGCTCAGCCCTGCAAGTCCTGCACCAATTACTGTTACCTCTTTATCCAGCATTTATCTCACGTGCTCTATCGACAATCTTTGCAACCGCTAAAATCTCATCCCGCGAAATCGGCCATTCTGCGCCATCGGTGAGTGCAGCCTTTACTGCGAGATAAAAGGCGCCATAGTTACCAGGAACTCCGGTGATCTCTTCTTTTGCATCACCTTTGTAGATAAATGCACGAGATGTTGAGGGCACCTTCCAAGTTCCACCTTCAGGGAATTCTCCAGCTCGCAATAGCGCTTCCTGTGGATCTAAATCTTCGATGACTAGCGCGCCTTCGGTGCCCAAGAGTCGAATGCGCGGCCCTGGGTTGCCAGCAATTGC
>JACCEC010746231.1_pt1 | contig 12015 bp, 12 predicted proteins | sample 7450121 | NCBI WGS metagenome assembly JACCEC01 (sample SAMN15323455, study PRJNA562643) | freshwater metagenome | isolation source: river surface water | place: USA:Blue River Watershed | collected 2017-08-18 | reverse complement strand
TACTCAAAAATCAATTAAGTTACTCGATATAGGCGCCGAGGTAGAACGAAGCCAAACGACTAAATGGCGTTGGCTGCCCTCGGTGTTGAGCGAGAAAAGCGTTGGTGCCATCGGTTCCGCAGAGGAAAGTGATAGCGGATTGTCCGCCAGGATGGGCTTTGATCCACTTCGTTAAGTCATAGACATTGTCATTAATAATCGACCAGCACTTTGTTGCCGTGTTATTTGCCTCAACCTGTTGGCGCGTATATCCAACTGAGCTCTGAGTGGTTAGCGTCGGTGAAGGCGTAGGAGTTGCTTGCTGAGTCGGGGCTGAACTCGCAGTTGGCGTAGGTAATGCACCGCGAATTACTTCGCCAGGAACTTCTCTATCTCCCACTGCAATTGTTACCGCAGATTTAGATTTTGCGGAGAGGGTAAAACTATAGATTCCTGCCTCTGCTGCTTTAGTGAAGCGCCCTAAGTACAGGTACTTGGTCTGACTATATGGTTCAAAGAATTTGGTGCGTTCATTGAGCTTGATAATCTGCTTCGACCCCATTGGGGATGTAATTGTAAGTATCGGCAATTGCGAAGTCTTCAATTTATTTTCTGGTGACCTATCAAGGATTAAATATTGAACTGCTAGAGATTGGCCAGCTTTGAGCTGGGCGCGAAATCCTCTGGTTTCACCAGATTTAGCAAAGGAGGCTCGCACCGCAAAGGAGATTGTGCCATCGAGAAGGAGTGGACCTTTTGCTGGCGTTGTATCGGTATTTAGGAGAACAACAGGTTGATGTGCTTGCGCGGTAGCAGGAAGTGCCAGAGAAAAGATCGCTAGGAGTGCTGTGATTAAGGGCAGTTGAACTTTGCGCATTGTGGTCTCCTCGAGGTGAGCACCATAATGTTAAGCCTTCCCAAACCGCCTGTCGCGCTCAGAATATTCCTCAATAGCCTTCCAGAGTTGAGCTGGTGTCATATCTGGCCAGAGCACATCCATGAAAACAAACTCAGCATAGGTTGCCTGCCATGGCAAGAAATTGCTAGTGCGCTGTTCGCCAGATGAACGCAGGAACAAATCAACATCACTCATCTTTGGTGAATAAAGGTACTTCTCGAAGGTCTTCTCGGTAATCGAATCAGCCTTCACTTTGCCGCGCTTCACATCACGTGCAAGCTCTGCAGCCGCGTCAATAATCTCGGCACGTCCACCGTAGTTAACACACATATTCAAGGTGAACTTCTTATTCTTCGCGGTTAGCTCTTCTGCCTCTTGCAGCTCTTCAATCACTGATTTCCATAGGCGCTGCGGGCGACCAACCCATTGCACCTTTACTCCAAGTTCGTGGAGGCGATCGCGTCGATTACGAAGTGATTCGCGGCTATAACCCATTAAGAACTTCACTTCTTCAGGAGAGCGCTTCCAATTCTCAGTCGAGAATGCATAAGCACTCATCTCTTTAACGCCAAATTTCATCGCTGCTTCAACGAGCTCGAAGAGAACCTTCTCGCCGGCTTCATGGCCCGCTGTTCGTGGCAGACCACGTTGCTTTGCCCAACGACCATTGCCATCCATGACAACTGCGATGTGGTTGGGGATCTCAATCTTCTTCTTACTCATGCACGCTCCACCATCGGCAGACTTCGCAGTCCGCGTTCAAGGTGCCATTGTAAGTAAGCGGCAATCAATCCACTAGCTTCTCGACGGCTCTTTCCTTCACTTGCGGTCGCAGTCTCCCAATCCGAGTTGAGGAGCGCATCCATTAATTGCAAAGTCTCTGGTGCTGGCGTGGCTGATGCCGATGGACGACAGTCATTACAGACCGATCCACCACCTACGAGCGAGAAGTAACGGTGAGGGCCTGGTTTCTCGCAACGTGAACATTGCGAGAGTGATGGTGCATATCCCCCGATAGATAGTGATCGAAGTAAGAATGCATCGAGAATCAGCGATGGGTCGTATCGATTTTCCGCCAGTGCGCGCATACCGCCGACAACAAGAGCAAACTCTTGAGGGGCAGGTTCATGTTCGTGTGGAGAGAAACGCTCTGCCGTTTCAAGAATTGCATGTGCAATCGTCCAGCGCTGATAGTCGCTGGATATCTCTTCACCGTAATTCATTAGCGCTTCAACCTGGGTAATCGTGTCGAAGGTTCGGCCGGTGTGCATTTGAATATCGATATGGCTACCTGGCTCGAGGCGAGCACCGAACTTAGACATCGTGCGACGAACGCCTTTTGCGACTCCGCGAATACGTCCATGCTCTTTGGTCAGCATCGTAATGATGCGATCTGCCTCACCGAGTTTCTGGGTACGCAGCACTATCGCTTCATCACGATATAGCCCCGCCTTTGTGCTCACGGCGCTAAGGGTAGTTAGCGAATAGCGCGGTTGATTGCAGACACGACCGCCTTCAGTGAAGCAGTTGTCGTATTTGGGTCGATTCCGACTCCCCAATAGACATCTCCACCGATAGCGCACTCAAGATATGCCGCTGCTGATGCATCGCCACCTGATGAGAGCGCGTGCTCATGGAAATCGAGAACGCGAACATCTACACCATAGTTGGTGAGGATGTTGCAGAAGGCAGCGATTGGTCCGTTGCCATGGCCAGAGAGTTCTACCGCTTCACCGCGATCAGTAATCTGAACAGTGAGCTGTACATCTTTATTCATCTCAGAAGTCTGTGAAAGACCCTTAAGTCGGAAGCGCCCCCAAGGAGCAGACTCGGTTGGTAGGTACTCATCTTCAAAAATGTGCCACAGCTGATCAGCGGTTACTTCGCCGCCTTCATTGTCGGTCTTTGCTTGAACTATCTTGGAGAACTCAATCTGCTGACGACGTGGAAGATCAAGGTGATGTTCAGTCTTGAGAAGATAGGCGACACCACCTTTACCGGATTGTGAATTGACGCGGATAACGGCTTCGTATGAGCGTCCGATATCTTTAGGGTCAATTGGTAGATAAGGAACGGCCCAAGTGTGCTGATCTGTAGGAACGCCAGCAGCCTTCGCATCACGTTCGAGGTGATCAAATCCCTTCTTGATTGCATCCTGGTGCGAGCCAGAGAATGCGGTAAAGACGAGGTCTCCTCCGTATGGATGGCGCTCAGGAACCTTTAACTGGTTTGCATATTCAACAGTACGGCGAATCTCATCGATATCACTGAAATCAATATGTGGATCCACGCCATGTGCGACCAGGTTCATGCCAAGCGTTACTAAGCAGACGTTTCCAGTGCGTTCACCATTGCCAAACAAAGTTCCCTCAATGCGATCTGCACCTGCAAGGTAGCCAAGTTCTGCCGCGGCAACACCAGTTCCGCGATCGTTATGTGGGTGCAACGAAACAATTACAGAATCGCGATTGTTGAGATTGCGGCACATCCACTCGATTGAGTCAGCGTAGATATTGGGAGTTGCCATCTCGACAGTTGCCGGAAGATTCATGATTGTCTTCCACTGTGGAGTTGGCTTCCAAATATCGTTGACAGCGTTACAGACCTCAACTGCGAATTCAAGTTCGGTGCCGGTATATGACTCTGGTGAGTACTCAAATGAAATCTTGGTCTCTGGAACTGTACTCATTAAATCAAGGCAGAGCTGTGCGCCATCGGTTGCAATCTTCTTGATGCCATCTTTATCGAGACCAAAGACAACGCGACGTTGCAAAGTTGATGTTGAGTTGTAGAGGTGAATGATTGCTTGCTTTGAACCAGCGATTGCCTCGTATGTACGACGAATGAGCGGTTCGCGCGCCTGCGTTAAAACCTGAATAATCACATCATCTGGAATCAACTCTTCATCAATGATTTTGCGGACAAAATCAAAGTCAGTCTGAGATGCAGATGGGAAGCCCACCTCAATCTCTTTATATCCCATCGCAACGAGCAACTTAAACATCGCAAGCTTTCGCGGTGTATCCATAGGATCAATCAGCGCCTGGTTGCCATCGCGAAGATCTACAGATGACCACTGCGGCGCCTTTGTAATCTTCTTATCTGGCCAGGTGCGGTCTGGAAGTTCGACAGGGATAAATGACGAATAACGATGCACAGGCATCTTCGATGGTGTTTGCTTCGGGAAATTCATGTACTTGCTCCTATTAGTTGTGGGCCGAGTTGTTACCGGCAACACCAAACCCCGCAGCGAGGAGACCGGTGATTAGGCCTCGCTACGGCGGATAAGTAGGAGTCCGCGGAGCTTCATGAGACTCGAATCTTATCGCGAGGAGCCTCCCCTGCCAATACCTAAAGAACTCCCGCGGGAAATCCTGATTCAAGTCAATCTCAAGATACGAGAGAGTCTCGCCTAAACCTAAGTTAGGAAGATCCGTGCGCAAACTCTTCATCACCATCTTGGCGTCGCTTCTAATTATTCCAAGTGCTATCGCTAGAGCTGAACCTCCCTACATTAATGATCTTAATTCTCGTCTGGTGATAGAGCTTTGCACCATGACAACAGAACGGCCTCACTATTCGAAACATGTGCCGGGAACGTTGAATGTCACAGCGAGAACAACGTGCAAGGGAATCTCAGCAGGAAGAACTTTAAGGATCACAATCACATTGACTCGTGAGGATGGTGGAAATACTCGACCGATTACTAAGAGTATTTCTGGCTCAGGATCAGTCGTAATTAATGTCGCAATGCCTTGCAAATGGAGCAGCAGACAACCAGAAATTGAATATACAGTTAGGACTGTTCATAAAATGTCGAACGGAAAAACTGGAGTGACTGGGAATGGAGCGTTCTTAAAGTGCTAAAACATCGCAAAGAATCCATGAAGAGTTACCTTCCTCAAATACGCCATGGAGAATTCTCTATTGAAACACGTCCGATTGTCCGGGAAGATAGATTTAATAAGTTTGCAAAGATCCCCGTAGCCAGAACTCTTCTAGCTATTTACTTCATCGCAAGGGATGACGCTTTCCTTCGACCTCAAAAACCAGATCCAACGAAGCCGGAGTTCTACCGGCGAGGAATTTGGCGGGTACATAACTGTGGTCAACGAAAAGATGGCACCTTCCTTACATCAGGAAATGCGGCTGTTATCGTATTCAGCGATGGCAAGGAGATTTACGACTCCACTACAGGAGATCTCACATATTCAGATTTGAAAGCTAAATACGGTAAATCTCTTCTTTGATTTAAGAAGCGAGAGTAGAGGCGAAGATCTGCCACGCAAGCGCTGATTTAGCAATCAAAGAGAGCGTGATGTAGCTCTTCTCACCACGAATGTATTCGCTCCACTTGCCAGCCTTCTTATATTGCAGCCACTGCACGAGAGCAAATGAATTAAAGAAGATAAAGATTGAGATCACGATTCCATAAACAAATGCTGGAGCAGATGTATCAGCTGGCCCACCAATGCTGAGTACATAGAAGAGAAGTCCAAGCCAAGGAACTATTCCGGCGATGCAACCAAAGATAAAAGGAAGCCAGCCACCATTTCCTGGAGTCTCATACTTTTCCTGCAACCAGCCAAAGAGAATCATCGCCGCATTAGCCCCGAAGATCGCAACGATTGCTGCAACATCAGAGACGCCGGTAATCAGTGCAATCAAGACAATCATGACTGATGAGCTAATCGAGTATTCAACCCAACGGAAGTAATTGTGCTGCTTCTCAATACCTGCGGAATAACGGGCAAAGAATTGAGGTGATGCAACGAGGAAATGGAAGAAAGCAGAGAGACCCAAGAAGATTGCAACCGTTAAGCCGATTGGAGCATCAAGGAGGGTTATTGGTTCAGCAAAAGTTGTTCCTGGAGGACCAGCCATATAGCGAGCCACAATCGGCAAGGTGAAATCATTTGAAAGTACGAGAACAACAACCATCTGAGCCAGGTGGAGAAGACCGGCAATGAGGTTGTAGCGACGCAAGGAAGTTGCTGTGACTGATTTGCTCATGGAAAAAGCCTAAGGGAGGCCGCTAGTTTTCATGCACTCTCTTACGGGCCTGTCGGAATCCAATATGTTCGGTAGAGCTCGCCATCCTCATAGGGATGTGGCACAAGGGCGGCAAACTCTCCTCCGCACTTTTCGATGATCTTTCGCGATGCTTCGTTTTCAGAGTGACAGGAGATGAAGACTTTCTCCTCGCCTCGTTCTCTCATGAACTCCAAGCCATACTTCAACATATAGGTGGCGACGCCTCGACCACGAAATTCTGGGGCAACTCCATATCCGATGTGGCCACCTACAAGTGCCAAGAAATCATTGAGTTCGTGTCGGATAGAAAGTCTGCCTGCGATCTTTCCATCGATAACCGCAACAAGGAATGTTGAGGTGACCTTTCCGGCCGGGACTGTCTCGGCCGATTTATAGGCAGCTATTCGATCTAAGTATGCGCAGAACTCTTCATCTTGAACATAGTCACTCAATAAGAACTGCCAATCATCTTGCTGCATTACATCTCGGTGAACTCGAGCAGCATCTAGCGAATCTTCTGGGCGAAGTTCTCGCATCTCAATAGTTAAATTCACTATGCGATTGCTTTCTTGAGCAGTTCTATCTCGCTCATATCTTTAATCTCAAAGATCCAACGCTTAAAGGGTCCGCTTTTGAGGGTCACAACTGCGTTAGGGCGACGCTTATAGATGGCGCAGAAATCTCGCCCCTTCTTATATTGCATTGTTCCAAGGAGAACCAGGTAAGGAAATCCGGTGCCGATTCGAAACCCCTTAAGAACTCGATTGGTCCAAGGATTGTCCACGACTTCAATCGATTCAATCTCGCCTAAATCAATCTCAGGGCTATTGCGAATCGCACCGAGCTTTTCAAGTAGCGAAAGTTCTAAGCGGACGCGGTTGCCAGCAATAACAATATGAGCCATGCGCAAAGAGTAACCGAGGAGGTTATTTAGAGGACGGGTAAATAACGATCGAGTTCGTACTGACTTACCTGACGTCGGTAATCCAGCCACTCTGCCCGCTTATTGCGCAATACATATTCAAATACATGCTCGCCAAGTGTTTCGCGAACTAGCTCACTCTTCTCCATGATTGCGATTGCTTCATTGAGATTGGCGGGCAATTTCTCAGCATCACTTGAAGCGGCGAGAACGTACTTGCCTTCAATGCCTTTAAGTCCTGCTGCAATCATCACTGCATATGCAAGGTATGGATTACAAGCAGAGTCCGGCGAACGGAATTCGATACGCGTTGAATTCTCTTTATTTGGCTTATACATAGGAATACGGACGAGCGCTCCACGGTCATTATGGCCCCAGTTAATGATTGCCGGTGCTTCTCCCCCACCTTGCAAGCGCTTATAAGAGTTGACCCATTGATTTGTTACTGCAGTGATCTCTGAAGCATGCTTCAAGATACCGGCAACAAATTGGCGACCGGTCTCAGATAAGTTGAGATCAGCGTTGGCATCGTAGAAAGCATTCTCTTCGCCTTTAAAGAGTGAGACGTGGGTATGCATTCCAGAGCCAGGGTGTTCCGTAAATGGCTTTGGCATAAAGGATGCATAGAAGCCTTGTTCAAGAGCGACTTCCTTGATGACATGGCGGAAAGTCATGATGTTATCTGCGGTGCTTAAGGCATCTGCATAACGAAGGTCGATCTCCTGCTGTCCAGGCGCTCCTTCGTGATGGCTAAATTCAACTGAGACACCCATAGCTTCAAGCAAGGTAATTGCTTGGCGGCGGAAGTCATGTCCAACAACTGCCGGTGTGTGATCGAAGTAGCCACCTTGATCTACAGGAGTAGGAACTTCACCCTTCTCGGGCTGTGATTTAAAGAGGAAGAATTCGATCTCTGGGTGGGTGTAACAGGTGTAACCCATCTCCGCCGCCTTAGCTAAAGTCCGTCGCAATACATTGCGCGGATCTGTTGGCGATGGCTCGCCACTAGGAAGAGTGATGTCACAGAACATGCGAGCTGCACCAGGTGCTTCGGTGCGCCATGGCAAGATTGAAAATGTTGCAGGATCTGGTTTTGCCAACATATCTGATTCGGAGTGACGCGCAAAACCTTCGATTGCAGATCCATCGAAGCCGATTCCTTCTTCAAAGGCAGCATTGAGCTCTGCCGGTGCAATTGCTACTGACTTCAGCGTTCCAAGGACATCGGTAAACCAGAGACGGATGAAACGAATATCGCGCTCTTCAATGGTGCGAAGAACGAACTCCTGCTGCTTGCTCATGTTATCTGAACCCATAAGGAGATGCTCTCAGTTGGAGATTACGCCAGTGTTACAAAAAGTCAGGCATTCCTACGGCGACGTGCGGTCAAAGTGCCGTAGTGCGACCGAATAACCGATTCTTAACATCGCCTATCGGAATGCCCTGACTTTTTGTCAGAGCTCGCGCCAGTGAGAAGTCATAGGCAAGCGACGATCCTTACCGAAGGCGCGCTGTGACACCTTGGTTCCAGGTGGATATTGGCGACGCTTATATTCGGCCTTATCTACCATGGCGATTACCCGCTTGACTAGCGCTGGATCAAATCCCATTGCAATCAGCTCGTTGTGACCTCGATCTTCATCAACATAGTTGCGAAGTACCTCATCGAGAATTTCATACTCTGGCAAGGAATCCGAATCCTTCTGATCTGGGCGAAGCTCGGCGGAAGGTTCTTTCTCAATTGACCGTACTGGAATTGGTGGCGTCTCTCCTGCGATTCGTGCCGCTTCATTGCGCCAACGAGATAACGCCCAGACGTCGACCTTATAAATATCTTTGATGGGGGCATAGCCACCGACTGCATCACCGTACAAAGTTGAGTATCCGCAAGCGAGTTCTGACTTGTTGCCAGTTGCAAGCACCAACATGTTCTCTTGATTCGAGATTGCCATCAGCGTTGTTCCGCGAACACGTGCTTGCAGATTCTCTTCAGCAAGCCCGGTGAGTTTGAGCTCGGCCATATATGAATCGACCATTGATTCAATGCTGACGGTGCGAAGGCGAAGGCCGGTATTGCGAGCGAGCTCTTCGGCATCCTCAATTGAATGCGCGGATGAATATTTACTAGGCATCGCCACACCATGAACTAACTCTGGGCCGAGGGCATCACAGGCGAGAGCTGCAACGAGGGCAGAATCGATTCCCCCAGAGAGTCCAATCAACACCTGGCTAAAGCCATTCTTAATTACATAGTCGCGAAGCCCTACAACAATTGCGTTCCAGATTTCTTCTTCATCACCGAGGCGGTGTGCGATTCCAGGAACAAGCACTCGATCAAGCTTTGCCTCATCTTCGCTAATGATGAGATCAGGTGCGCTGGTGGCGCCTTCGGCTTCGAGATCGAGCAGCATCATTCCATCTTCAAATTGTGGCGCTCGAGCTATGACATTTCCTTTGGCATCGACTGCGATGCTGTCCCCATCGAAGACGAGATCATCTTGGCCGCCGGTCATATTGACGTAGACAAGTGGAGCATTGAGTTCAAGGGCGCGCTTCTTTACCAATGCTGCACGGACATCATCTTTATTGCGTTCAAATGGAGATCCATTTGGCACAAGAACCATGCCTGGCTTACGGGCAGCGAGCTTTGCGGTGATTCCTCCATCAACCCAGAGATCCTCACAAATCAGAATTCCGACATCGATTCCGTGGATGCGCACAACCAAGGTTTGATCGCCTGGAACGAAATTTCGGTACTCATCAAAAACTCCGTAGTTAGGCAGCTGGCACTTGGTATAGGTGGCAACTATTTTGCCGCCGGTAATAACTGCCACCCGATTCTGTGGCGCACCATCGACATGATCGAGGTATCCCACAATCGAGACAATCTTTGCCGGTAGTGACGTAGCCAAGACTTCAATTGATTTGGCGCTAGCAATCTGGAAGGAAGGTCGTAGCGCTAAATCTTCAACTGGATAGCCGGTCAACGCCATCTCGGGAAAGAGGGCTACGTGGGCGCCATTATTTGCAGCAGATTCTGCATGGGCCAAGATCAGCGCAGCATTGCCTTCAAGATCTCCCACAGTGGGGTTGATCTGGGCGAGAGCTACTCTCAACTTCATTGTTCAAGAGTAGAGGAGTATCGTTTACAACTGAACTCGACGAGTGAAACGACTCGGGTTTGACCACTTAAGACCCGGGGACCCTTTGTGGCTTCGAGGCAGGAGAAGAAATTCATGTCAACGACCCTTTATGGCGGAGCTGCGCACCGTCGCGTCACAATCCTTGATCTCAAGAGCGCCAAAGAGCGCGGCGAGAAGTGGGCGATGCTCACCTCATATGAACAGATGACCGCTTCGATCTTCGATGAAGCGGGAATACCTGTCCTTCTCGTAGGAGATAGCGCTGGCAATAATTTCTTGGGTGAAGAGAACACAATTCCGGTCACAGTCGATGAGTTAATTCCCCTCACACGTGCGGTTGTTCGCGGTTCATCGAGGGCGATGGTGGTGGCCGATCTTCCATTTGGCTCATACGAATCTTCGCCAGAGCAGGCGCTCGCCACTTCAATCCGCTTCTTTAAAGAGGCAGGTGCCATGGCAGTTAAGTTAGAGGGTGCGCATTTAGAGACAGTTAAGAAGTTAACGTCTTCTGGAATTCCAGTGATGGGCCATCTCGGACTTACTCCGCAATCTCTACACCAACTTGGTGGTTACAAAGTCCAGGGCCGTACCGATGGTGAGGTAATGAAGGCAGCTGCTTTAGACCTTGAGAAAGCTGGGGCATTTGCGATTGTTTTAGAACTCGTTCCAGAAGAACTTGCCCGTGAAATAACGCAATCCCTCTCTATTCCAACAATCGGAATCGGAGCAGGAGTAGTCACCGATGCGCAGGTCCTTGTCTGGACAGATATGGCTGGATTTACGGCAAAGCCACCAAAGCTTGCCAAGGCATATCGAAATTTGCGCAAAGAGCTGATGGATGCAACACGCGAGTTTGCTGAAGAGGTTCGAAGCGGCGCATTTCCGACCGAGGCGCAGACTTTCCACTAGCTCTGCCACTGATTACTATCGGCGGATGTCGAAATTCGCGATAGATCTCACTCCACTTAAGAAATATCCCGACTTTCGCAACCTCTGGACCGCTGGGCTGATCTCTTACCTCGGCTCGATGATCACCTATGTCGCACTCCCCTTCCATTTGAAGGAGATCACCGGCTCATACCTTGCAGTCGGAATCCTGGGCGTTATCGAGATTGTTCCGCTGATTATCTTCGGGCTCTATGGCGGGGTCTTGGCCGATACCGTCGATCGCAAGAAGATGATCTGGGCGACAGAGGCAGGCGCGCTCTTGATTGTCGCAGTCCTTCTCTTTAATTCAGTCCTACCTAACCCCGAGACCTTGGTCATCTATGTCGCAGCTGCCCTCTTTGCTGTCGTCGATGGATTACAGCGACCTTCCATGGGTGCAATCTTGCCCAGACTTGTCAGCCATGAAGACTTACCGAGCGCTTCAAATCTATTAACTCTCCGTTGGCAGTTTGGTTTTATTCTCGGGCCAACTTTGGGTGGAATTATCTTTACTACATTTTCGATCAGCGTCGGTTATATGTTAGATATCGCAACGTATTTGATTTCGCTAATTTTTCTAGCGAAGGTGCGAAGAATTCCGCCCACTGCAGATAACGAAAAGCCATCTCTGGCAGCGTTATTAGAGGGTGTGAGATATGCCTGCAGCCGACAAGATTTATTGGCAACCTACGTCATCGATCTTGCTGCAATGTTTTTTGCAATGCCAAATGCGCTCTTTCCATTCTGGGCCGATCTCTTAGGTTCGCCTTGGGCGCTGGGGCTCTTCTATTCGGCCGGAGTATTTGGGGCGGTGGCAGTCACCTTGACGAGCGGGTGGACAAAGAATTATCGATTCCACGGCAAGGCAATTATCTTGGCGGCGATTGGGTGGGGTGCAGCGATTGCACTGGCTGGCCTCTCCAACTCTCTCTTCATAGTTCTGCTCTGCCTCGCTGCCGCAGGGGCATCGGATCACATCAGCGCCCTCTTCCGATCTGTCATTTGGAATCAGACCATTCCAGATAATCTCCGTGGCCGTCTGGCCGGAATCGAATTGCTTTCATACTCTGTTGGCCCACTTGCCGGACAACTTCGAGCCGCAACAATGGCTT
>JACCEC011029908.1_pt1 | contig 12016 bp, 9 predicted proteins | sample 7450121 | NCBI WGS metagenome assembly JACCEC01 (sample SAMN15323455, study PRJNA562643) | freshwater metagenome | isolation source: river surface water | place: USA:Blue River Watershed | collected 2017-08-18 | reverse complement strand
CGAACTCAGAAGTGAAAGTGCTCAGCGCCGATGGTAGTGTGGGGTCTCCCCATGTGAGAGTAGGACATCGTCAGGCTCCTAAATACACAAACCCCAAGCAGAACTTCTGCTTGGGGTTTTGTGCTTTTGGGGGATACGATCTGATCGTGATCATTTTGCGATGATGTGATTCTCAAATACTTGGAAAAGCCTTATGAAAAGAATTGTGCTTATTGCGCTGATCGCTTTACTTGGTGCCGTTGCCTTCTTGGCTTTCACAGAATCGCCGGTGAATAGCAATCAGTTTCCGAGCGATCCTGCTGCATTGCAGCGCGGTGAGTATCTGGTTGCAGCAGGCGGCTGCGTGAGCTGCCATATAAATGCGGACAATTCCAATTCCCTTAGTGGTGGTAAGTCGCTAGAGTCCGATTTCGGTACCTTCCGAGTTCCAAATATCACGCCTGATATAGACTCTGGTATCGGCGGCTGGACTGCTCATGACTTCATTCGCGCAGTGAAGTACGGGAGGCGTCCAGATGGCGGCTTTTACTTCCCTGCATTTCCATTTCGGGCGTATGCAGGCTTGAGTGACCAGGATGTGCTGGATATGGGTTCCTACTTGATGTCCTTGGAACCTGTTGAATACGATTCAGGAGTACATGAGCTGCCTTTTTGGCTCGGGAGTTGGATGATGGCGGGTTGGAACATGCTCGCGGACTTCGTTGCTGCTGAGCCGGTGGAAATTGCAGACCCAGTAGTGGCACGTGGAGCTTACCTGGCTAGAAACCTTGGGCATTGCAGTGAGTGCCACACCCCTCGAAATTTCCTCGGCATTTTGCGTGCTGACCAAGAATTTGCAGGTGCCACTCTAGGTGAAAGTCATGCGGACCCCATCGATCTCGACGCACTGCAGGATTGGAGCGTCGATGATTTTGCATTCTTCCTGTTTCTGGGAATGAAGCCGGATGAAGAATATGTTGGAGGTGAAATGGAGTCGGTTATTGCTCATAACACGAGTCGCCTTACAGACGAAGATCGTCGGGCAATGGCTGAGTTCTTCAAATTCGAAGGCCCGCGCTGACACTGTATTTATCAGGCTCAGTGCGGGCATTCCGGAACTTCATCCAGTTCAGTCTGCGCGGAACGTCTCGTGGCAATTGCCACAGGCTCCACCGAAGGCTCGAACAGCAGCTATCGTTGCAGCCCGGTCTCCCGCGCGAGCAACGTCGGCAAATGTATTGGCTGCATTCACTAGATTCATCGCCTTCTGATTGAACTCGTCCATCGAATCCCAGATCAGCGGGAGTGCCTCTGTTTCAACACTGAAGGCACGTGTATCTCTGGCCGCAAACAACTCTGGGATCATCGGTGCCAGCATGGCAATCCTGTTCGCATTGCGTTCCGCAACGGCAGCATCGAATTCAACGGTGCCTCGTGCCATGCCACTGATGGCACCCATATTGTAGGACAGCAGTTTGAACACACCCTGGCGAGTTTCTGTCGCACTTACAGCGAGTTGTTCCGGTGTGGGTTCCTGCTGTTGTGCAGAGGCTGTCAGAAATGCTCCGGCTCCAGCCAGCAAGAGGCCTGCCGCAATCATGCTCTTTTTCATTTTTTTTTCCTGGTGGTGAGTGAGTGACAGTTAGGTATTTCATGAAAATTCTTGAAAACATCCGACCCGTCGATAATACGGGAGCGGTATTCATATGCCAAAGGAAACTGCTAGCAGCTTGTATGATGCGTCGAACGTTGTAGCTTAATGAGGATAGACTCTTGGAATTGTTCCAAATTGTATTGGGAGAAGGGCTGGTTTAACATCATTGCGTGTACTTAAAGACAACAAGAGTAGAGTTCATGCAGTCTTATTCAGAGAGAAAAAATTCCACGAGTATTGCCAAGTCTCAACGATCCTCCGCTACGAATGCGGCCATGGCCCCCGAGTCAACGAAACTCATTTCCGGTCGCAGCTTATTGGCTGTACCTGCCCTGTTCACCGCCGCGTTTTTTCTGTTGTCTTTTCTGCCTCGAGTACAGGGAAATCAAACACTGGTTTGGTCGTTCTGGGCGGCGACAGCCGTGCTGGCCAGTTGGCTTGTACTTTTGTTCTTCCGCACCAGTGCGTCGGGAAACAAGAAGTCGTTCGTTCTCACTGCTCCCAAACCTCAACATTATATTCAGGCCATGGTACATCTCTCCGTATACACCTACTGGGGATGGCATTGGCCACCAGTGCAGGAGCATGCCTTGCTGCTCCTTGCGCAGCTTCTGTTCGCTTATGCCTTCGATATCCTCATGGCGTGGACTCGTCGCGACAACTATCTGTTGGGTTTCGGGCCTTTTCCCATCATTTTCAGCACGAACCTTTTCATGTGGTTCCGTGATGACTGGTTCTATCTGCAGTTCTTGATGATTGCCGTTGGATTCATGGGCAAGGAGTTCGTCCGCTGGAATCGGGATGGCAAGAGCACGCATATCTTCAATCCTTCCGCCTTCACGCTGGGTTTGTTCTCGTTGGTGCTCATCCTCAGCAACTCCACCGATATCACGTGGGGGCCGCAAATTGCCTCCACCCTCAGTCTGGCTCCGGGCATCTATACCTATCTTTTCCTGGGCGGGCTTGTTGTCATGTATTTCTTCTCGATCACCTTGATTGCCGCTTCGGCTGCAGCAGTGTTGTTCGGGCTGAGTGCACTTTATTATGCCGTTACTGGAGTGCCGTATTTCCTCGACTCCGAAATTCCCACAGCAGTGTTTCTGGGCTTGCATCTTCTGGTCACCGATCCGTCCACGTCGCCGCGCACGCCTCCTGGAAAGCTGGTGTTCGGCATCCTCTATGGGCTCGGCGTCTTTGCCTTGTACAGCATCCTGAGTGCCTTTGGTGCTCCCACTTTCTATGACAAGTTGCTATGTGTGCCACTGCTGAATCTCAGTGTGCAATGGATTGATCGCTCTGTGCAGAAACTGAGGGACAACAAGTCGCTGGAACGCATCGGCCTTGGTGTCATTCCCAGTCGCAGAGCCAATCTGGCTCACATGGCCGTGTGGATAGTGTTCTTTGCGACCATGACCATGATCGGCAAGACCGATGGTCGGCATGTCGGGGACAGTGTTCCATTCTGGGCAGATGCTTGCGCTGAAGGCCGCTCGAATGCTTGCGACAGATTGTTGCTCATCGAGTCGAACTATTGCGCTGACAATTCTGGCTGGGCTTGCAACGAGATTGGCGCACACTATGTTCGCGGCGATGTCGCAGATCAGGATATGGAGCGTGCACTAGGCTTTTTTGCACGAGCCTGCGAACTGAGGTTTCAGGCAGGTTGTCTGAATCTGCTTGAACCCGAGGCTGCCATGGTGGCAGATCCCCGAGCCTTCGATCTGCGACTGTTGCTCCGAGAAGGCGGGCAGAATCTACTGGAAATGCCTGAGTCCGAATTGTATCAGCGTGCCTGCGAGCACGGCTGGTCGCATGCATGTCAGATGTCTGTGGCTGGTGTCCTGTGATCGTGTTGCAGGAGTCGTCAGCAAGCAAAACCATTTCGAGCGTGTACCCATGACGCCGGCCAGCGGTTTTCCAGTCCTGGATACGGCTTTTGACCGCCTCAGCGCTGCAGGCTGGCGCAGAGCAGTTCTCGCTGCGCTGTCCATGTGGGTGTTTGCAGTGGGAGGGGCGCATGCACAGGTTCCGTCGGTTCCTGGATCTGCAGCGCAGCGGGAGACTGAGCCAGTATTTGATACGGGTCGATGGCATTTGCCCGAAGGACCAATGCTGGGCTTTGTCGAGATTCCTGCTGGTTCCTTCCCAATGGGCAGCAATCCTCTTATTGATCCGATGGCTTTCGAGAATGAACGCTGGTCCGAAACTCGTCGTCAAGGTGCAGTGGATCTGCCTCTGTTCTATATCGCGCGCTACGAAACCACTGTCGACCAATTTCGCGCCTTCATGGAGGCTGCCAGTTATCGTGTTGTCGAGATGTCGGATTTGGTGGCAGGCACTCATCCTGTTTCGGGTGTGTCTTGGACCGATGCATTGGCCTATGCCCGTTGGCTAGAGGTTGAGTTGACCAAATCCGAGCGGACCCCCCCCGAGCTTCGCAATCTGCTGATGAATGGCTGGCGCCTGACCTTGCCTGATGAAGCGCAGTGGGAGAAGGCCGCCCGGGGAACCGAGCCCAGGATCTATCCATGGGGCAATTCTGCGCGCAAGGACAGGGCGAATTTCGGCTCTGTCGGTCCAGTGCCCGTCGGCAGCATTGCCTGTCCGGAGTGCCCCTATGGCCTCAGTGACATGAGCGGGAATGTCTGGGAATGGACGCGCAGTCCATATCTGCCCTATCCCTTTGATCCGGACAATGCAGCCGTCAACCTTCAGGAAGATGCTCTCTGGGTCATGCGCGGAGGATCATTCAATGATGTGGAGAACAACATAAGAACGGCGGTTCGTGGCGCGGCAGATCCTGGAGCGCGTCGTCCCTTCATTGGATTTCGTCTGGCCATTGTCAGGGAGTAAGCAAGGGGCTGTCACATTCCCGTCCAGTTGACGCGCTATTTTCGACAAAGATCTCGAGCAACCGTTGTTCACGAAAGGTGTCTTTCCATGGGTGAAGCAAAGCTTGCAAGTCCGTCGTCCGTTTCCTCCTCGCTCTCCGGTCCCATCCACTACGTCCTCGATACGAATGTCCTGATTCACGACCCCGCCGCAGTCCGCAATTTCGACGAACATCATGTTGTCATCCCCATTACCGTGCTCGAAGAGCTCGACAAGCTCAAGAGCGGCAAGCTTGCCATGGCTGCTGACTGTCGCCAGGCCATCCGGGAAATCGACAGTGTGCTCGGACGTGCTTCTCCCGAACAGGTCGAGCAGGGTGTGCCTATTGAGCGCGGCAAAAGGCTGAATCCTCTCGGCAGCCTCTCAATTCTGATGGACGATGCTCCGGGGAATGTGGTTCTGCTGCCGACACACCTGAACGACAACAAGATTCTCAATGCAGTGGCCGGGTTGAAACAGCGCCATCCTGGAAGACGTGTGGTTCTTGTCACCAAGGACATCAACATGCGCCTCAAGGCGCGTGGTATCGGCATCGAATCGGAGGACTACCACAGCGATCAATTGCTCGGTGACATCACTCAACTCAACAAGGGCTACATCGAATTCAAGCATAGCTTCTGGGATGAAGTGGAGGATGTGCATACCGAGCACAGCAGCGGAGGTACCCTGTATCACATTTCACGGCAAGTGCTTGCGCAGGAAGTCTATCCAAATCAATTTCTGTATGACAGAACGGGGTTTCTGGCACGAGTGCTCAAGGTCGGCAAGGAGAAGATCATCCTGCGGCACCTCGATCTGGCCAGGATGATGGAGCGTGACACCTGGGGCTTGAAGCCGCGTGATGCCTACCAGGCAATGGCGCTCAATCTGTTGCTGGATCCCGATATCCATCTTGTCAATCTGACTGGTGCCGCGGGCTCTGGAAAGACCATTCTGGCTCTGGCTGCCGCGATCGAAATGACGGTTCCACAGAAACTCTACCGACGCATCATCGTCACCAGAAGCACTCAGGGCCTGGACGAGGACATCGGCTTTCTCCCTGGAACGGAGGAGGAAAAGATGGAGCCATGGCTTGGTGCGATCACTGACAATCTCGAAGCTCTTCACTGGGAGGATGACAACTGCGCCAGCAGTATTGATTACGTACTTTCTCGTGTGCCTCTGCTTTTCAAATCACTCAATTTCATTCGCGGACGCAGCTTTCAGCACAGTCTGATCTTGATTGACGAGTCCCAGAACCTGACTCCGCATCAGATAAAGACGATCGTGACCAGAGCGGGAAATGGCTCCAAGGTGATTTGTCTTGGCAATCTGGCGCAGATTGATACCCCATACCTTAGCCCCACAAGCTCCGGTCTGACGTATCTAACCGAGCGTTTCAAGCGCTTCGAACATGGTGGCAGCCTGCAATTGCAGGGAATTCCAAGGTCACCGCTGGCTGCATACGCCGAACAGCACCTCTGAGTGCAGATACGTCTGACGTCAGCTCAAGCATTCACTCGGCGTTCGACGTACAGGCTGTTGCCAGTGATTGTCTTGGCGTGATGCTTGGCCTGGCTGGCGAGGTTGGCGACATCTTCATGTGTGATGCTGTGGCGTGTATTGGGGATGACCACACCGATGGATAGCGTCATGATTGGAAAGAAGCGCTCTTCGCCCTCTCGTCCCTGGCTCATGATTCCTCCCTGAAGAATGTCTTCAGACTTGTACAGATCAGGAACCTGCTGTTCGAACTCAGTCAGGATGTCTCTGCAGCGCTGCATCCAGTCGCTGGAAGAATAGATGACAATGAAGTCGTCGCCGCCGACGTGACCCACGAAATCGACGCGTGAATCGATGTTCTCTCGTAGGATTTCCGCGATCAGCTTGATGACCTTGTCGCCCTCCGCGTAGCCATAGACGTCATTGAATGGCTTGAAATTGTCGATATCGCAGTAGGCCACAGTGAAAGCGGATTGTGCGTCTATCAGCTGATCCAGGTATTCAAAAATGGGGACGTTGCCGGGGAGAAGGGTCAGAGGGTTCGCGTATCGCGCATTGCGAATCTGCAGGTCAGTTATTTTCTTGAGGAGTCCCAGCACCTTGCCTAGTCCAGCATAACAATCATCTTCGACAATGACGAAATCAGCCTCGAGCTGCGTTCTCATGCTGTCCGTGACCAGGCTGCTGACTTCCTCGATCTTGCTGAACTTGTCGACCTGAACAAATGATCGGTCCATCGAGCTTTTCACTGCTTTTGCGCCATGCAACGCGCGACCATACTGTGATGAGAATGTCGAGTACAGACTGCTTCGTCGAACCAGCCCTACCGGCTTGTGCTGATCATCGACGACAGCCACGGCCGTGAGCTGATCATCTGCAGCAAACAATTGGTAGGACTCCTCCAACGTGTTGTATTCCCTTAGACAGGGAACCTTGTGCAGCAAGTCAGCGATGTTCTCGCGACTTTGCCACAGCAGTCCCGTGCTGCGAGTTCTGGAAGGGCTTCTGAAGAGCGCCTTCGACAGCAGATAAGGCGGTGACGACTGGGGTTTCGAGAAATAATACCCTTGCCCGAAGGCAACCCCCATGTCCACCAGGGTCGAACTTTCCTCCTGGCATTCGATTCCTTCCGCAATGACACGACAGTTCAGCCCCGCAGCGATGTCGACGATCGAGCGAACAAAAGACTGCTTGATCGAATCTTCGTGAATGCCTTGAATGAAGTGGCGATCGATCTTCACGTATTCAGGGCGCAGTTCTGACCAGCGGCGCAACCCGGAGTAGCCTGCGCCCAGGTCGTCAATCGCGATCTCGAAGCCCATTGCGCGGTAATGAGACAGTGCATGGTCCATGCAGGTGAAATCGGTCAGCGGATACTGCTCCGTGATCTCGATGACTACATCTTCTGGATTCAAGCCCAGGCTCTGCAGGAACTCCAGTGTGAGACCGGATCGATGCTGTGGTTCCATCAATCCGTTTGGCGTTGCATTCAGGAACAGCTTGCCGGAAAGGCGGCGCTCCTGAAATCCTTGTATCCCTGCCTTGCGGCACAGGAGATCGAGCTCTGTGAGATGCTCCTCTCGACGTGCCAGGTCGAACAGCATGACCGGACTGTGCAGCGGGCTGTCGGAGGGGCCGCGAATCAGTGATTCGTAGCCAAATATGTTCTGTCGCTGGAAGTCGACTATGGGTTGATAGAGAGTGCTGAGTCGCCTGTGGCGCAGTATGTCGAAAAAGTGCGACCGCAACTCGTCGGTACCAGCGCCTGATGTCTCTCGTGCTGGTGCTTTAAGGTGAACAATATTGTCGTTCATGCCGGCCTGCCTTGGGCTTGAGGGGCTCCAGTATCGGCAGGCCATATGACCCCAGTGTTACAGGGCAGCTTAGGCGTTCAAGCTGGATTCATCCTTGAGCACATTCTGGTCCATGGTGCGCGACGGAAGGTCTGAGCAGGGCTTGCCAACCTTGCGTGCAGGGACACCCACTACTGTTGTATGCGGGGGAACATCTTCCAGAACCACACTGCCGGCGCCGACCTTGGCGCCGGTTCCCACCTCGATGTTGCCAAGCACCTTGGCGCCAGTGGAGATAAGGACGCCCGAGCGGATCTTGGGATGACGGTCACCGGTTTCATTGCCGGTGCCTCCCAGCGTCACCGACTGCATGATGGAGACATCGTCTTCGATGACGGTAGTCTCACCGATCACGATGCCTGTCGCATGGTCGAACATGATGCCCTTGCCCATTACGCAGGCCGGATGAATGTCGACACCAAACACCTCGGAATTGCGGCTTTGCATGAAAAGCGCCAGTTCTCTGCGTTTGTTCTGCCAAAGGAAATGCGCCAGGCGATGTACTTGAATCGACTGGTAGCCTTTGAGAAAAAGCAGGATTGGCAGATAGGAATTGGTGGCGGCATCGCGATCATAGACAGCCTGCATGTCGTGAACCGCGTTGACGATCATCTCGGGCGACTGTGCATAGGCCGCATCGAAAAGTTCACGCACTGCGATGGCCGGCATGACTGCATCCGCCAATTTGTTGGCCAGCAGATAACTGAGTGAGGATCCGAGGCTGTTGTGATTGAGGATGCAGGCGTAGACGTAACTTGCCAGCAGGGGCTCCGTTTCCACCAGGAGCGTGGCTTCTTCATAGAGCTTGATCCAGATTCTGTTCTGCATGTGGCGGGTCCGTTTGGCCTGTGAAACTGGCGCCGATTATAGCCGACACAGGCATGCTGACAATCGCCGGTTCCTCCTTGAGTGGAAGTGTCAGCGACCAGCGATTCTCTCGATCCAGTCCCTGGCCGCAAGGTGCTCATCTTTCTCGGCTGCCTCCGTTCGTGCAATCGCCTGTCGCACGTGATCCTTGGTCACTTTGGTCGCTTTTTCCTGTGCCGCATGCAACAGGGCTTTGTGTGCAAGCAGGTTGATCAGGCGCGGAATTCCTCGGCTGGCCCCGGCGATCATCTGGATCGCACGCGGAGTGAACAAGCCGGGGCCTTGATATCCAGCGCGAGTCAGGCGCAGATTGATGTAGGCTGACGTGTCTGCTTCGCGCAAAGGTCCCAGGCTGCGTTCCATCGTGATGCGATCAGCCAGCAACCTGGAGCGCGACTGGCGCAGATTCTTCTGTTGTGTCGGCTGGGCAAAGAGCACCACGCGCAGCAGATTGCCCGAGGCGGTTCGCTGGTCTGCGATTCGGCGCAGGCCGACAATCGTTTCATCAGGCATTGTCTGCGCTTCATCGATGATCAGGGCGTTGATCAAGCCTTGGTCTGCACTTCTCTGCAACTCCGCCACGACCGCGCCTTCCAGTGAAGTAAGCGTGGATTCGTCCAGTCCGAGTTCAAGTGCGATTGCGCTGAGAAAGTTCCTTTCGCTGAGTCGAGGATGCGCGAGGTGGACAACGCGGTAACGCGCACGATGACAGTACAGGGCATTCAACAACTTGCGGCATAGAATCGTCTTGCCCATGCCCGGCTTTCCGCGCACCAGCATGAAGCCGTCGGGGCCATTCAGTGTTGCCAGCAATTCCTTGAACAGCACTCTGGCATTGTTGAGTTCCAGAAAGAATCGCGTATCCGGAGTGGTGGAAAATGGCTGGCTGGAAAGACCGTAAAAATCCTGATACATCAAGAACCGCTGCTCATGTTCATTCGTACTGTTCGATACAGGGAGACTGAAGGAATCCCGACATACTGACGGCAATGTCAGGAGATGTTACTTCCGGAAACTGCGAAAAGTCATCCTCGGCACAACACGCTATACCTTGGCTGCGGAATGCGCGATACTGCCGGCACGACAAAAGCAGTCACAGAACGATACGAAAATGGTGCATCCATGAAATCGTCACAAATTGCGCTGCTGGCTCTCTTCCCATTGCTTTTCCCGGATACCTTGTCTGCGCAGGCAGACGACCGCACGCAGATTTGGGAAAGTCTGCGGGAAGCTGATGTCAGGCTGGCTGAAAGCTCACGTACCCTGGGCTTCAATCAGGCATTTCTCAATTCATTCAGTGAGGGGGCCGTCATTTTTCGCCGCGGCCCTGTCGACGCGCGCAATCTCTACGAGCAGGTCGGCCCCGCCCAGCGGGGCGAAACGACCCTCGAATCCAAGGCCAACTACATCGACTTCTCGCGTGCCGGCGATCTGGGCCTGACGAGCGGGCCATACCGTTTCACCAACGGCAGCGGCAGTGATGCCCGCCGTACCTACGGCCATTTCGTCACGATCTGGCGCAAGTTTGACGGACAGTGGCGCATGGCGGCCGACATGACGGTGCGTGTTCCCGGCGTCCTGAGTCTGGACGTCAATCCCGATATCAGTGAAACCATGCGCTCCCTTGATGAAGCCGTGACGGCTGATGTCGATCACAACAGCCTCGACTCCCTCGTCGAGGCGGACGAACGCTTCATCAGCTCCATCAACTTCCGCGGCGGCATGCGCGCCATGTTGCGCTATGGCCTGGAAAATCAGCGTGTCTACGTGCCTGGCATGGCGCCCGGAATAGGCAATGAGGCCGGTGCGCAGGTCTATGGGGCCTACCTGGACGAGAGCCTGGAGATGTCAGCAATCCAGCATGAGCCGGGAGGCTATTTCCTGTCGGAGTCCGGTGACGTTGGCTATACCTTCGGCACCATGAGTGCCCAGGGGTCGGAATTCAACACGAATTATCTGCGTTACTGGCGCTTCACCCCTGAGGGTGAATGGCGCATCGCGGTCGAAGTTCTCAATCCCTACTGAGTCTTTCTGCCGCTCTCACTCCAGCAATACCGTTCTGCCACCAAAGTATTGCGTCTCTCCAGACTTGCCAGTGGTCTTGACACGCAGACGCACGCGGCCCTGGGGCAATGTCGCTGCGTCCAGGGCCAGGGTAAAGCCGAGCAATGGGGCATTGGGGTCGTTCTCCGCGGACATGGCCGCAACGACATCCGGTCGCGGCTGTCCATATTGCGCAATACCCACGGACACCCCATCCAGTTCCACCTCCACCTTGTCCACCCCCAGCCCCTCATTGAAAACCCAGCCCGATACGGTGAAGCTGCCAGTCAGGGGGGCGTTTTCCTCTGGAGCATCAACCCAGCCCAGCGAAGGCAGCGGGCATGCGCCCGTGGGACTGGCGCCGATATTGTCCGCCCGGTAGTAGCTGAAGACCTTTTCGCCGCCGAACAGTGACAGCTGGCTCAGGAACTCGAGGTGCTGGAATTCGCTGCAGGCACGTTCGAGGACCGCGAGCTTGTCGGGAACCGTCAGGGTGCTGTCTTCAGTGATGAACAGGGCGTTGCGCCCGGCGTTTTCCCTCAAGCCGGTCACGTTGGAGCGCCAGATCTCGTACTGCACCGCACGGCCATCGCGAATGGACTTGTCCATGTCGACGTTGAAGATTCGGCGCGAGTCATCGAGCGCAAGCGCCAGTTGGGCACCGGTGTAGTAATTGTCGGTCACCAGCAGATCATCAGGACCGAAATGCTCCGCCTGCAGCAATTGCTGGGTGTACGCTGCAAACGGTCGCCAGCCCGCCATTTTGTTGGACAGAATTCCCTCGCCCACCAAGGGGCGCAGCTGATCCTGCATGCTCTGGGTTCCCATACCCAGCAGCGCCACCAGTGTTCCGGCAAATCCCATTCCCAGCGTCGTCGTGAGGAGGCGACCGGCGAGTCGCGCCCCGTAGCGTGCAGCCAGCAAGGTGTGCAGCTCGCGCAAGGTTTCCGGCAGAAATACCAGCAGCGGCAGATAGCCTGACAAAGGCCAGTGAATGGACGTGCGCGTGTTATCGGACCAGGGGGCGAGCACCAGGTAAAGGCTCAGATTCACCAGCGCGAGGGTGCCGAAAAGGCCGCGTCGGTGATCGCCCGCGCGCGCAGCCCGCAGCAGACGCAACAGCGTGGCGACGAGCGCCAGATAGAGCAGAGGGGTGACCAGTCCGGCCTGCTTGACGATGTGCAGCAGACCCTCGGCCTGAAATTCCCAGGGATGGCGCTCCAGCAAATGGTAGTCGACACCGCTG
>JACCEC012307965.1_pt1 | contig 12018 bp, 29 predicted proteins | sample 7450121 | NCBI WGS metagenome assembly JACCEC01 (sample SAMN15323455, study PRJNA562643) | freshwater metagenome | isolation source: river surface water | place: USA:Blue River Watershed | collected 2017-08-18 | reverse complement strand
CCACTTGATCGGCGCCACGTTCGCAGGGAACCAAGTCTCCCACGTCTTGATGGTGGTGGACTTCAATTCCGGATAGGTATTGCGCATCACCAGCCATCGGCTGCGCCTTATTCCATCGGGTGACGGTTTTTGGCGCAATGCTCGCGCCACGATTTCCACACAGCAAGTTGAACTTTTACCGGAGCCAACTGGGCCCATAAGGCCCCGCACGAAAGAGTCGTCTTGATGGAAGGCCACCGCATTTGGGCCAGGAGGTTTGTACGAAATGACATCCACTAGAACCGTTTCCGATAGTTGAACATGACCTTCTTGTCGGGCTTACCTTCTGGGGTCATGTCGTTGTGATAGCTCACGCTGTACTCACTGTCTTTCTTGGCGTAGGTGAGATCTGCGCCATTCATCCGCTTGACGTTCACGTCAAAGTCGCCAGACTTACCGCGCGCCATACTGCCGCTTACACCAACCGTCAGGCTGCTGTCTGCGTCTAAGTTATGTTTGTAGGACAGTCGCCCACCTAGCGCATCGATTTTCTCGCCTGAGCGCAGACTGTTAGATCCGCCACCAAGCTCAAGCTTGACGCCGCTATCATCGACTTCGCCGCCATCGGCCAGCTTCATTTCCTTGGCGTGGCTCTTGCGTACCCAATCTGGTACGTGTCCCATTTATTTCTTCCCGCCAAGGTCAAGTTGGAACGTGACCGGCTGTGTATCGACCTCCATCTTTACGTCTGAAAGATCAGGAAGGATCTTCCGCAACAAAACTTCAATGGCACGCACCTGGGTCGAGGACAGATCCACCTTTCCATTCGCGTGATCGCTCAATCGGTTGATGAGCGCGGCCGCCTTGATCTTGAGTCTGGTGTTTTCGTCGTGTCGAATTTTTCGGGTTCGTGCTGCCATTTATGTTCCTAGTTGCTCAACGCCCGCTTGGTCAAATGCTTGAAGCATCGCTCCGGCCAGGCGTGTTAGATCCTTTTGGGAATGGAATTCGTTGAGATTGATTTCCGCCTCAAACAAATGAGGCGTGCCGTGGATGTTGACCATCCCGGTGAGAATGACTACCTGGGGTGCGATCGCTTGTTTCAGATCGCTTTCGTAAGTCACGGTGATGCCGCGTAGCGCCTCAAACTGGTTGAGGTACGCCTGTAATTGATCGCGTGTTAACACGGGTCGTCGCCTGTGTGAGGCCGTTTGCCCAAAGCAAACCAGCATGTTGGATGTGGTTGCGGAGAGATGGATTTGCACCACCGACCCCCGGATTATGAGTCCGGTGCTCTGCTACTGAGCTATCCCGCAAACGGTGAAATGTCCCAGTTAGGACAGGTGGAACTCGCTGTAACTCAGGGTGTGAAGCCTGCGCACGTCGAATACCCAGCTTTGTTTGGCGTTTCCGCTCTGGTCGTTCACGCGCCGTTGATAGGTGTGCAAGCACCGCCCGTCATCGATGATCGCGCGTTGAATGTCAGAGAGAAAGCCAGCGGCCACAAGCCGCATGTCGTTGACGCGGTGAGTCTGAGCGCCAAGGGTTGTATGGCAGTCTTGCCAATGCACATCAAAAAACACAATGATGTTGGGATACAGCTCCATGTACCGGCGCATATCCTTGCGGTTAAACGTCACGGCGTACTGTGGATCCAGCGAGTAGTACTTTTGCGCCGTAAAGAGTGGCGTGCGTACCGTTTTTAAGTCGCTTGGGAAGCAGGCCGTCAGGTCATGCGTGTACGGATCACGCTCTTTTGCGGGGTTTAACCCGGCAGAGACGCCGTGTTGCGCCAAGGAGGCAGCAAATTCCCGTTCAATGACCGGCCCGTAAGCCTGGCACCAGTAGGATTTGTCTTCGGTGAGTTGCACGAAAGCGCGATGGGGATCTGTAAACCACTAAATCTGCACACTAATGTGCGATATTAGCTGAATATTAACATATATTGTTTGAAAAATTTAATTCCACGTTGCTGATATACCCCGGGGTGGGGAGTTTTAGGGGCCCGTACGGGGGGGGTGAACCGAGCGAGTGTGATGGGGTATGTATGGAACCAGACGCCCGGCCGGGTGCGCTGCGTAGTCCCGTGCCCACCCCCTCCCCCTACCCCCTTCCTGCCACCGATCAAGCCTCATTCGCGGGAATCGGACACCGCGACTTGTGCATAGCAGCAAAGCCACCGGATCAGCCGGTCAAAGTGTGTCAATTGGGAACCGAATCGAGCTGTGCCCGAGCGCTAATCGCAGCTGCTCGTAGCGTTCATGCGGGTGCCACGGGTGGCTGTGTCAAATGTGTGTCAAATGCATGGGGGTATGCGTGCGCATTCACGTGCGCGACATGATGTATGTGCTGCGTCTATGCGTGACACGGACAGGCATGCGCAGAACCGCGATGCACGACAGAATAATCCACCGTTTTTTAGGTGATGTGCGGTGGAATCCACTTTTTTTAGCGTGGGTCGCGGAATATTTCTCCAGAAATTAGGGATTTGTCCGCATTACATTGCAACGTCACCACTAACCCCTTGATTTTTCTCCCCTTCCCCTTTCTAACCCACCCCGAAATCACCCCTATTTTTACCCCATTTTGACGCGTTTTAGACGCATTTCCTGCACATTGGCTCTCATAGGAGAAACTGTTCATAAAACAACACTAATGCAACACAAATATATCTGTTTGATTGATAGTGTATTGACACAGCTAATAATTGCGTGCTCAAATGTGCATATGGACAAAACAAGTCCTTTTTCTTTCAACCACAGTATCAGCACAGCTAATCAACATCAGGAGATCGACATGGACAAGCAGACATACATAAACAAAACGATCGTTCACATGGGTGAAGTATGGAAAGTAATCGGCGTAGGTGCTCAGACCGAGCACAACACGTTCTGTCACCTTCTTAACCTGTATCGCGGCAGACATCAAAAGAATGGCTTCTGTCCTGCGCAGATAAACGACTGGGTTGATACCGCTGTCCTGAACGCTGCACGTAAGCACAACTGACGAGCCTTTAGTAGGCGAAACCGCTTCGGCGGTCTTGTGCAACCAACTCAGTACCGGAGAACAACATGCAGAACATGAAAGACATCGAATGGAACATCAGCAGACTGGCAGACGCAACCATCCTCGGGCAGAGCGAACGTGAGTCACTCAAGTCAGCCCTGTGGATTCTTGGCGTGCTTAGACAGACCCACTCTCTAGCACCACAAAGCACCACAGCAGAAGACGTAGTCGCAGCACTTCACGCACAGCAACAATAAGGAGAACAACATGGCAGACACTTACAACGGATGGACGAACTACGCGACATGGCGCGTCAACCTCGAGATATTCGATGGGTTTGATCCATCAGAGTATTACTCGGCATTCGACCGCGAAAACACATACGACCTCGCGCATAGCCTAAAAGACTACGCGACCGAGATCATCGACCAAGCATCAGACACGCACAACCTTGCGCGTGACTACGCTCTAGCCTTCCTTGAGGAAGTCAACTGGCGCGAGATCGCTGAGCACATGATCGAAGCATATGCAGACAACTAAGGGGAAAAACATGATTGACGACATCATCGCCGCGACACTTGGAGCACTCTGCATTCTCGCGTTTTGTTTTGTTTAACGGTATCAGTCACGCTAATAATTGGAGAACAACATGGCACGAATCAACCCAGACCTGAAGGCACTTTACGACAACGAGTTCCTATTGCTGTACGTCAGCGGATACCACAACGGACGCAAGGGCACAGACCTTTTGACGACCCTAGAGCGTGAAGACATGAGCGCTGATGAGCTTCACGCATACGACAAAGGGTATCTGCGTGGCATAGACGACAGGAACTGGCTGCGCAGCGTAGGCGCTCAGTCTGAGCAATACGTACCTGAGTACCTGATGCACATCGCGGCTGAGAACGGCGCTCTCAAGCACGCATGCAAACAAGCACTTGAATTGCTTCAGAACCCAGAGGCCGAAGACACAGACGCAGATCGCGTGATCCGTTTGATTGAAGTCGTTCTCTCCCCTGTATCAGCCTAAGTCGAGGAGCAAACAGCATGAACCAAGAGACCATCCTACAAAGGGCATTTGATGCGCTACTTGAGGCATCAAGCCTGTTTGACAACTACCCAGAAACGCTCGAGTGCATCGGCACATATCAGGTCGTGCACGCAGCGCTCAACGAACTTTTAGTAGAGCTTAGAAAGGAATCAGAATGACACTAGACGAATACAAGGCGCTCTTAAAGCGTCACGATTGGTTCTACGAGTTCTCGGATGACCATCGCGAATGGAAGCGTGGCAACGAACAACGCAAGACCCTTGAAGCAGCACAACCCATGCTTGACCCAGACAAATCGATCTGGCGATCTTTCTCTAACCCTGTCCTGTCCAATTAGGAGTTTTCATCATGGCTTTTCACACCTGTGAATTTCCCTTTGACGAAGTTGCTCGTTTTGATACTCGCGCACAAGCCATTTCCTCTGGCTTTGCTGAGACTCAACTCTGGTCTGTGGCCGAGGAGAACTCGATCTTCATCTTCGGCCCTGCACACCACTACGTCAACGTCCTCTACTGGATCGCGACAAAGGAGCACCACGACGAAGAGACCTACTACGAAGAGTACGACCCAGAACTTGCAGCACTTGATGAGGAGGAGGTTTGATCATGGCTAGCTACCGCGTAGAACTCACCACCGTGCAGTACGTTGACATCGAGGCTTGTGACCCTGATGACGCTCAGAAAAAGGTTGAGGCTGCTATGGATGGCGCTCTCATGAAGTGGGACGTTAGATCTGTTACTCGCTTATCTACTCTCTCTACACCTACTGTGAAGGGCAACGGCGGGACTGTTTTGCGCCAAGGGTTTTCCGGCATTTAACACATTGCTCTATCGAGCATTCAAATACATTAACGAGGCAATCATGAGCACAACAAACACAATCACAATGAACACATCAGACCTGCACGACATAACACTTAACTGGGCGGTCGCAAAGTGCGAGGGGCATAATCAAGACGAGCGATGGCTAGAGATTTTCATGTACCAGAGTAGCCGTAAAACGGGCTACAACTACGCCACGAATTGGGCTATAGCCGGACGAATTATCGAGGACGAATGGATCAACCTGACAAACAGCGATGATGTATGGCGGGCAGAGATCGCGACTGACGTGATCGATGGATACCTAACCCAATACGGGCAGTCACCCCTTGAGGCAGCTATGCGCGTCTATGTGGAGCTGAAGCTTGGCGATACAGTCGAAGTCCCTGCCGTTGTCTTTGAAGCGATGGGGGTCTCAGCATGAGCCACACACCCGCACCACTGTACTACGCGCACAAAGGTACTGACGGGATTATTGTTGAAGGCGATGGCACAACTGTCGCGATCATCAGCGTGCTTGAAAACAGCACCGCGCACTCAGCACTCGAGTCGAACCTAACGCTTTGGGCGAAAGCACCCGCACTACTGGAGGCTTTGGAGTGGGCGCTGTCGCAGATCGAGGACTCACTCGACCCAGACCATCAAGCAGCTTTCGAAGCAGCAAAGGCAGCCGCACAGGCAGCAAGGTGGCGATCATGTACGTGAGCAAAGACAGAGCACGCGTGCTATGGCTGAAGGAACGCTTAAAACTGGAACGCAGGGCACGCCGAGCAGTTTGGGACGCGCTTCAATCCCTTGTCAGGTCGGCGGAAACCCCATACGGATCGAAGGAACGCGCAAGAGCAATTAGACAAGCACGCCAGACACTTGAAAGCAAAGCACCATCCACTTTGAGAGTAAACCACAAGGAGATACCATGACCTTCACACAAGCAGACATTAACGCTATAGAATCCGAAGATACAGATTCGCTCGAGTACTTCACAGCAATACAACGCGCCATCAATAGCGGCACGGCGTGGAGTTTTCAGGGGTCGTATGGGCGCACCATGATGGATGCCATCGAGTCTGGTTTCTGCATGCTCGGCACAGCTTCGGCGCGGGACTACTGGGGCAACCGCATACCCTCGAGAGATGAGGTCAAGGCGGGCACCAAGGGTTCGGCGGACTACGTCTTGGAGCACCAAGGATCCGAGTGGCTTGAGCACATGCTTGCGGCTTGACACTTCACAGCATTGAAGCGATGAATTACTCTACGCTTGACCCTTCTTGGAGGCAACATGAAATACGCTATTGGACTGGCTTTGGCTTACCTCGTGGGCTACATCCTCATCGAGGTGTTGGTGGCGAATTTGCAGATCTCATACGGCGTGGCAGTCGCGCTGATTGTGATCCCGATAACGGCCATACTACTGACCATCGCAGTCATGGAATCCAACCAAAAAAACAAGCGCTGACACTAATTAGCATCGAGCAAATTTGAAAATTTCTATGAAAAAACTATCGAAGAATGAACTTTCTTTGCTGAAAACTATATTGGTGGAGACACGGCGAATAGTAAAAAGCAAAAAAGAATTGTTCATATGCGTGGCCATTGAGGGGCTTGGGCGTAAGTACGGACGCAAGCCTACGAAGTACCTGATCACGTGGATACGCTCGATGCTCGGAGATTGGCGCACTCTTGATGGGTGGCTTAGTGCACACAGAGGTGAATCGTATGTACGCGGTGACACCGTGATGTTCAGGATCCAATGGATTAACTGGATGATTAAACAACTCGATGACGAACTTGTTGGGCGCCAAGGTTTTCCGGCTTAAACCATTTTGTTTTTCTTGCTTTATTAGCCACGCTGATTTATATTAACTTATCTTAAACGTGAGGTAATTCAACATGAGTAACTGGCCACGCGGTCACGCAGACTTCTCAAGCAGCAACTGGACAGCACGTACATCATCCAAGCCACGCGACACCGCTTGGTACCCGATCAACCGACACGCACGCTTCGATCCCTCTTCGATCTTCAAGGCCGTCTATGTGGTCTTCCTGATAATTGGCGTGATCCCTTTAACCGGATTATTACTTGGTTACTTTGGAGCCTGACATGCGCCCACAAGATGAACTCAGCGCGTTTATTGAGGACAGCATCAACAATATTCGCGCCGTCAAGGGCGACGAATACGCTGACGTGCTGCAAATGTTGTACGGATCCGTATCGATGGGGCAGATCTTTGCGGCAGCCATCGATGAACGTGTATCACAGCCCGTGCGCGAGGCCATGTTTGCCAAGTACGCGATGCTTATGGATACGCTCTTCTCCCACGTCCTGCCGACCTTCAAGCTCAGCCGAGATGACTACGAAGAGATGTGGGTGTGGGCGGATACGTTCACTAAGAAAACGCAAGAGATGCTCATTAACGCTCGTAAGCTTCACTAAACCACCCACAGGAGTTCACTATGTTCAGTATCGTTAGTTGCTTAAAAGAGGTTCGTTCTATTGCAAAGAAGAACCAGATCGACCTTGGCGCTCAGCTTCGCGAGATCATTAACACGTATAAGGTTCTGCATACACCCATCACTACCCTCACCCAACCAGAGCGGCCACGCATGACAGCGTCTGGCAAGCCCGCGCGACAGCTAAACATCCTCCCAAGTGAGGGTGGTTACTCGAGCCGGAAAGGCCAGAAGAGAACCAAAGAGCAGAGACGCAACATCTCGCGCGGCATGCAACTTGCGCACGCTAAACGCAAACTGGCGCAGATCCAGGCGCAGAGCGAAAAAAACCCCGGGTCTCAGCCCGGGGCAAACTAAGGAGACATGAAGGGTACAGTCGAAAGACTGTATCCAAATCATACAAACAGTGAGTGGCATTAAAGAATACTTGTCACTCGCTTTCCTGCCTTGCAATAATCTCCTCGTACATCGCACCCATCAGCCTGTCCTGAATCGGTTGAAAGATGTCGGCCAACTCCCGTCTAAACTTCCACGCTTTGTTTTTGGTCATGCCTGATGCATGCGCCACGTCACGCACCGAGTGACCGAGCACCGCATTGCGCAATTCCCTGTTTGGCAGCTTGTACTTCTTGAGCTGTTCTTGGTTCCTGCGAATGAATAGAGACGCAGCCAGACGCTTCTCGGCCATCGTGCCGTGAAGAAAGAAGGCGTAGATCTGTTCGTCCTCGGGTCGGCGCGACAACCAAGCGAAGATCATCCCAGCCTGGGCGTGCTTGTCGTACTGAGTCATGCGGTCACTTGAGTGTTGACTGTCAGTCTTGTTAGCGATGTAAGTCGACGATGGGATACTCACCACGCTTGAGGCGCGGGTCTTGAATGCAAACGCGAGTGCTTGGTCAGGACTTTTGAACACTTGATCTTGCCTCCACTATCGCTGCGAACAAGGGTAGACTCATCTCCACTGTGTTCGCATATGGCTTTCCGGCCACCTCTACATCATCAAAACATTCGATGTGAATCACCGCCCGCCAATCCCTACGATCAGCGCGGTAGCAAAGAACCGGGGCTTGTTGACAACGCTCTGCTTGTTCGACAGCCTGCGCCCAAAACCGTTCGAGATCGGCGGGTAGTACATTGGCGTACCTCTTGACCTCAATCGCCCAGCCATCGAGCCCCAGGATGTCGTGGCCACCGCTTCTCGTCTGATCGAGATTGCGTGACAGCTCGGCCGTCAGGTGCTCGGGCAACAATTTCTTGAACTCACCAATCAGCTCGCGCTCGGCGGTCTTACCCTTGGTTCTGCTGTTAATTCTTGCCATCGTATGCCCCATCTAAAACGATGCTGCCTTCTTCGACCTTCGCCCAGTAAATACTCTTGGACGAAACGCCTATGATCTCCACTTGCTCGGCATCAAAACTGTTGCGCAGCACGGCGAACTTGGTTTCTGGATGGGCACAGCGCCCCTCAGATAGCATCTGCAATTTGTACCTGGGGGTACAGTCCACGCAAATCCCAACGTTCGGATTCTGTTTGCTCATGCGCAGGTACATCAGCCAATTGTGATACTGCTCTGAGTCTTCGAAGCACGCGGGAAAGGATCCTGCGTGTTGGTTCAGCACCGTGCGTGGATCTCGGCGCTTAGTTGCCATATGACTTCCTCTCAAATCGCTCATCCGCACGAAGCGTACGCCAGACCTCGGCCTGCATCTCGAGCGCCTTCATGTCATAACGCAAGCGCTCTTCTGCCTCGACCGCTTCACGTAGCCCATCCAGAAGATCGAGATACTCTTGGCATGCGTATGCTTCACGCTCCTGTGCGGCGGCCGTCTTAAACCCCTGCCGATCCGCCTCGCGCATCAACATGGCGAACTTGGACTTCTTGAACTCTTCGATATACGTTCTCTTGGCGCGTGCCTTGGCGTACTCCGACACACGCTCGCGGTACTCGTGCATGATGCGCTCGATCTCCATCACTTCTTCCTTTTCTTCTTGAGCTCGATCACATCGACCCCCATGCCACACCCAGAGCACAGCTTCGAGGCGATCTCCACCGCCTGTACGGCATCAGCGCCCATCGCAAGCGCGCCCATCGCAACCTCGCGGCCACTTCCCATCGCGTAGATCTCGTCATGGAATACGCATGGCAAGGGATTGAAATCAAATCGCAGAATCTCTTTGTCGGGCGAGATCACCAGGAGCTGAGCAGACAGGTCTTCCGTGTCCTGGTACTTGGGAAACGCTTCAGGCTCAGCGCCCATCTCAAACCAGGCCATCATGTGGTTAGCCTGAGACGTACACCCAGCACCAGCCATGATGTAGCCCTTGAAACGCCCCTTCTCAATGCGCTTGATCTTGGTGGTAATGTGTCGCAACCCACCCTCAGTCGCCTGTTTGTCAGCGGCCAGTTTGAAACCATCGAATGCTATGACTGTCATCTTGCCACCTCGATTAAACCTTGATCCCACATGTGTACATACGTTCGACATATCGCTGTCAATGTGTACATTTTTCTGTCTTCTTTCGACATACCACTCCCCTGATCGAGTTGTGCGTGACAGCGATGGCACAGCCAAGCATGCATACCATCGTGCGCTTTATGACCCATGCCTTTACCATGCTCCATGAGATTGCTATGCGCGGCCACCACCGTTCCGTCCTGCGTGTGGCACATCACACAAGCCTGATCCCGAGCGAGGTCAAGCAACTTTCTGTTTCTGTACGTCAATGCCGTGGCACCTTAATGGAGGCGTTGATCTCGTCGATCTCGTCATCCGTCAGGAGGCGGGAGTTCTCCAACAGAGTACCGTCCTCAGCCATGCGAGCAAGCTCAGCAATCAACTCCTGCAATTCTTCCGGCGTACCTTCAAAGTCATCAAAGCACCCTGGCATAAACGCAATTTCGAATTTTGGTTTACTCATTTCACCGCCTCCTGTCGTGTGTCTCGAACGCCTGCCTCGTATCCAATCTGGTAGTACTTCGCTTTCTGATGGGTGAGAACCTTTTCTTCCACAAGCGAGACAAACAGCGCAAGCTCGTGCCCACCAGGGCCTGCGTCAATCCAGTCCTCGAACTTGCCGGATGGGTAGCAAAGCCCTGCCTGTGTCGCTAACTCAACGATCTCTTCGTACGTCATGCGTATCCCCTTGCTACTTAAAGTCATCCATCGACGAATGCATGATGTCGGCTACACGCCTGCGCATCTCAATGATTAACTGCCGGAGCTCATCGTTCTCTTTGCGTAGTCGATCGCATCGACGGTGAAGGTCTTCGTTCAGTGTGCATAGGTAAGAAAACTGTTCACCTAGTGTTGGCTCGCCTGTGTACTCCGCTGCGGCCGCTGCAAGTTCTGTTGTCATACGCCACCTCCTGGATCATAGGGACGCCAATCGCCCCACTCGATTGTTTTAATGTCGAACCAACGAAACCAATCCCATACAAATCTTTTCTCGCGATACACGCACCCGTAGCGCACTTCCGGTTCGGAGTAGTAGCGCGATGGGATGTATCTCCAACGCACCTCCGAGATCATGTGTGAGTACTCTTTCATCGCAGGAATGAACCTCCATGTCCGGGCGGAACCGAGAATCTGCCTGAATGTGGATCCCACTCCAGGCTCACATGCCCAAGCTGGCCAAGCCAACGAGAGCGAATCTTCTGAATGTGCACTTCGACGTACGCGTCAGGGTTTGATTTGTCCCTATGCACAGCGATGATGTTGTCCGCCTTGTTAAAGAAGTGCGCGGATCCGGCCACGTCGTAACCAGTCGGCACCGGATAACGTCCATCAGCGCCCTTCTGTAACTTGGTTGGGTGCGCCACAAGCCAGACGTGAATGCCCATCGAGCGCGCAAACGTGCGGATCTGCGCCAAGAACTCAGAGACGTACTCGGTTTCAGAGATCCCGTCCTTACGGTTGACGTGCATGATCTCGTTATATGGATCGATGATCAGACCTTGCATGCCATAGCGACGCACCAGAAGCTTGGCCTTGGCCAGGACTGAGTCAAGAGTGCGATCTTCGGGCAGAATGAACTTAAAGAAATGGTTGACCCATTCTTTGGCCGCGTCATACTCCTGCTTGTTCATCTTGTGCAGGCGCTTGCCCGCGTACTTCTCCATCAACTTCGCGGCATGGAATGTGATGGGCTGGTTCTCGGGAGAACACACACCGATCAGCCAGCCGTGCTCTCTGGCCAGGTTGATCGCCAAGCCATCGAGCCACTCGGACTTGCCCATGCCTGGAACGCCTGTGACCAACGTCCACTGCCCTGCCATCGGGCGATAGAATCCGTCCAGGTTCTCCCATCCTGTGGTCAAGCCGGCGGGCAGTCCGTTCTCATAGATGTTGTCGAGGTCGTTACCAAAAGATTCGAGCTGGAAGATCCCGTCTACCGGATACGGTTCTGCGTACTTAACGAGATCAGCCAACGCAGCCTTGCCCAGTTTGACAAGCACGTCGTTCGCATCCTTGCAACCCTCCGGCCATCGGACGCGATAACACCGTTCCTTGCCAAGACGACGAGCGAGTTCTTCCTCGAGTTTCTTGCCGGGAGCGTCGTTGTCAACCGCCAGGATGAACTTCTCCACAGCTTCGATCGCCGGGTCTTCGACATCAATGTACGTAAATTTTTTGTCAAAGGCTTTTGATTCGATAGCAGGAGCGCCATCAGGCACAGAGATAGCGTGGCGGTACCCGGCAACTTCAAAT
>JACCEC010851963.1_pt1 | contig 12018 bp, 17 predicted proteins | sample 7450121 | NCBI WGS metagenome assembly JACCEC01 (sample SAMN15323455, study PRJNA562643) | freshwater metagenome | isolation source: river surface water | place: USA:Blue River Watershed | collected 2017-08-18 | reverse complement strand
CATAATAATTGTCATTGTGTTATAGAAACATTACCTATTCTTTCTTCACCTAATATTAGAGATGGAAGAAGAATATGGAGAAGATCTGAAAATTGTTGTGCGGTTTGTGAAAGATCAGCTATAGCGTTTAATATTGCTGAAGTGGAAAGATTAAGAAATAAAGGTATTAATCTTGATTAGATAACCTGATAAATCTATATCTATTTTCTTTCTTAATAATTTTCTGTTTACAATCTTAGTGTTTTTGACATTAATTATCAATCTATTTTTAACATCTTTGTCAATGGATAATTTATTTATTTCCTTGACAATATTTGACTTGATTGTATGTAAATCCATTTCTATATGAAGAAAGTTGTGAAATATTCTTTCTTCAAATTCTTCTAATTCTTTTTTATTATATTTAGATTCCGCTATTGACAATTCAGAAAAACTATTAGTCAAAATATGTGTAATATAGTTATATTTTTTCAAGTTTTTCACGCTTAGATCAAATAACTTATCAAGATCAAATAAATCGTCTTTTAGGCCATATATTTGATGTAAATTTCCAAGATTATCAATGAGATAGAAGCTAGAAAAGAAATTTCTGTCAATTACAACAATACAAGGCTGACCTGATCTTAATTCAAATTCTAATTGAGGGATATGTATAGCTTTATTTATGCCAAGAATATTAATCTCTTTTTCATTTTTTCTAATAAACGATAAAAAGGCATACATTTTTTTAAATAATTAAGTAATCAATTTCGCTGGGGTTATTGTAATTAAAAGATATTCCCCATGTGTTTTTCCAGAAATCTATAGCTTTGTTATATCTTGAAACATTTAGGCATGTGTTAAATATTTGTGGTTCGTATTCAAAAAAGTTTATTAGCTTTTGTTTTTCATCTAATCTTTTTTGATATATGTTTTTGTTTTCCTGAGAAATGTAAGTAGATTTATCAATAAATTCATACAAAGGATCAGAGCTGAATGGATTTACTCTAGCTGTATCAAAAATTAAAATATCATCAAATATTATATCATTTATATAATTGTCAATGATATTCAAAAGTTCCAATTTTCTGTTTTTAGGAATTATGATCAGATCTATTGTTTTGAATCCTAATTTTTCAATATTTTGTTCATTGATCTGTCTTATTTGAAAAGAGCTCAATGATTGTTTTTCATCGAGCTCTTTTTGATCTGATACACTATTTTTGAATATATACCAATGGGAATCAGGAGCATTAATCAGAAAACATTTGACACTAATAAGATAGTCCAAAAATTTATCTGAATTTTCATGTTTCAGAATATTAGATATTAAATTTTCTTTTATGCTCAAGGTCGATAATTTTTACTAAATAGATCTTCCACTTCTTTTTTTATTAAAGGATATAAGGAATCTGATTCAGTGGCTAATCTTACGTTAGCTATACTCCCATATTTTTTTACTAAATGATCTTTCAAAAATCTTAATTTAGAATTTACTTCATGATCACTTGGAAAATAGTTCTGCTGCAAATATAATAATTGCCTGATAGCATTTTCTCCATCAGCTAAAATCACCTTTAATTCATATGGTGGTGTTTGTTTGTCATATTTTTGTGCAGATCTATGATTGTACATTTTACTTTTCTATCTTTACAACTGGTACTAAAAATTCATTATAAGCATATGCGACATTTTGACTAGGAACATTGAAAAGACAAGATGTCATTTTTTCATCTTTATATATAATATAAAAATCTTTATTGACAACTAAATGCCCTACAAATGGTCCTAACATTACAGCAGGATTATATGTAGAAATTTTCCAATTACCATATCCCCTGTTTTGTGAGTTATTGTCTATTATTGCCATATTTTTTCCTCCGAATAGCATATATATATTTTATTATATTTTACATCTTATCCTTTAGAATATGGTATAATTTATCGTAAGGGAGCTTTTAATATGCTTAAAAAGAAAACTATTTATTGTACTTTTTGCGAGAATCCAGCACAAAGAGAACTAACTGACGATCTAGATTTTTTTTCTGATAATAATAAGAAAATTTATTTATGTAATGATTGTTTGTCGCCATTTAATGCTGGCTCTGTTTTAGGTCAAGTTCAATTAAATAATAAAATTTTAGCATTGATTCTTTCTGAAGATGATGACAGTAAAGTTTCAGAACTAAAGGAAAAGATATCAGAATATGCTCCATCATCCAAAAACAAATTAACATCTAAAGAATATTCGGTTTCTTTATCCCCACAAGATTTTTATAATTCACTTAATAAAAAAGTGGTTGGGCAAGATGAAGCTAAAAAAAGAATATCTTTAGCTGTGTTTGAGCACCTTAGGAATATCAAGACACATAATAATGATAAAAATAATATTCTTTTATTAGGTCCTTCAGGTAGTGGTAAAACTTTGATTGTCAACAGTATTTCAAAATGTCTTGATATTCCTTATGTTCTTGGAGATGCCACTTCATTTAGTCCTACAGGTTTTCAAGGTGCCGATGCTGATTCTATGATTACGGATTTGATTAATAAAACAGATGGTGATATTGAATCAGCAGAACGTGGATTGGTGTTTGTTGATGAAGTAGACAAATTAGCAGTGAGAAATTCATCAGGCACAAGACTTGAAAGTTTCAATTATGCTACACAAAGCACATTATTAAAGCTTGTAGAAGGCAAACGTGTAAAGATTTCAATGTCACAATTGGGTGAGGGACCAGCTCCACCAAAAATGATTGACACTTCTAAGATGCTGTTCTGTTTCGGAGGTGCTTTTATTGGACTAGCAGATGTTGTCGCTAAAAAAATTGGTCACGCTGGAAAACTTATTGGCTTTAGACAGGAAAAAGATTCCACCGATTATGATTCATTAATGAAATCATATGAAATTTTTGATCGTGCTTCTCATGACATTATGGTGGAGTCATTGATCGAATATGGTCTTACAACTGAATTAGTGGGAAGAATACAGACAATTGTGCCTTTGAAACCATTGTCAAAAGAAGAAATGCTTGATGTTCTGAATGAGTTGGAAGACAGTCCTTTAAGAAAAAACAAATTACTTTTCGCTGAATCTAATATCGAAGTGGATTATGCTGAAGAGTTTTTAGATGCTGTTGTAGAAAAAGCTATCAAATCTGGTACTGGTACTAGAGCCTTAAGTTCAATTGTAAAGACATCTTTAAGTAATGCTGCATTCAAGTATTTAGGTGTCAATTCTCAAAAAAGAAGAATCATTTTCACTAAAGAATGTGTTGATAATCCTTCAATGTTTGTTGAGATGTAGGATGTTCTATAAAATAAAAAGAAAAATCTTTGTATGAGTAATGATAAATTAATCAAACAAGCACAAGATATTCTTTCTCAAAATAACTTGAATTATCAGAGACAAATAATTTCAAGTCATAAAGAAAAAGAATTATTTAGATCTGATTCTTACCTAAAATTTTCAGCTCGTACAGTAAACAATATACCTGAGCTTGACCCTAATGAACCCTATGCTGATTCTAGTGTAGGGTTATGTCAAAAATTTTATATTGATTTATTAGATGCTTGTAAAGATCTAGATAAAGATCTTAAACAAAAAATCGGCTTGAATAAAATGGTGAAAAATGTACCTGCTACACCCGCTGCAACTACTACACAAACCACAACGACAACAACAACAAATGCTCTTTCTACCACACCTACTCCTACTCCTGCTACTCCTGCTCCTGGATCAACAGGTGCGGGTATAGGGTATTCTTTTGTTGATTTAGAGCCAAAAGATTATTTTATATTTTGGAATTCATTACAAGCACAAACTAGCACTCAAAAGTATGAAATTGATTTTGGTATAGCAGCTGGTGGTGGTCAAAAAATTGTTTCTGTCTACAATTTAGGGTCCACTGTTAATTTAGATCTCAAACTACCAGAATATCAAAATATCAGGTTTAGTTTGTCTGATTATCTTAATAAAATGACAAAAAATATCATTAACAGTGCTACAAAAGAGCAAGCTATTTCTACAAAAGACAGACAAAAACAAAAATCAAATGACTTTCTAAATGCCATTATGAATGCTTTAAAAGGATCTGGCGGAGGATATGCGTAATGTCTGGGTTATCAAAAAGTGGATTAATTAATATTGTAGAAAATTTAGCTCTCCAAGGTCATGATACAGGAGAAATTTTTGATATTTTTAAGAAGAATAATTTATTAAACAAAGGTGTGGAATCAGCTTTTTCTGGAGCCAAAGATCCTTCTAGCTTAATTTCTAATCTCACTAAAATTGGTGGTGAATCTATCACTGATAATGACATTTTAGAATCTGCCAATCCTTTCGCTAAAGTTTTTAATATTAAAAACATTGAAGACACTTATGAAAATGTATTACCAAGTGCTATAGGTACAGCTGCTCAAGTAGAGATGCTTGGACATGGCGATGAAACTTTCAACAGTGAGACATACAAGAAGTTATTTGAAAATATAAACCCTGAAGCTCCATCTACAGGTCTTTCTCAAACTAAAAAATTTGAAACTCCAAAGCCATATGAAAGAGTGAAAATTAGCACAAGAACTGCTCAAAACCAACAAGAAATCTTAAGCAAAATTCCAAATATGAATGATGTTTTGAGAAGATTAAATGCTATAGCTCAAAATCCAAATCCAGCCAATAGAACAGCGGAATTGAATAAATTGACTAGTGAATTACAAAAAAGTTTACAGCCTCTTAATAATATAATTTCTCAAGCATTAAAGGTTCAAAAATAATGTTAAATCACTTTTTGGTGAAGCTAGCAAATGATTTAGATAAATTAGGTTTATTTAAATCATCTGATATTGTTAATAATCATCTTGAAGTAAATACAAGATTGGCTCAAATGCCTTTCAGATTAGATACATTAAATAGACAATATCAACCATCTACATTGAATCCATTTTTGAATCAAGCTTTATCCCCTGATGCCTACACTGGTTCTACTTATGGGTATGAAGTTGCTGGTGATGTTCCGGGAGGTATTGTCTCTGATATCAAAGGTACTAATGTTCCTATTGCTTTATCTCAAATAACTCCAGAAAAATACAACGAAATTATGAGAGATCCAGCTAAAAGAGATCAGTTTTTGAATTGGTTTAATCAGACTCTTAATAATCAATATAGACAGTTTGGTGCTTATGGTGCGGATGCTAGTGCTTTTGAGAGAAACATAAGAAAGCATTTTGAAGCTGAAAACATGACCGATATTGAAAGAATGAATGTTGTCAAAGGATTTATGCCACAACTTGAACAAATGGTGGCTAGAAATGTAAAAGTTAATCCAAACGATAAACAAAATATAAAGAATCAATGGATACTCAGATTCAAGCGAGAACCTTATTCTAGATTCCCTCAAATTCAAAATATGATATTCAGCAGTATTAATAAAATAAATTAGTATAATTACTGTATGACCAAATGTCCAGTATATCTTGAAAATAAATGTGTATTGTCTTCTTTCGTTGGTAGTGAAAAGCTATCCACTGTATTTGATGTTCCCTTAAAGATTATTCAAACAAGGAAATCATGTGATGGAGATACACAAAAATGTTTATATGCTCCTTATGTAGAACCTGTTGTTCATCAGCCCTATACAACTAAAGTGACAATACATAAGGTTGATAATCCATATAAAGTTATGGCTGATGTATTGATTTATCCTACAAATAATGTCTTGACCATTGATGATCCATTGCTTCATAGGATGTCAAGAGGGATGATTCAAAAAGAGTTAGATGTATTTACCAAGCCTATTAAGATGGGGCAAGTTTATGTCACTGGTAATGGCGGAGAAAATTCCTCAGTTAGATCTAAGAAAATATTTCACACAATTGTTGCTGGTGAATCTAGACTAGTAAATGAAGAAGATATCAAAACTGCTACAAGAAAAGCTTTATTGATGGCAGATGATGGTGAAACAAAAAATGTATTAATGATTCCAGCTGATTGTGGAACTCATGACATTAATGATGTTGCCAGAGTTCAATTAGCAGCAGTAAAAACTTATTTACAATCGAATAAAAACTGTACCATAAAGAATATTTTTATTGTAATGGAAGACCAGGAAAGTATAGACACTTTCAATGAATACTTTAAAAGAATCTTCAAGTAAGGAATTTCTTATGGAAGCAGTGAACGAAATAAAAAACCCATCCCAGCTGTTTTTAGCCTTTTTCGATAGTTTCAACGAGCCTATGTGTATTATAGATGATGATGAGAACATTATCATGAATGAAAGAGCTAAACAATTACAAAAAGCTGGAATGAAGTTAGATGTTCAAATAAAAAAAATAAAGAAAAATGCTTGCGGTTTTATCACTCATAAAAGTGTTAAGTATAGAGTAGATAAAAAAGATATAAATCATGGTACAAATAGTTGCTTATGTACTGTGAAAGCTGAAGATGAAACAATTTCTAGATTAAAAGAGTCATCTACTAAACTTAAAAAAGTTCTGAACTCTTTATAAAGGCAGGAGTCTATGGAGGAAAAGAACGACCTTAGTCTTGAAGGGTTGAAAGAAATCTACAAGGCCCAAACTGAAGCTTATTTAGACTTCAATTTGGCCCTTATCACTATTGTATCTAATCAACAAGACATACTATCAAAAGTGGAAAATCTCCATGATTTGTCTGATGCTGAATTTAAGAATTTAGTGAAAGAATATTATGCTTTAGAAAAACTATTAAATAGTTTTCAAAGTATTCAAAACAATAGAGACGAAAATCTCAACAACACAATAGAAGAAAACACAGCACAAATGTCTCATTTTGGTGCTGAATTTGCTAACTTAAAGAAAGATATCAACACTAAGATTGATAACGAATTGAGCGATATAAAAGAAAATATCAAAAGTGTCAAGAATCTTCAATGGCAAATAAAAAACGATTGGACCAAAGTAAAGTGGTCATTAGGTGTAGCTATTCTGTTACTTACCCTTTTTCAATTATTTACAGGTAGAGGAATAGCGGATTTATTTAATTAATGCCAATAATATTCAATCAATCTGAAAATCTCATTGCTACAAGAATTTTGGAATATTCAGAAGGTTATCCTATTCTTGATGCTGATAATGATTGCTTAGTTAGTATTGATAGTTTTGAAAAAGAATATGATTTTTGTATTTTTGACAAGATAGATATTGATTATAAAAAATTACTTAGGAATAAGCAAGATTTTAGAATTAAGAATATTGTTGTCAGAAACTTTTATAAATCTGATATGTTTACTTTTCATTTGTATTTAGATGACACCAATACAAAATACAGCTTTCAAAATTGGGAAGAATTATTAAGATATACAGCAGAAAATATTATGGAGAAGGTTTGTTTTGCCCGTAATTAGCTGTTATTGTCAAGAATGTGGAGATAATTTCTATTTACGAGATGAAATGTATGTCCCATTTAAAGCTTCTCGATTTAGATTGAATAAAGACAATTCTAAACCCGAATCATGGGAGGATTGGATTTTACATATTTCTACACATTGTCCTAAGTGTAGAATTCCTGAAATCCCGGAAAAATGCTGGGATAATTATTTGAGATTGAAAGGAGAATAATTATAAGTCAGGATGAGAAATAAGGTTAATAACACTATTGTTTATATCTCTTAGTGAATTTTGAGATAATTTACCATCAACAATATTTATATTGTTGTCTTCGTTTAATAGGGCTATAATTGCTCCTGCTATTTCATCGATTAATTTATCGTCTTCTAAATTGATCGCCTCAATTGTTTTTTCATCCTTAGAATCACCGAAAATTGATTTAAATAATGTTTCGGTACTAGAGGCAGTTTTTGGAAAATTTACAATACTGTCATAACAAGATGAGCAAATTCTGTATCCATTATATCTGATCATACAAGAATAACAAGCGGTACATCCTTTGTTTTCACAAATAAAATAAGTTTTAAGATTTTTTGCTGAACAACTTTGACAATTCACCTGTTTATGTTTTGTCGGATCATTGGGTACATAATTGTTTAAGTCTTTGTAATTCATTGTTGAAATTTTCCTAATATTACTATACAATTTCTATTGGTTTTCAAGTTATTTCCTGCTTGAAACGGAAAGGATACGCAAATGATTAATATCATTTTAAGATCCTTGGTCGGAATAAGCTTAGTTTTATGCTTATCTTCGGTTCAGGGATACAAAATTAATCAAACCGCTAAAGCATCCGTGATTAAAAAAGCACAAGATGTTAAGCTTGAAAATAAACTTAAGGTTGAGAAATTTATCAAATTAGTTCAGCCTAAGTATTCTGATTCTTACATCAAAAAGATATCAGATCTTATTTTCAAATACGCTGATAAATATAAGCTTGATCCTTATATTTTAGTGACAACAGCTTATATAGAGAGTGATTTTAATATGAAATCCACTCCCTGTATTGGAATGATGCAGATTCTCAGATCAACATATAGATCAGATTATTCAAAAACTGGTTATAACCCTTACACTTTAGAAGGAAATATTGCGTTAGGGGCTTTGGAATTAAGTGATCATCTGTATTCACAAAAAGTAGTTGATAGAGCCAAAATATTAGATCGACATAGAGCTTTTATGTTTGGTAGATATAATGGATCGGGGAGAAATAGCTCTTACACCAAAAAAGCTATGATTACCCTAAACAGAATAAAAACCGAGCCTATCAGTAAACTAAAGGAAAGAATGAAGAAAGGAAAGGTTTAAAAGAAAAAAGGAGAGAATTTTCTCTCCTTTTTTTTGTGTCAAAAGACCAGAAATTACATTCCGCCAGTTGTGTTTGTAAATCTGTTTTGGCTTGATGGATATCTAGATACTGTAGTGGTAAAACCTGTTCCAGCATTGACTCTAGCAATATCATCTGCTAATCTCTTAAGCTCAAAAGTATTTTGTGCAATCTTTCTAATAAGATTGTTATACGAAATACCTGAGAAGCCTGATGCTACAACTTTCTCTGTGGCAGTTAAGTTGAGAGCAGCGGTTGTGTAAGCAATTCCAGCAGCAGCAAAGTTGAGGATTGCTGTGTTGAAGTCAGTGATCATATCTGTAGAGTTTGTTACGATTGTAGTACCTACTCTAACGTCAGTGGGATATTTCGCAGCACTAAAATATGATGTACCAGCACCCGCAAAGTCGTTAGCAGTAAGAACACCTACTCCACTAATACTTACACCTAAACCAACAACAGTGTCTTTCAACTCCATGTAGTTGATAAAGTTATTAAACAAGTATGATCCTGGATCGTTGGTTGTAGCATTACCAGATCTTGCTACACCCATATACAAACTTGATGGATAAGTTGGCATTTAATTACTCCTTATACCTTTTCATTTATTTCTTCGAAGAAAACATTCTAAAACTTTTTTTGTTTTCATGGTTCTATTCTGAAAGACTTGTAAATCTTCCTTGTATGTATAATTTTGTAAAACATATTATAATTTCCTTTTTTCAAGGGATACATGATCATTTAGCAGAAAAATTCTATTATGTTTAATCCAGAAACAAAAAATATCTGGGGATTTTAATAATGTCTAATTTTTATATTGTTCCGCCCAGATTACTAGTGGGTTCTTTCGATAAATCAAATGCTGTAACAAGTTTCAACGGCTTAAGAGGCGATATAACATTTACGGTTGATACTACTAATGGTTTAAGGCTCAATTCTTCTGGTAATAGCTTCAATTTTAGTATAATTCCCGATTTTTATGTGAAGAAATCTGGAGATACAATCACTGGAAATATTAGATTTACTCCAATTTTAGGCAATTACGGAGTAGCTATTGGTTCTGGAATCTCTAATCCGCTTAATGGTGTTGCTGGAGCTTTATTTTTCAATACGACAGAGTTATCTATAAAAGTTCATGATGGCACTTCATGGGGGACAATTCCTGGTGTTGGAATTACACAAGCAGCAGCAGATCTTAGATATCTTAAGTTAGATGGCACAAACACTCCAACAGCAGCCTTGTCAATGGGGTCTCAATTCTTAAGAATAGCAAACCTCACCCCTGTAGTAGCTCCTGGATTAGCTGGACAAATTTACTTCAATACTACATCAAAAAGAATTCAAGTTTATGATGGTACTCAATGGACTTCTGCTGGTGGTGGTATCACATCTATCTCCACTGGAATTGGTTTATCATCAACTCAAAATCCTATTGTTGATGTAGCTACAATTTCTGTTGACCAAACCTCACAACTTACTTGGACATTAGCACAAACATTCACCACTGGACTTACTGCTGGGATTATAACATCTCCATTATATACAAGTTCTTCAACTATTGCTTTAAGACCAGCTACAAATTCTGTTGCTGGCATAATGTTCCAGAATAACGCTTCTCAATCTGTTATGGTGATAGATACACTTAATAATAGAGTGGGAATTGGTGTTACTAATCCAGCATATGATCTTGAAATAGCTGGTGAGATTTCTGCCACAACAAAAAGCTTCCTAATTGATCACCCTACTAAATCTGGAATGAAGCTAAGATATGGTAGTTTAGAAGGTCCAGAGAATGGTGTTTATGTTCGTGGATTGCTTAATGGTAATGTCATTGAATTGCCTGAATATTGGACTAAATTAATTGATTTTGATTCAATTACTGTTGATCTCACACCAATGTCTAGATATGCCCAATTATATGTAGAAAAAATTGAAGATAATAAGGTATATGTTGCTGATGTTTGTATGAATCCAATTAAATGTTTCTTCACAGTTTGGGCTGAGAGAATTGATATACCCAAGCTTCAAGTGGAGATCTAATTATGGGTTTGTCTTATAATCCAAGTGTAGTATTAGATGGATTATTGTTTATGCTTGATCCAGGAAATGTTAAATCATATCCAGGCTCAGGTACATTAGCATATAATTTAATTAATTCCAATTCTGTCAATCTTAATTCTGTCACCTATTCTTCAAGTTTCGGTGGATGTTTTTCATTTGCTGGTTCTAATATCAGTGGTGGAGCTATGGATGTTTTAGCCACCCAAATTTCAGGATTATCTTCTGTCACTATCTCAATGTGGGTTAAGCGAAACAGACAATCTATAACAGAGACAATGTTTGCTATAAATAGAGTTGGTGTCCACGCTATCAATTTTAGCTTTTTGGCACCTAATACTTTATATGGAGGAGGAAGATCTAGCACCGATTCAGGGTTTCAAAGTGTAACAACTAATCAAGTTTTTGATAGAAATAAATTCATTCACATAACTTTGACAATGAATTTAATCACAAAGCAAACAAGATTTTATATAGATGGTGTTTTGGTATCTGTTACAGGAACCACTAATTACGCTTCCACAGTTTTTTCTACCACAGCATCACAAAACAGAATTGGTGATGAAATTACTGCTGGTGTTGCTCCTTTTTATGGATTGATTTCTCAGGTATTAGTGTATGGAAGAGAACTTAATCCCAATGAAATATATCAAAACTACAACAATACAAAAGGTAGATTTATTTCCACAGTAGATTTACCTCAAAATGGTTTAGTGGTGAATAATGATGCTGCTGTACCCACTTCTTATCCTGGTACTGGTGTTACTTGGTACAGTGGTGTAGGTGTAACAAATAATAGCACTCTTACTAATGTTGTTTATAATTCTTCTGGATATATGTCTTATGATGGTACTGCTTATTCTCAGGCTAATATCGGGCATTTAGGTGTTTATTTACAAGGTCCATATTCTATTAATGTTTGGGCTTATTGGAATGGAGCTGGCACTGACATTATTGATATTGGGTCAGGAAACAATCTTCATCAATTTGGTATCAGGTCTGGTGTATTTCAATTATGGAAATTTGGTACAGGCACGTTTTTAGGTTCTACCACTTACGAAACAAATAAATGGTTTAACGCTTCATATACAATTGATAATAGCATTTTAAAATTATATTATAATGGTGAGTTAAGATTTTCAGGAACAATTTCTGGATTGTCTGGATTGTGTGATATTCTTTGGACTGGAACATTTGCTACTGGTTATGCTGATAAATGGCAAGGTAGAATT
>JACCEC011460819.1_pt1 | contig 12023 bp, 8 predicted proteins | sample 7450121 | NCBI WGS metagenome assembly JACCEC01 (sample SAMN15323455, study PRJNA562643) | freshwater metagenome | isolation source: river surface water | place: USA:Blue River Watershed | collected 2017-08-18 | reverse complement strand
TGAGGGTGAGCTTGCCGCCGGAGGCGCGCACGTATTGGCGCAGCATCTCCTGCACGCGGGCGGCGTAGTTCTTGTAGGCGATCGGGACGCCGGACGCGTCCTTGGTGAAGTAGAGGTCGATCGTCACGGGCTCCTCGATCTTGCCGAGCATCTTTTTGGTGCCCTCGGAGAGGGAGTAGATGGACTCGGCCGTGGCGTCGACGCGCACGGGGATGGAGGAAGCGAGGTAGTTGACGAGCACGAGGCCGACGAAGAGAAGGACGGCGGCGAGGGCTTTGGCGCTGAGTTTCATGGTGGCCCGGAAAGTTGAGAGTTGGGGGCGATGAGTTGAGGATCGGTCAGCGGGAAAGAGGGATCAGCGTTCGAGGGCGACGACGTTGAGGAACAGCGTGAAGCCGACGAGGGAGACGAAGAAGATGACGTCCTTGGGATCGATGATGCCCTTGGTGAAGGCGTCGAAATGGGTGAGGAAGCTGAAGTTCGAGATCAGGTCGGCGAGGACGACCGGCAGGCTGAGGAAACCGGTGAGGAACTCGCTGAACATGCTCGTGCCGAGCAGCACGATCATCACGCAGACGAAGACGCTGAGGACGAAGCTGATGACCTGGTTCTTGGTGAGCGCGGACATCAGCGAGCAGATGCCGAGGTAGCCGGCGGCCATGAGAATGCTGCCGACGTAACCGCTGATCACGACGCCCCAGTCGGGCTGGCCGAGGTAGCCGATGGTGAGCGCCATCGGGAAGCTGGCCAAGATGCAGACGGAGACGAAGGCCCAGGCGGCGAGGAATTTGCCGATGACGGCTTCGAGCGTGGTGACCGGGAGCGTGAAGAGCAGCTCGACGGTGCCGGAGCGTTTTTCCTCGGACCACAGGCGCATGCCGGCGGCGGGCACCAGGAAGAGGAAGAGCCAAGGATGGAACGTGAAGTAACGTTCGAGGGAGGCGATGCCGGCTTTGAAGAAACCGCCGGCGAAGAAGGCGAGGCCGACCGACGCAAACAGGAAGACGACCAGGAAAACGTAAGCGACGGGCGACCGGAAGTAGCCGAGGAACTCGCGTTTGAAGATCGGGGTGATTTGGCGCATGGGAAGGAAGGTGGAAAAGTAGCGGGGAGTGAGTAGCGGGTAGCGAGTAGCCGGAGAGCAGCGGGGGCGAGCGTGGGGTGCTCGCTGCTCGCTAGCCGCTACTCGCTCCTTGGCCGATCAGATGTCGCCGCGGGTGAGGTCGCGGAAGATTTCGTCGAGGCGCGCGCCGGGTTTGCGGGCGCGGAGTTTCTCGGGCGTCTCGTCGGCGACGACGCGGCCCTGGGAGATGATGATGACCCGATTGCAGATCGCATCGACTTCCTCGAGGATGTGCGTCGAGAGGATGACGGCCTTCTCGGCGGACATGTTTTTGATCAACGACCGAACCTCATTCTTCTGGTTCGGGTCGAGGCCGTCCGTCGGTTCGTCGAGGACGAGAACGGCGGGATCATGCAGGAGGGCCTGGGCAAAGCCGACGCGCTGTTTGAAGCCCTTGGAAAGTGTTTCGATCGTCTGCTTGCGGACGGGCGTGAGGTGAGTGAGGCCGATGGCGCGGTCGACTTGGGCGCGTTTGGCGTCGGACGCGCGGAAGCCGCGGACATCGGCGATGAAGGTGAGGAATTCCTCGACCGTCATCTCGGGATAGGCCGGGGCGCTTTCCGGGAGGTAGCCGATCTTGCTTTTGACGGCGACGGGGTCGGTGGTGACATCCACGCCGTCGACGGTGGCGGTGCCGGCGTCAGGCCGGAGGAAGCCGGTGATCATCTTCATGGTCGTCGACTTGCCGGCGCCGTTGGGGCCGAGGAAGCCGAGGATGTCGCCGCGTTTCACCGTGAACGTGATGCCATCGACTGCGCGCTTGGGACCGTAGGTTTTGACGAGACCTTTGACTTCAATCATGGAGCGATGCGGGTGGGGAGTGGGCCGGTGGGACCGGAATGACGGAAAAAGTTCCGAACGGGTTCTGACAGAGAGCGTCGGGTAAAAATAAAGCGGCCCGGGGTGGGCAAGTGGAAAGTAGCGAAGGGCCGAGCGAGGGGCATCGGACGGAATTTGCAAGCGGCCAGCCGAAAATTCGCCGAACCGGCGTTGTCGCGGGCCTCGGGCGGGCGGCCGAGCGGCGCCCCGGGGCCGGCGTGGGACGGCACGGCTTGGCCCGGAGCGGGCGTGCGGCGGGCCGCCGGGGGAGTCGGCCGGAGCGGCCGCAACCGGCGGAGCGGGGCGGAAAACGAACTCTGGTTTTTCGGGCGAGCTGTGTCTTGCTCGGCGCGTATGAAAATCGTGATCACGGGCGTGACCCGCGGCCTCGGCCGCGCGTTGACGGAAGAGTTCATCAAAGCGGGCCACACGGTCTGCGGCTGCGGGCGGAGCGGGGACGCGATCTTCGACCTGCGCATGACGCACCTGGCGCCGCATGATTTTTCGGTGGTCGATGTCGGGCAGGACACCAAGGTGTCGATCTGGGCGGCGAAGATCCTGGAGAACGACAGTCCGCCGGACCTGCTGATCAACAACGCCGCGGTGATGAACCGGCTGGCGAAGACCTGGGAAATCGACGACCGCGAGTTCACGAAGCTCGTCGATGCGAACATTCGCGGCGTGCAGAACGTGATCCGCCACTTTGTGCCGGCGATGGTGGCGAAGAAAAAAGGGGTGATCGTGAACCTGAGCTCGGGTTGGGGCCGCAGTGTTTCGCCCGACGTGGGGCCCTACTGCATGTCGAAGTGGGCGATCGAAGGGATGACCAAGGCGCTCGCCGAGGAGTTGCCCCGCGGCATGGCGGCGGTGCCGTTGAATCCCGGCGTGATCGACACGGACATGCTGCGCTCGTGCTGGGCGGACGGTGCGGCGACCTACCCGAAAGCCGAACAATGGGCGAAGGTCGCGGCGCCGTTTATTCTGAAGCTCGGCGCGAAGGACAACGGGCGCTCGCTGAGCGTGGGCGGTTACGAGGATTGAGGGGCCCCAGGAACTCCGGCGGCGGGGAACCAGGAATCGGCTCGCTTATCGGGTCGGCCCGGAAGCCGAGGGCCGGCCGGCAAAAAAACAGCGCGACCTGCATGGGTCGCGCTGTGACGAAAGGAGATTGTCCAAGGATGCTCAGCGCGACGCGCCGAGCGGGGCGGCTTCCGAGGAGGCGCGGAGGTCTTCCCGCGCGAACGGGAAGCGGAAGCCCGACTCGACTTCGCCCGGCCACGAGCGGCGCTCGAACTTTTCGAGGAACTCGAGCATGCGCTGGCGCCGGCGCTCCCGGCTGAAGAAGGTGGCGAAGCTGTAGGTGTCGGAAATGGGGGGCTGCATAATAGCCGACAGGGTTGCATAGCTCGTGCCATGCGTCATTTTGTGGTTTTAACATATGATGGACAGCGGATTAAGTAAAAATGGAGTGTTTCTCCACTTTCCGCAGGGTGGGGAAATCCACCCACATGCAGGTGAAGCCCTGCGCGAGTCTACCCATCGCGGCCAGGTGCGAATGGCCGGAGGCGCGGCCGTCAGGAAAGCGACGTCGGACGGGGCGGGAGCGGCGCCAACGTGGCGGCGTCCAGTTCGCGGATGGACTGTGCGACGGTGCCGACCGTCCAACCCGGGGCGATGCCGGCGGCGGTCACCGGTGCGGGCGGGGCGTTCGTTTTGCCCGCGATGAAGGCCTGCACGTCGGCGAGGGTGCGGAGGTGGGTGAGTCCGTCGTTGTTCACGCTGATCCCGAGCACTTCCTCGGCGAGCATCACCACCTCCATCATCGTCAGGGAGTCGAGGCCGAGATCTTCGCGCAGGCGGACCGATTCGGCCGGGGCGGTCAACTTGGCGCGGTGATCACGCCCGGTGCAGCGCTCGATCACGCCGTGCACCACGATGGCCAGGTCGGCGGGGTCGGCGAAGGCGCGAAATTTACATGCGGCGTAATAGGTCGCCGGCGAGCAGCGCTTCAGGGCTTCGCGCAGAACCGGGTCGTCAGCGGGCGTCGGCGTGGAGTCGGGACTTTTTGAGGGGCTCACAAAGCGGGATGGTTTGGCGGGGATGACAAGGTGCGGGGGCCGATCCGCCACCGGGTCGCGGAAAAAACGTCCGAAACGCGGGTGACGTGCCGGGGGAAAAGGGGGCAGTGGGCGGCTGGGTAATTTTCCGCAGCGACGCGGGCTGGAGCGCCGAACTGCGAGGGTGATGGACCGATCGATGCGACCTATTAGCAGGAACGGGGCCGCAAAAGTATCGGAGGCGGCGCCGGAAGGACGGGAACGTGGCGCCCGAGAGTAAACGTGGCGCGCATGACAAATCGGTCAGGAGTCGGTCGGGTGATGCAAGTCGCGTCGCGGGATCGGCGAGGCGCGGGGTCGCACGGCGGGCCTGCGAGCGGCGCGGAAACGGCGGGTCGGGCGTCGTCCGGGGACTGCGGTTCCGGAATGCGCTCCGGAGTCCGGCCTCGCGGGGCAGGCAAGGCAGGGAGGCTGTCCCCCGACCGCGGCCGCGCACCTCGGCTCAGGGTCAAAACGACGTCGTGAGCGAGAGCGAATAGACCCGACGCCGCCAGTCGCCGTAGGCCTGCACGCCGGCCCCGGACGGATCGTTGACGTATTTCGGGAAATCGAAGCCGAAGAGGTTGTTGACCCGCAGCTGGGCGCGGAGGGCGTTGGGGGCCCACGTGAACCACCGCGCGAGGTCGCATTGGGCGAACGCGTCGAATTGCCAGAACGGACGGATGTGGTCGGACCCCTGGGCGAAGCGTTCGTAGAGAGGGAGCGTGCGGGCGTGGAAGTAATGGCCGTCGAAGCCGAAGCCGTAGTCGCGGGTGGACCAGCCGCCGCCGAACTTGGCGCGGAATTTGAGCAGGCCCGGGGCCACGCCGTCGGGTGCACGGAGTTCGTCGACGACGGGGGAATTGGGAAAGACCTGGCGCCGGTATCGCTCGAAGAACAGACCGCGGGCGTAGAAGTCGAGCGTGCCGCCGAAGCACTCGGTCCAAGCATAGTCGACGGAGGTGCTCCAGTTCTGGGAGCGCCGCCACGAGAGGTTCGTCGTGCCCGTGGTGACGGCGAGCACGCGGCCGACGGTGTCGTCGCCGCGCGAAGGCGCCCGGAGGACGCGGTCCGGCAGGACATCCTCGAGGTTGAGCACGGTCTGGAGCTCGAGCGTGATGAGTTCGTTGACCTTGCGGGTGTCGACGAAGTCGAGGGCGGCGCGAAAGCGATGGGTCCGGCCGGTCTGGAAAACGACGCCGGCGGTCTGGGTGACGGCGCCCTCGGCGCGGAGATTGGGGTCGATGATTTCGTTTTCGACCGCGCGGTAATATTCGTTGCGCTTCGGATCGTAGAGGCTGCGGGTGTCGAGACCGGCGACGCCGCCGGTGCCGAGGCCGGCGGGCGGCGTGATCGCGATGCGATTCATGCTCGGCGTGGGGAAACGGCTGGAGGTGGTCAGGCTGCCGCGCAGGGTGAAGCCGCCGACAAAGTCGATCTTGGCGGCGAACGTCGGGGCGACGCTGGCCTCGCTGGCGTTGTCGGAGGCGATGTAGCGGACGGCGACATCGGTATCCACCGCGCGGATCGGAGCGGGCAGCCAACGGGCGGGCAGGAGGGGGGCCTGGAGTTCGCCGAAAACGCTGTAGCGTTGGAGCAGGCGCCCGGCCCAATGGATCGACGGGGCGGCGAGGGAACCGTCGGCGTAGGTGCGGACGTCGCGGTAGCGGAAGAGCTGGTTGCGCCGGTAATCTCCGCCGAAATTGAGGACGGCGCGGCCGGTGGGCAGGGCCAGACGGTGGTTCGTGACCCGGACGGCCGCGTCGATCGCCTCGTAGTCGCCGAGCGTGACAAAGCGGCCGGGGCCGCCGCGGTAGACGAGCACCCGGTCGTAGAACTCGGGGGGCGGGGCGAAGACCCGGGTGTCGCGGAGGGGATTGTAGCCGCCCTGGTCGACGAGCGTTTGCCAACGTGCGATGTCGGCGCCGGCGAGACCGCGGTATTTGGCGATGTTGCGGCCGTATTGGCCGTCGAGGAGGACGCGCCACTCGCCGGGCAACGAAATCAAGGCGCTTCCGACCGCGGAGCCGAATTCGAGGCGGGCCTCGCTGTAGTTCTCGCCGAGCAGGGGGGCGGTTTCATTGAGGGCCACCATCACGTCCTGGCCGAAGGGGTTCAGGGCGTGGGTGGCGCCGAGCAGCAGGTCGGCTGCGAGCACGTCGTAGCCCCGGTGCAGCGTGGTGCGGGTGTAGGTGCCGTCGAAACCGAGCTGGAGCCAGCGGGTGACGTCGAGGACCGCGGAGCCGAAGTAGGCGGTGCGGACCTGCGCTCGGCCATACGGGTAGTCGCCGCTGTCGAGGGACGCGGCGAGGCCGCCGGGGGCGTCGAAGAACGCGAGGTTGCGCACGCCTTCGCGGCCGGCAAAGGCGGCGCGCCCGCCGTGTCCGTCGGCTCCGGGTGCGACCGAGGTGACGGGGGAGGAGTTGGGGCCGAAGAGCGGGGCGAGTTTCCAGCCGCTTACGAGGCGGGTGCCGGGCGTGTAGACGAGGTCGACGGCGGCGTTGCGGATGTTGGGCGTGGCGCGGTGGACGGCGGCGTGGAGGGCGGGCGGAGCGGCGGCGGCGCGGCCCTGGAGGAAGCCGAGCTCGGTCTCCGTCGGCGGGGTGGCGCGGGTGACGCTGGCGTTGAACCGGACGCGCAGGGCGCCGCCGAGGAGACTGCGTCCGTGGAGCAGGGATACGGAGGACTGGGGTGCGTCGTAGTCGGCGAGGGCGTTGGTGTAGGTGGCGGCGACCTCGGTCGCCTCGGCGTCGACGCCGGGACGAAGGACGATGTTGATCACGCCGCCGACGGCGTTGCCGGTGTAGAGCGAGGCGGCGGAGATGGGCAGGACCTCGACCTGCTGGACGAGGCTCAGGGGGATGAAGTTGACGTCGGGCGGGAGGGTGCCGGAGCCGGAGGTGAGGACCTCGGGGAGGCGGCGACCGTTGACGAGCACGATGGTCTGGTCGGCGCCGTAGCCGCGGAGGTTGAGATTGGTGGAGCCGGCTTCGAAGGTGGGTTTGGTGCCGTTCTGCTCGGGCGGGCGGGTGCCGGCGTCCGCGTCGAGCAGCTCGCGCTGGAGGAATTCGTTGAGGTTCACGACGCCGCTGCGGGCGATCTGGTCGCGGTTGTAGACCGTGAACGGGAGGGCGTCGCTTTCGGTGCGGGCGAGGTCGAGGTTGCCGCCGGCGGTGCGCGGAGCGAGGTGGGCGTCGGAGCGGTCGAGGGAGTTCTTTTTGCCGGCCTGGTCGAGGACGACAAAGGGCGCGAGCTGGGTGGGGTCGTCGACCGGATGCAGGACCTGGGGTTCGATGGTCGTGACGGTGTCGGACGCGACCTGCACACCGAGGATCGGGTGGGTCTGGAAACGATCGGAGGTCGCGGCGAGGCGGTAAGCACCGGGGGGGACGGCGGGGAGCGCGAAGCGGCCGTCGAAATCGGAGTAGGCGGCGTGGCGGGTGCCGGGGATGGCGACGCGGACGCCGGCGGCGGGCAGGCCGTCGGGGGCGACGAGACGGCCGGTGATGGCGCCGGCGGTGCGGGTCTCGGGCGAGACGACGAACTTGGCGGTGCCGTTGCGCCGGGCGACGTAGCCGGTGCCCCGGAGGAGGCGGTCCAGGGCGGACTGGGGAAGATAGCGGCCGCGGAGCTCGGCGGAGCGAACGGAGCGAAGCGCCGAAAAGGAGAAGAGGACCTCGATGTCGGCCTGTTTGGCGAACGCGAGCAGGGCCGGGGCGGCGGGCTGGGCGGGAATGTCGAAGGCGATCTCCCGATCGCCCGGCATCGTAGGCGTTTCGATGCCGGGCGACGGTCCACGGGTCGGTGCGGTATCCGCGCTCCGGGAGGAGGCGCAGGCCGCGGCCAGCGCGAGAAAGGTGACAATCCGGACGTGTCGCACCGGGGAGCGGGGCTCAGCGCCGGCCGAGAAAAACGGCGCCGCTGGGATCGATCGTCAGATCGAGGCCGAGCGCCTTGGACACGCCGTCGAGGAAGCCGCTCAGATCGTCGAGGCTGTAGCGGCCGCCGACGGGCTCGGCGGCGACGGTCTCGGCCACCGCGATGCCGCGGCCGTGGTAGCGCGCGAAGCGCGCGGCGGCGAGGCGCAGCGGGACGTCGTCGAACACGATGTAGCCCCGGCGCCACGCGAGGGCGTCCTCCAGGGCGCCGGGCGGTAGCGCGCGCTTGGCGACGCCGGCGGCGGTGGCGGTCAGCTGGTCGCCGGCGGCGAGGGTCACGACCTCGGCGGGGCGATCGCTGCCGAGCGGCGCGGGCCGGACCTGGACGGACCCTTCGACCACGGTGACCTCGAGGGGCATGTCGCCGGCGGGTTCGGTGCGGACGTTGAAGGTGGTGCCGGTGACGCGGACGGATCCCGCGGGCGTTTCGACGATGAACGGGCGCGCGGGGTCCTTGGCGACGGCGAAGTGGGCTTCGCCGGAAGCGAGGCGGACGCGGCGCTCGGCGGGGCTGTTTTCGAAGCGCAGGGAGGTATGGGCGTTGATCTCGATGCGGGAGCCGTCGGAGAGCGTGACCGGCCCGGAACGCTGGGAGACGGCGGTGGAGAAGTTTTCCACCGCGGCCGCCGGCGGGCGGAGCATGACCGTGGCGACGACCGCAATGAGCGCGGCGGCGACGCCGAGCGAGGCGAAGGCGGGGAGGGCGGGGAAGCGGCGGGGCCGGCCGCTCACGCGAGCCGGCGCGGCGACCCGGCCGGCGGCGACGAGAGCGGGCACGGTTTCCTCGAGGTCGGCGGAGAACTGGCAGTAGCGCGAGAGCAACGCGCGGTGCACGGGCGAGGCGGCGAGCCAGGCGTCGAGTTCGGCGCGCTGGGCGCGATCGAGGGTGTCGCCGTCGAGGCGGGCGGCCCAGAGGGCGGCCTGTTCCTCGAGAGCGGGATCGGAGGGCGAAAGGGACGGGGTCATGACGTGGCCTGATGGGAGGAGGGCGACGCGGCGGCGTGGGAATGGGCGACGGTTTCGCTCGGGAGGGCGGCGCGGAGAAGGCGGAGCGCGCGGGCGTGCTGCTTTTCGACGGTGCTGATGGCGATGCCGAGGCGCTCGGCGATCTCGCGATGGGAGAGGAGTTCGACCTTGCGGAGGAGAAGGACGTTGCGGCAACCCTCGGGTAGGTCGGCGATCGCGGCTTCGAGCAGACGAAGTTCCTGGCGGGCCATGACCTCGCTGGTCACGCCGGGAGAGGTGGTGGCGGCGGATTCGGGCGGGGCCGCGGTCGCGTCGATCGGGGAGATGGTGCGGCGTTTGAGGCGATTGATGGCGAGGCGGCGGGCGGTCGTGTAGAGGACCGCCTCGGGCTGGTTGTAACGCGACGCGTCGGCGGTCGCGGTCGGGTAGAGACGGAGGTAGGCGTCGTGGGCGACGTCCTGGGCCTCGGCGGTGTTGCCGAGCAGGCGGGTGAGGTAGCGGCGCAGCGGGGCGATCGTGGCGCGGTAGAGCGACGCAAAGTCCCGGCCACGGGCCGCGGGCGACGGCCCGGCGGCGGCGGGAGCGGGGGGCGGGGGCGGGTCGTCAGGCACGGAGGCGAGGCGTGGCGATGAGGCGAGCGGCGGAGTCACGATTGACCATGACGACAGGGGAGACGGCCGGACCCGCCAGCCGGAGACGCGATTTTTTCGGCCGGGGCGCGCAGGGCGGGCCGAACGAGGCGCGCCGCGTCAGTCGCGGAGGGAGCGGGCGATGAAGTCCATGATGCGGGTTTGCTGGCGGAGGCGGACGAGCGGGTCGCTGATCATGTGGGTGCCGAGCATGGGGAGGAGTTCGTAGGGCTTGCCGGCCATGTAGAGGGCGTCGGCGAGTTGGAGCGTGTGCTGGAAGTAGACGTTGTCGTCGGTGAGGCCGTGGATGAGGAGGAGGGGGCGGGAGGCCTGGGCGGCGTAGGTGGTGACGTTGCTGACCTTGTAGGCGTCGGGGGCGGACTGCGGCAGGCCGAGGTAGCGCTCGGTGTAGTGGGTGTCGTAGTTTTCCCAGGTGATCACGGGAGCGCCGACGACGCCGGCCCGGAAAACGTCGGGCCGGCGGATGGCGGCCATGGCGGCGAAGTAACCGCCGAAGGACCAACCGCTGACGGCGACGCGGGTGAGGTCGAGCTGCGGCTCGGCGGCGGCGAGGGCGCGGAGGCCGTCGACTTGGTCCGCGAGGGCGACGTCGATGAAGTTGCCCTTGATCGCGCGTTCCCAGGCGCGGCCGCGCCAAGGGGTGCCGCGACCGTCGAGGCGGACGACGAAGTAACCGTGATCCGCCATCCACTGGTCCGAGAGGTAGCCGCGGATCTCGGTGGAGACGCGCTTGCTGGTCGGGCCGGCGTAGACGGAGAGGATGACCGGGTATTTTTTCCCGGCCTCGACGACGCGCGGGCGCGTGAGCGCGAAGTCGAAACCCTCGGCGCCCGCGGTGCGGCCGAGCCGGGTGGACGGCAGCTGCGGGACGGCGGCGGCGACGGACGGGAGCGTGGCGCGGACGGCTTGGCCGGGCAGGGAGACGAGCTCGGTGCGCCAGGTGCCGTCCCAGAGGTCGGAGGTCCGGACGAGCGTTTGGGCGGAGGCGGTGTAGGAGGCGGCGTGCACGCCGCGGCCGCGACTGAGCACAGCGGGCGGACTCCGGCCGTCGAGCGGGAAGGACCAGAGGTGGACTTCGGTGGCATCGGTGCTGCCGCGCACGATCACGGCGGCGTTCTTTTCATCCAGCGCGACGATGCCGCGGTAGAACCATGCGGCGGCCGAGCGCAGGGGGCGGAGGGTGCCGTCGGGGGCGGGAACCTCGGTGCCGACCGGGAGCGTGGCGGGGGTGAGCGCGCGGACGAAATCGCCGTTGGCTTGGCGGAGCTGGACCTGCCACGCGCCGCTGTGTTCGCTCGTCCAGAGGAAGTGGGAACCGTCGGCGAGCCAGAACGGCGGACGACGGTCGCCGGAAGAGCCGGAAGCATTGTCGTCGAGGTTGAGCCAGGCGGAGTCGGTCTCGCGGAGCAGCTCGGCAGTGCGGCCGGTCGCGGGATCGACGGCGAGGAGGCGCTGGTCGGTCTGCTCCCGGTTTTGCACGAGGAGGGTGAGCGCGCCGCGGGCGGGCCAGGTGACATGGGCGAGGTAGGGGAAGGCGGTCTGGTCCCAAATGACCGGACGGGGTGTGCCGCCGGTCCGCGGCACGAGGTGGAGGCGAACGAGGGCGTTGGGGGTGCCGGCGCGGGGATAATGGAATTTGGCGGGAGCCGTTTCCGGGTGAAGCGGGTCGGCGATATAGCGGACCTCGACCGGGGATTCGTCGGTTTCCTGGACGAGCAAGGCAGCGCTGTCCGGCGCCCACCAGAACCCGCGCGGGCGACTCATTTCCTCCTGGGCGACGAATTCGGCGGTGCCGTGGGACACGGTGGCCGAGGCACCGCTCGTGATCGCGCGGGCGACGGGGGCGGGACCGGTGAGGTCGATGACGTGGAGCTCGCGGTCGGGGCCGGCGGCGGCGATGGCGCGGCCGTCCGGCGAGAAACGCGGATCGATCCAACCGTGTCCGGGCAGGGTGACGACCGAGAGGTCGGCGCGGGCCACGAGGTAGAGTTGGCCGGACAACGTGACGAGCAGGCGGGTGCCGTCGGGGGAAAGCTGATACGTGGTGAAGCCGCGCAGGGTTTGGCGGGAGCGTTCGCGCCGGGCTTTTTCCTCGGGGCTGAGTTGCTCCTCGGCGCCCCGGAGCAGGCGCGCGGGCGTGAGCAGTTCGCGCTCGCGGCCGGTGGCGACATCGAGCTCCCAGAGGAGAAGCGTGGGATCGCGGGGGCCGGAGCGGAGAAAGATGACGGTGCGACCGTCGGGCGTGAGGCGCGGGGAGACCGGGCGGCCGAGGGTGTAGTTGCGCGTCTCGGCGAGTTCGCGGAAATAGGCCAAGGCCGGGTCGGTTTCCGCCGCGACCGCCGACGCGGTAATCGCCGGCAGGAGCGCGAGCAGAAGCTGAAGGAGCGGAACCGACCGGGAGCACCGCCGTGACTGCAGGCCCGGAGTGGGA
>JACCEC010300162.1_pt1 | contig 12025 bp, 12 predicted proteins | sample 7450121 | NCBI WGS metagenome assembly JACCEC01 (sample SAMN15323455, study PRJNA562643) | freshwater metagenome | isolation source: river surface water | place: USA:Blue River Watershed | collected 2017-08-18 | reverse complement strand
TGGCCGTGGCGGCCACGGCAGCATGACCGGCCGCCACACTGATCTGCGATAGGCCGTTCACCAAGTCACCGATCGCATACAGTCCGGGCAGGCTCGTGCCCATGGTCCGGCGATCGACCTGCACAACGCCATTGCGCAGCACGTGAACGCCGAGCTCGCGGGCCAGTTCCGAGCGCACCACCGAACCCAGTGCGGAGTACAGCGTGTCCAGCTATTGTTCGCGACCATCGGCAAGGCTCAGCATCACCCGGCAGGCCGAATTCGATATCGACGGCACCGGTGGCGAGGATCACGCTTCGCCCGCCACACCGCCACCGACGATCGCGCAATCGGCGATCTGCAGGACGATCGCCGGACCATGGGCACGAGCGTGCCCGGACTGTATGCGATCGGTGACGTGGTGAACGGCCTCTCACAGATCAGTGTGGCGGCCGGTCATGCTGCCGTGGCCGCCACGGCCATTCATCACCGGCTGCGCAAAGCCGCATTGCACATCCGCCAGCCACCCTGATCAGCACGTTCAGTGTTCAGCGTGCGCCACTGCCCTCGCCCCCGGCCGGAAGGCGGTGATAGTAGGCCGCGAGACTCTCGATGTCCTTGTCCGACAGTCCTTTGGCCATCACGCTCATCTGCTCATGCCGGCGCGCCCCGCTGCGATAGTCCTTCATTGCCTTGACCAGATAGGTCTCGTTCTGCCCGGCGAGATTCGGTGCATCCGGCATCGTGGCGATGCCGTTCGCCCCATGGCAGGCTGCGCATTGCGATGATCTGGCCTTGCCGGCCGCCTGATCGGCAGCCTGCGCGCCACCAGAGAGGGCCAGCAGCACTTTCAGCGTCAACAGCACTATCAGCATCTGCGACTTCACCTGCCCGGCTCCCCGCCATACGAGATGCGATAGATCGCGCCCGCATAATCATCCGACACCAGCAGCGAGCCATCGGCAAGCTGCGCGACATCCACCGGGCGACCGAGGAATTCATTCGAGGAAGTCAGCCAGCCATCGGCAAAGACCTCGGTCTTGTCGGCCGTGCCATCGGCCTTCAGGCTGGTAAACATCACGCGCGCCCCGACCGGGGTGGTGCGGTTCCACGAGCCATGCTGCGCAGAGAAAAAGCCTTGCTGGTACTTCGGCGGGAACATATTGCCGCGATAGAAGGTCATGCCCAGGTCAGCAGCATGCGGCGTGGTCTCGGCCTGAGGGAACACGACGTCCGAAGGTGGCGTCTCTGATTTGTATTCATTGGTGCGCACCTTGCCGCCGCCATACCAGGGAAAGCCGAAGTGCTGACCGAAGCGGGTCGCGCGATTGATCTCGCCGGGCGGCTGGTCGTCGCCCATGCCATCAACCTGATTGTCGGTAAACCAGAGCATCTTGTCTCTGGGATTGAAATCGAAGCCAATCGAATTGCGCACGCCGCGCGCGACGACCTCACGGTTCTTGCCATCACGATCCATGCGGATGATGCCCATGATGCCGGTCTTGTCGTACAGCGCGAGTTTGTCCTTGGGCGGCACATTGAACGGCTGACCCAGCGTGATGTAGAGCTTGTTGTCCGGACCGATACGGCAGGAGCGCGCGCCGTGATTGAAGCTCTCCTCTTCCACCGGTATTAGCTGTCCCTGCGGCACGACCTGACCGATGGCGACATCGCCGCCCTCGTAAAAGAATTCTGCGGCCGGGAACATCAGCACGCGATTGTGCTCGACCACGTACAGGAAACCATCTTGGGTGAAACAGACACCGTTCGGCACGCGAAACTCGATCGAGGGCGCAAAGACCTTGACTTCATCCGCCACCCGGCTGCGTGTGCGATCCGTAACGGCCCAGACCCGGTTCTTGCGCGTGCCGACGAACACGATGCCGGTCGAGGGCCCGACGGCCATGTGCCGTGCATCCGGCACCAGCGCATACAGATCGATCTTGAAGCCCTGCGGCAGCTTGATTTTCTGCAGGTTGCGGCGGATCGCATCAGCGCGCGGTCCGGTCTGCGCGACCATCTCCAGCGTCATCGGCCCACCGGTCGAGCGGAAGGCTTCCAGCTTTTCGAGATTGCCACCTTTGCCCTGCGCCAGTGCCGCTGATGCGGACACGACACTCACCAACACCAGTACCTGACTGCTGCGCCAAACATTCATGCTTGTCTCCATCGATGTGCCCGAATGATGTTGGTTATAGAGCGCGGCAAAGAACGATGTTTGAGGCGCTTCAATCCAAGCGGTCAGCGAGCGATGGCAACGCATGTTGCATGTCCTGCGTTTGAGAGGACTCAATCAGTCAGCGACACAGACGCCTAAGGTGAGATGACTCTCACTCTTCAACCGAGGCATGATCATGAGTCAACTCAGCAGTTCATCTTGTCGAAACACAGCAATCGTCATTGCGCTGATTTCTGGTATCAGCACGTCCCTTGCATGGTCGCAAAACGCCACGCGCGGCGACCGGATGACTGGCGGCTCGGAAGCTACACCGACACAGCAGTCCACTCCCGGCGGCGTACCGTTGCCGGGGCATACGGGGACGTCGGGTAGTTCAGGGACCTCAGGCACTTCAGGGACAACGGGGACAACGGGGACAACGGGGACGACGGGTGGCGCAGGCACACCGGGACCGGGGCCCATCAGTGCCGGCGATGAACGTTTTCACGGAGCGACCAGCACCGGCACCGGTGCAGCGGGCGCCTCCGGTGCAACCGGCACAGGCACAGGCACGGGCGCGACCGGCACCGGCGCGACCAGCGCCGGCGGATCGCAGGGCGCGAACATGTGCAACTGCCCCTGTCCTTGCGGCAGCAGCGGCGCCAGTCCGGCCGGCACCAGCAGTGACACCGGGATGGGTGCCGGTACCGGTGCGGGCAGCACGGGTACCGGGACGACGGGCACCGGTGCATCGGGGACGCCGATGAATGGTGGGGGTGGCGGGGCGGGTGGCAGCAGCGGCGGCAGCTCCGGTGGATCGTCGGGCGGCAACTATCCGATGACGCCGGGAAGCGGCATGGTGCGCTGAATCACCTGCACCCCCGGACTCAGGCGCGGCGCAGGCGTTCAGTCTCCTCGATGAACGCCAGCCGCTCGAACTCGGCGGCGGCCAGCGGTGGGGCATGCAGATAGCCCTGCACGTACTCGCATCCGAGGCCGGCCAGCAGGTTCTGCTGCTGTGTCGTCTCGACACCTTCGGCCACCACTTTCAGCTGAAGCTCGCGGGCCAGCGTGATGATCATGTTGACCAGTGCACGGCTCTGCGCGTTATCGTTCAGGCCGGCGATGAACGCGCGATCGACCTTCAGCGTATCGAACGGCAGGCTGGCCAGCGTCATCAGGTTCGAGTAACCGGTGCCGAAATCATCCAGCACCAGCCTGACTCCGCGCTGGCGCAGGCGCTGAAGCAGATCACCGGCCTGACGGTGGTGCTGCATCAGCGAATGTTCAGTGAGCTCCAGCTCCAGCAGTTCGGCCGGTATCTGCCAGCGGTCCAGCAGGGCCTCGACCCGTTGCGCAAAGCCCGGCAGCTGCAGCTGACGCGCCGAGATATTGACCGAGACCGACGGGCTCCAGCCCCGGCTCGCCAGCCAGCCCGCGATCTGGCTGCAGACCGCGTCCAGCACCCAGTCACCGATCTGCACGATCAGTCCGGACTCTTCGGCCAGAGGGATGAATTCTCCCGGTGGCACGATGCCGCGCTGCGGATGCCGCCATCGCAGCAAGGCCTCGGCACTGCGTATCTCACCTCCCGACAGCGTGACCTGAGGCTGGTAGTACACGACGAACTGATTCTGCTCCAGCGCGGTGCGCAGCTGGTTCTCCATCTCGAAACGATGCGTGATGCGCTCCCAGCTCTCGCGCGAGAAAAAGCGCACGCGATTACGACCATCCCCTTTCGAATCGAACATCGCCGCATCCGCATGATTGATCAGCTGGTCTTCATCGGTGCCGTCGCTGGGATACATGCTCACGCCGATACTGGCGCCGCAATGCAGCTCATTCCCGTCGATCAGATACGCTTCATTCAGCTGGCGCAGCATTTTCTCGGCGACATGCGCGGCATCGGCGGCCTCGTTCATGTCTTCGAGCAGGATGACGAATTCATCGCCGCCCTCGCGCGCGACCGTGTCGGACTCGCGCAAGCCCTTGCGCAGTCGTGTCGCCACGGCCTGCAGCAGCAGGTCGCCGACACGATGGCCGAGGGAGTCATTGACCGCCTTGAACCGGTCGAGATCGATGAACAGCACCGCCAGCGAGGACTGCTGGCGGCGTGCCCGTGACATCGCATGCGCAAGCCGCTCCCTGAACATCACCCGGTTCGGCAAGCCGGTCAGCGCATCATGATAGGCGCGGTGACGAAGCTCTCGGGTCAGTTGCTCGAGCTCGCGATTGCGCAACTTGATCTTGTCGGCGAGATCGCGCGCGTCCTCCATCGCATTCCGGTTGGTCTGCAACAGCATCAGCATTTCCGCGACCGCGTGATGCGGCGGGATGTCCGACAGCGTCACGCCCATGTCGGCGAGCTGACCGAATGAGGTCACCCAGGGCCAGCCGAGGAACATCAGTTGCTGCTCGCTGATCTTCATCCACTGGCCACGCAACGCAGGCAGTGCGGGATTGTGCCGGCTGCGCAGCACGATCATCCGGTCCTCGCAGTTGCCGATCTGGTGAAAATCCTGAGCGGTGGAATCCGACTGTGCCGACTGAAAGCAGTCGCTCAGCGGGCCATGCTCACTGACACCGGGATAGCTGCGCCTCAGCAGGTGACCGCCCCCGGTGATGCGCATCGCTGCATCGACCACGAAGGCAAACGGGAATGCGCGCGCGATACAGTCAAACAGGTGATCGCTGCTGCCCGCAACGCGCTGCAGCGAACTGGCGAAATCAGCGGGCATGAGATCCGGCCTCGGGCATGTGGATCAGAAAGCTGTCATGCCCGGGCTGGTGCTGGCACTCGTGCCGGACCACCGCGCGAAGGCCATGACGCTCGGCGAGTCCCTCGACCAGACCGACGACCATGGGCGCGAGTCCGCGCCGTTCCGACCAGTAGTGCAGTCGTATGCAGCCCGCCTCCACCGCCTCGCAGCGAAAGCGCGGGGGTCTCAGCGCCGGATACAGCAGGCTGACGCGCTCGTGCATGGTGTCCAGACTGTTCAGCGCAACCTGAAAGCTGCTGCCCAGATCATGCAGCAGCGCGCCATAGCCTTCGACCATCGTGTAGCGCACCCAGTAGCGCCCGAAATCCTCGAGCAGGGTGCTGGCCGGTGTGCCGAGCTCTTCTGATGCAGAGGCCAGCAGCCGCTCGGTGATCTCGTCGGGATACGAATCCATGCGCACGAAGACTTCATCATCGACACCGGCGCGCTCGCGCACGCGGCGCCAGCCGTCATCACCGCAACGGGCGCAGACGAGCTGCTGCAACGCCCGGTTAACCAGACCATACATAGTGTTCAACCCTGTAAGTGAGATGCTGACGACAGGCCGTGGGTGTCGTCGTGACCCTGAACGGACAGATTGCCTTTGCCGCCAAGCTTACTGACCAGGGGGCGCGAACCAGCGCCGGAACAGAGGCACAAAAACCTGTCAGTTCCGTGCTGTACGAATGACAGCGCTGGCGGCCCTGACGATGACTGCATCAGCAGCCGGCTGCAGCGAGTGCTGATGCAGCGATGAACCACGATGGCGGCTTGCGGACGCCGTCATCGTCGGTTACTTTTGATGAACTGCCTGTCCTTGTCGAGCATCGTTCCCGCCACCAGATCGGAGGGTCATGAATGAACTGGCAACCTTATATCCGGGCCAGCTGGGAGATCGTGATGGAATGCGAGCGTCGCAGCAGCATCCTTCTCGATGACGAGCTGGAAGCCTATCTCGTGCACATGATGGCGCGGAATTTCCGGCGACAGGATTTTCCGCCCGAGATCGTCTGCCTTGAATTCACGCGCGCACGCACCTCAGACGATTTCCGGCAGATCGGCGACAGCTGCCTGTTCGTCGATGCATGGGACGTGCGGCGCGCCAGACTCGTCGGGCGCGATTATTACGAAAAAATGGGGCAGACGGCCTATGCCTATGCGGCCTTCGCGACGCGACCGATGGACCAGCTGCTGAACCGCATCGCCCGCGAATTCAGCCTGCTGAGCCGGGTGCTACGGGGCGTCAGGCCGCAGTCCTGATCTCACCTGCAACGATCCCATGACCCCTGCACGGCTCACCCATGCGCCAGCGCAGCCGTTGAGGACATCCTGCTTGACGTAATTCACAGGGCACCAGTGAACCTTGCCTACAGTGACGCCGGTAGCCCTGATCGTCTCTGCGTGCGGCGGATCGGGCGGCGCAGGCTCAGGGAAAGGAAGCGGTATGCGTCATGCGGTCGTGGTGGGCAACAGCCTCGAAGTTCTCGGGCCCGTGCTGCAAGCGATACGAAGCTTCAGCCGCGCCCGGATCAGCGTGATCGGCAACGACAGCACGCGCTCCCTGCGATGGTCGCTGCTGTGCGACCACTGGCGCGAGCAATCCCTGTCCGAACCTGGCGATGCCGACCTGCTGCGACAGCTGAACGAGGCTTGCGCGCGCGAGACGCGCTCCTGCATCATCGCCGTTGACTGCGACGCCGCACGCGCGCTCAACCGGCTGCGTACGCAGTTGCCGGCGCCGCTCGCTCCGACACCCGGTGCGGCGCAGCTGGCGGCGCTGGAGGACAAATGGCAGTTCCACCGGTTGTGCCAGCGTCACGCACTGCCGGTGCCGCTGACCCTGCGCTTTGACAGCAAGCAGGCGCTGCATTACGCGGCACTGTCGTCCGCGCTCGGCACGCCGTTCGTGATCAAGCCGGTGAACCTCGCCGGCTCGCAGGGCGTGCGCATCATTCACAGTGAGGCGGAATTCCGGCGCGAGGTCACCGACCGTCGGGACTACCAGTTCCGTCCCCTGCTCGCCCAGGAATACATTGCTGGCGAGGACATCGATATCAGCCTGCTGGCGATACGCGGCGAGGTCATGACGCTGGCCGTGCAGCAGGTGAGCGGCGCGGTGGTGCGCTTTGTCTCCGAGCCCCGGCTGGAAGCGATGGCGCAGCAACTGTGCGCCGCCAGCCATTACGACGGCGTGATGCACATCGACGCGCGCATCCAGCGCAACAGCGGCCGCATCTGGCTGATCGAATCCAATCCGCGCTACTGGGCGTCGCTGACCGCCGCACTGTGGTGCGGACTGAATTTCGTGCAGGAGAGCCTGCGCCATGTGCAGGTGTCCGGCGCAGACGGCCTGCAGCGGCTCGACCACGGACGCGCGTATACCCGCTACCGGCTGCTGCGTCCGGGCGGGCTGCGCTGCCTGCTCGATCGCGGCCTGCAGGGCAGGCTGCTGCGGCTGTCGCTCGCTGATCCGTGGCGGATTTCGCGGCTGCTGCGGCAGTTGCCGGCGCATGCTTTGCGGCGCGCGCGGGCCATCCTGCCGCGTCCCGGAAAGTCCGGTGCCAAAGCAATGGCGGGCTGAACCGCCGGACAAGGTTTCCAAATGTAATTGCTGCTTCCAACATGCCAGCCCTGGGCTACCTTGAGCGTGTCGGACGGATCGCCGTAAACGCTTCGCGGTCTGATTTCCTGACAAAACTCACCGTAACTGGTTCACAGACTGACTGCCGAACCGCCCGATGCCGGAGACGATCATGACCCCCAAAGCAATTTTCCTGCCGCTGCTTCCCCTGTACGCACTGGCGGCGGTACCTTTGCTCGGCCATGCGCAGTCGGTGGAAATGGCCCGCGTGGTGTCGAGCACGCCGGTGATCACGCAAGTGGCCGTGCCACGGCAGGTCTGCACCCAGAGTCAGGTACTGATGGCCGCGCCGAAATCCGGCGCCGGCGCATTGGTGGGCGCAGTGGCCGGCGGCGTGATCGGCAGCACCCTCGGCGGCGGCTCAGGCCGCGCACTGGCAACCGCTGTCGGCGCGATCGGCGGCGCGATGGTCGGCGACAACATCGAATCCGCGCCGGCGCCGGTCGCTTACCCCACCACGAACTGCTCGCAGGGGGCCGGCTACGAGAACCGCGTGACCGCATATCACGTCGTGTACGAGTACGCAGGCAAACAGTACAGCGCCCAGTTGCCGGAAAATCCCGGCACCCACCTGCCCATTAACGTCGGCCCCGCCATTGCCCCCGCACCGACCGTGAGCGCACCGACGGTCCTGCCCCCGACCGTGGTGACGACGCCAATCTATCTGGGCTCGGCCTATCCGCCGCCGGTGTCCTATGCGCCGCCGGTGTCGTACTCCCCCCCGGTCTGGTACGGGCCGCCGGCCGTCTCCTTCCGCTGGGGCTACAGCAGCGGCTGGAGCGGGTTCAGCGGCCATCACCACCCCAAGCATCATGGCCACCATGGCCATCATGGGAATCACGGCTATCGCGGCCACGGTGACGCGCATCGCGGCTGGCGCTGAGCCGGCAGCCGCCCTCGTCCGCCTGAGCGGATTTTCCCTCCAAGAAACGGCCCGCTGGGCCGTGCCGCACGTATACTGACGACGTCGCGCCGCCGGGTCATGCCCGCCGTGCGCGACCGGGCATGCCGCCGCCTGCGCGCGGATGCCCTGCCCCCACAACAACAAGAAAAGCACAACAACGATGAATAACAACAAGAACATCGGCATCATCGGCGCAGGTTCCATGGGCATGGCCATCGCCCTCAATCTTCATGACAAAGGCTATCAGGTCGCGATCCGCGACCTACGTCCCGAGGTCGAGCAGAGCGCACTGGCGAGCGGCCTGACGGTCTGCCCGAGCCCGGCCGCGATTGCCGATCACGCCGACTTCATCATCATCATGGTGGTCAATGCCAAACAGGCGACCGAGGTGCTGTTCGGCGAGCAGGGCGTGGCCAGCCGCAGCGCCGCCGGCAAGACCCTGCTGCTCTGCCCCACCATCGCCCCCGAAGACACCGAAACGCTCGCACAGCGGCTGAAGGAGGCTGGCTGTGCGGTGCTGGACGGCCCGGTATCCGGCGGCCCGGCGCGGGCGCGTGACGGCACGATGAGCCTGATGCTGGCGGGTGATGCCAACGTCATCGCCCGTCACCAGAGCGTGCTCGACGCGATCTCCAGCCGCATCTTCCGACTAGGCGAGCGCATCGGCGACGGCGCACGCTACAAGCTGGTCAACAACCTGGTCGCCGGCATGAACCTGATTGCCGCGTCCTCGGCCGTCGCGCTCGGAACCAAGATGGGGCTGGATCCGCACACGCTGGTCTCGCTGATGAGCGCGTCCAGCGGGCAGTCGATGATGCTGGACGACCGTCTGACACGCGCAATCGCCAACGATTACGCGCCGCGCGCCTATGCGTACATCCTGACCAAGGACGTGGCGCTGGGTCTGGCCATGGCAAAATCTGCGAACGTCGAGATGCCGATGGCGGACTATGCGCTGGACATTTTCACCGCCACGCTGGCACGCGGCCATGATGAGCTGGACGATGCTGCGGTGCTCAAGACCCTGCTCGAATAAAATACCCCCGCCGATCCCGTTCAAGACATCCCCACGATAAAAACCAAGGAGACAAGCATGGAAAGACGCAAATTCATACAGGCCGCCGGTGGCGCCGCCGCAGCGGCGATCGCAGCACCCGCCATGGCGGCAGACCTGCCCACGCTGAACTGGCGCCTCGCGTCCAGCTTCCCGAAATCGATTGATACGCTGTACGGCGGCGTCGAGTTCTTCGCCAAGCGCGTGGGCGAGCTCACCGGCGGCAAGTTCACCATCCGCACCTTTCCGGCAGGCGAACTCGTGCCCGGCCTGCAGGTGCTGGACGCCGTGCAGAATGGCACCATGGAGATGGGCCACACCGCGCTCTACTTCTATTTCGGCAAAGACCCTGCGTTCACCTTTCATACCTGCGGCCCGTTTGGCCTCAGCGCACGCCAGCAGATGGCCTGGTATGACGCCGGCGGCGGTCGCGAGATCTACCAGGATTTCCTCAAGGGCTATGGGATCGTCGATCTGCCTTGCGGGAATACCGGCTGCCAGATGGGTGGCTGGTTCCGCAAGGAGATCAAGAGCGTCGAGGACCTCGCCGGCCTGAAGATGCGCGTCGGCGGATTCGCCGGCCGCATCCTGCAGAAGCTGGGCGTGGTGCCGCAGCAGATCGCACCGGGCGACATTTATCCTGCACTGGAAAAAGGCACGATCGATGCCGCCGAGTTCGTCGGACCGTATGACGATGAAAAACTCGGTTTCGACCGCGTCGCACCGTACTACTACTCGCCGGGCTGGTGGGAGACCGGCTCGCACCTGTCCGTGATCATCGGCGCCAAGCAATGGGACAGCCTGCCGCCGCTGTACAAGGCTGCCGTGACCGCCGCATCCTTTGAGGCGCATGTGCATGTGCAGGCGAATTACGACGTACGCAACCCGCAGGCGCTTGCCCGCCTGCTCAAGCGCGGCGTGAAGCTGCGCGCCTTCCCCCAGCCGGTAATGGATGCCTGTCTGAAGGCGGCGCGCGAAGTGATGGATGCCGAGGCCGAGAAGAATCCGGTGTTCAAGAAGATCTACGATCATTACCGCCGCTTCCAGGTGCAGCAGAACCAGTGGGCGTCGGTGGCCGAGGCGCGGATGCAGAACTACCTGATCAACTCGACCTCCGGTAACAAGTCCTGATGTTCATCGGCAGGACGTGGCCGCACACGCCACGTCCTGCCTTCCCTGATAACGACAATAAGAAAAGGAAGACACCATGCGTCTCAAGGGCAAGACCGCGCTGATTACCGCTGCGGGACAGGGTATCGGCCACGCCAGTGTGATGGCGATGGCCCGCGAGGGAGCAACCGTCTGGGCGACCGACGTCAACCCCGCGCTGCTGCAGACATTCAAGGGCGTCGCGAACGTGCACACCGCCGTGCTGGACGTGATGGACAAGGCCGCCATACAGTCCGTGACCGGACAGATCCCCGAGATCGATGTGCTGTTCAATTGTGCCGGCTATGTGCATGCAGGCACCGTGATGCAGGCCACCGACGAGGACTGGTCTTTCGCGTTTGATCTGAACGTGCGCTCGCAATTCTGGATGATTCAGGCAGTGCTGCCGAAGATGCTGGCGAAAAAACACGGCAGCATCATCAACATGGGCAGCATCGCGTCCAGCGTGCGCGGCTTGCCGAACCGCTTCGTCTACGGCGCGAGCAAGGCGGCCGTGGTCGGCCTGACCAAGGCCATCGCGGCCGACTATGTGACCGAAGGCATACGCTGCAACGTGGTCTGCCCGGGCACCGTGGACACCCCCTCGCTGCAGGACCGCATCAATGCGTACACCGACCCGGTCGAGGCGAGGAAGAATTTCATCGCGCGCCAGCCGATGGGTCGCCTCGCGACGGCCGCAGAGATCGCCCCGGTGGTGGTCTTTCTCGCGTCCGACGAGTCCTCGTTCAGCACCGGCAATGTGTATTCGGTAGATGGCGGAATGACCATCTGATCGGTCCATGCCACACCCAACAAAAACGCCAGCCCTCGGGCTGGCGTTTTTTGTGCAGGCGATCAGAGGATGCTGTGGACGTGCTGGCTATTTCCACAACGCGCACTTGGTCTCGGCCTTGGTGAGGAAGGCCTGATCGCCGGGGATCACCGCGACCTGTTTGTAGTAATCCCACTCGCCCTTCGACTCCGACGGTGACTTCACCTGCATCAGGAACATGTCGTGCACCATGCGCCCGTCCGGCCGCACCACGCCATTCTTCGCAAAGAAATCATTCACCTTCGTCGACTTCATCTTCGCCATCACCTTGTCGCCATCGTCGGTGCCGGCGGCCTTCACTGCGTTCAGGTAGAAGGTCACGGCAGAGTAATCCGCCGCATGCACCATCGACGGCATCTTCTTGTTGCGCGACATGAAGCGCTTTGACCACGCGCGGTTCTCGTCATTCTGGTCCCAGTACCAGCCATCGGTCAGGTACATGCCCTGCGTGACGCCCAGCCCCAGCGCATGCACATCATTGACGAACACCAGCAGGCCGGCCATCTTCATCTTCTTCAGAATCCCGAACTCCGCCGCCGCCTTGATCGA
>JACCEC012206912.1_pt1 | contig 12026 bp, 6 predicted proteins | sample 7450121 | NCBI WGS metagenome assembly JACCEC01 (sample SAMN15323455, study PRJNA562643) | freshwater metagenome | isolation source: river surface water | place: USA:Blue River Watershed | collected 2017-08-18 | reverse complement strand
TAAATAAATATAAAGGGGCGATGGTAAAATGACCATCGCCCCTTTATATTTATTTAAACAATTTCCGTCAGGCGTAGATGCGCTCGATCGCGTCACGATATTTCTCCATGATCACCTTACGCTTCAGCTTAAGGGTGGGCGTCAACTCTCCGCCGTCGATATTCCACTCTGTATTGAGCAGTTCGAATTTCTTAACCTGTTCGACATGGTTGAATTGTTGGTTGTAATTCTCAACTGTCTGTTTGAAGAGTTCGATCACACGGGGATTGCTGAGCATATCCTCATTCGTCTTAACGGCTATGCCGTTTTTCGTACACCACTCCTTCAGGTTCGGGAAGGATGGCACAATGAGGGCGCCTGCGAATTTCTTTTCCGCACCCACCACCATCATCTGCTCGATGTATGGTGATTCCTTCATTTTATTTTCTATCGGCTGAGGTGCCACATATTTACCGCCGCTGGTCTTGAAGATCTCTTTTTTGCGATCAGTGATCTTCAGGAACTTGTTGTCCACCCAAACGCCGATGTCTCCTGTGTGGAACCATCCATCCTGATCGATGCATTCTGCCGTAAGATCCGGACGTTTGTAGTAACCCATCATCACGTTTTCGCCGCGGCAGCATATCTCTCCGTCTTCGGCGAGTTTGACTTCAGTGTTTTTGATCACAGGTCCTACCGTACCAAAGCAGCGTCCTTCAGGTTCATATCTGTTCACGCTGATCACGGGAGATGTCTCCGTCAATCCGTAACCTTCCATGATCACGATATTGCCGGCTGTGAAGACCCGAAGCAGTCGGACCTGACAGGCGGCGGCCCCTGTGACGATGGCTTTCACGTTGCCTCCGAGGCCTTCCCTCCATTTTTTGAAGATCAGCTTGTTGGCCAGTCCCAGCTGGAAGTCGTACCACCAACCCATTTTTTTGCCCACCTCGAAACGGCTGCCCAGGTCAACCGCCCAGAAGAACAGTTTTTTCTTGATGCCGGTGAGTTCCTGACCCTTGCCCATGATGCGTTCGTACACTTTCTCGAGCAGGCGAGGTACGGTTGAAAATACGGTGGGCTGGACTTCTTTGAGGTTGTCGCCGATCTTATCCAGGGATTCCGCATAATAGATCGCGATGGCCTTGTACATGTAGATGTAGGAGACCATTCGCTCGAAAATGTGATTGAGGGGCAGGAAGCTCAGCGATCGATCACCCCGGCGGATGCCGATGGCATCGAACACCTCGTCAACGTTTTGAACGTTACTCAAAATATTTCGGTGACTGAGCATTACACCCTTTGGAAAGCCCGTGGTACCTGAGGTATAAAGGATCGTGCAGAGGTCTTCGCTGTTGATGGTATCGCGATGCGCTTTCATTTTCTGCATGCTGTCATCGTCGGCCTTGGTCAGAATATCTTTCCAATGCAGGGCTTCCTGCAGATAATCGAAGGTGTAAACAGCGGCAACGGAGGGGACTTTGTCGCGGATGCTCTGTACCTTATAGTAGAGGTCGCGGTCACTTACGAACACGAGTTTGACAGCGGCATCATTCAGGATGAACTCGAGTTCATACACGCTGATGGTTGGGTAGATGGGCGTGAGAACTGCTCCCGTCTGTTGTACCGCCAGGTCGAGCATCAGCCATTCCGGACGGTTGTTGCTGAGCACTGCGATCTTGTCGCGTCCCTCGATGCTACCGTCATTCGGCCCCATCCCAAGATGTATGAGCCCTGCACTGAGTTTGTCGACTGTATCCCGCACTTCACGGGTGCTGTATTTCTTCCAGATACCGCCTTCTTCCTTGGCGGAGAACATGTCATCCAAAGGGGCATTTTCAAGCTGCCAGTCGATGCAATCGAAGAGTCTGGTTGGCTTCATGTGCAATCGTTGATTTGGTTCCGTTCAAGATAATCAATAATCTTAAAAATACAACAAAGACATCCGTTCCAACAAATAACGGACCGCTTATCAGCTGGTTTCTTCGTGTTGGAGGAGGAAGGGTGATTGTAAGACTGGATCCTCGTCTTTTGTGGGATGTAACCCTCTCAAATTAATATGTAACTTGTAACTTTCTTATTCATTTTCCTCATAATACACGCCCAGATGAAGAAATTTTTCGTCTTGCCATTGCTCTGCTCGACTTTTCTGAGTGTTTCATCGATTCAGGCACAGCAGCGATTTACAGATGCCCAGTTGATTCGAGGATTGCCTTCCGACATTACTGCGCCTATGCCCCAGGTCATCGGATGGCTCGACGACAGCCGCCTGCTGATGAATGCACGCATTCATCCGGATTCTCCTCAACGTCGGGTGGTCCTGGATTGTAAAACGGGAAAGGAAACACCTGCAGCCGATGATTTGAAATCGCCACAGACAGCAGCTCCGCTACGTTCCGTTTATGTCAGCGAGGATGATATCTTCCTGCGTGAGGGATCTGCAGCCGGCGTAAGACTCACCAAAACGGCCGGGCGTGAACAGAATCCGGTGTTGTCACCCGACAACCGATTTGTGGCATTCACCCGGGCTAACGATCTGTACACCATTGACCTGGAGTCAAAACAGGAACAGCGGCTTACCACTGATGGTTCTGATCTGATCCTCAACGGTTGGGCGAGTTGGATATACTACGAAGAGATCCTGGGTCGTGCATCCCGCTATCGGTCCTTCTGGTGGAGCCCCGACAGCAAGCATATCGCGTTCATGCGCATGGACGACCATCGTGTTCCGATGTTTCCCTTGTACAACGAAACCGGCGTTCATGGATTCCTGGAGAACACCCGCTATCCCAAGCCCGGAGATCCAAACCCTGAAGTGCGCGTAGGCGTGGTATCTCCCAACGGAGGCGCCATCGTATGGGCAGATTTCGATGAAAAGGCGGATCAGTATTTCGGGATGCCTTACTGGAGGCCGGATGGACAGGCACTTTGGGTTCAGTGGATGAACCGCGGACAGGATACCCTGCGCATCTATGCCATGGATCTTTCCAATGGTTCGAAAAAAGAAGTGTACACCGAACATCAAAAGACATGGATCGATCTCGACGACCAGGGGGGCAGATTGCAGTTCTTATCATCAGGCAAGGGTTTCATTCTGCAGAGCGATAAGGATGGATGGGATAATCTGTATCTCCATGGAATGGATGGAGCCCTGCAAAGCAGGATCACGAACGATCGCTTTTGGTCGACGGCTATTTTGCATGTGGATGAAGCCAGGAAGCGTGTCTATTTTTCTGCGCGTCGCGAAAATTCGGCACGAACCGATTTTTATGTTTCATCATTCGACGGCAAGCTCACGCAAAGACTCACGTTCGGGGAATACACGCATCGTGTCCAGCCTTCCCCCAATGCATCTTATTTCGTTACCACTTATTCCAATGCATCTGAGCCTGAACGCATGGCTGTGGTTGATGCCAAAGGGAAAATTCTGCGTGAACTTGGCGGAGGTAAAGGTCCCGGTTTCGACAAATACCTGATCGCCAGAACGGAGATCATTCGTGTTCCTTCTGAAGATGGCTTATATCAACTTCCGGTTCGCATCACCTGGCCGTTGGATTATGATCCATCAAAGAAGTACCCGGTGATGATCAACATCTACGGCGGACCCAATGCCGGAACCGTTCGGGATGGCTGGCAGCTCAATGGCACACAGCAATGGTGGGCGAAGGAAGGCCTCATCCAGGTGGCCATGGACCATCGCGCCAGCGGACATTTCGGAAAGAACGGTATCAATTACATGCATCGAAACCTTGGTCAGTGGGAACTCAAGGACTGGATCACGATCGTGAAATGGTTGCATACAAAAGGCGCGGATCCGGCCAGGGTGGGCATCGCCGGTTTCAGCTATGGTGGTTACATGACCTGTATGGCGTTGACTGCCGGTGCTGATTATTTCACCCATGGTCTCGCCGGCGGCAGTGTCACCGACTGGCAGTTGTATGACACGCATTATACGGAGCGGTTCATGGACACGCCGGCGGAAAATCCCGAAGGATACAAACAGGGCTCCGTCATGACGCATGTCGGTAAATACAAGGGACTGCTGCGCGTCTATCACGGAACGATGGATGACAATGTGCATATGCAGAACAGTCTGCAGTTGATCAAGAAATTGCAGGAGTCACGCAAGCATTTCGAGTTCATGCTCTACCCAGGTGGACGGCATGGATGGCCGGGCGTTCAGATGGCACATTCCACGAACGAGAACAATATGTTCATCTATCGGAATCTGCTGAAGAAAGAGATGCCGGCGGAATTCATGCGTTGATCTTTCCCAAAACAAAGCCGCGAAGTCAGGGTATATCCATACCCCGCTTCGCGGCTTTTTTCATTTATACTTATTACATCAATCCCGATAATCCAGTGCGGGCTTTCGATCACCGAGCAGGGCCTTATATTTATATTCACCGAGTTTCAGGCGAAATTCTGTTTTGGCGCGTTCAATGAGTGCAGCGTCGTTGAACAATTCAATTCCCATGTTCGTCAGGGTCTTGGCAGCTACCATCATGCCCTTGGCGCCGATCTCCGTGCCTCCGCAGGCGACGGCCTGCCAGCTGTGCATGGGCGTACCCGGCACCCAGGTGGCGACATTAAACCCTGCCGTGGGCACATTGTAGCTCACATCTCCCACATCGGTGGAACCAGGTGCCATGTCGTCGGGTGCATCCAGAGGCTTGATCTCGGCGGCTTCAGCCACCGGAGGTACTTTCCCCGGAAAAGTCTTTCTGATTTCTTCAGCGAAGGCCAGATCCTTTGCCGTGTACTGTATGCCGCCCGCCAGCGCCAGATTCTTATGGAATGCTTCTGATAGACTGCGGTTGATCAGCAGATCATGCGTCCCCCCGATGATCTCATATTTCACTTGTGTTTCCGTTCCCAATGCTGCACCGTTGGCTGCCTGTGCTACGCGGTCGAATATGTTGACCACTACCTGCTTGTCCGGATGACGCACATAGTAGTACACTTCCGCGAAGTCCGGAACAACATTGGGCGCCTTGCCTCCCTGCGTGATCACATAGTGGATCCTGGCGTCTGATGGGATGTGTTCGCGCATCATATTGACCATGTGGTTCATGGCTTCGACGCCATCGAGCGCAGAGCGACCGAGCTCCGGTGAGGCCGCGGCATGTGCAGCCCTACCATAGAATCGGAATTTAGCAGACTTGTTTGCCAGTGCCCCATCAAGTGCCACGCGGTTCTCACTGCCCGGATGCCAGTGCAGCACGGCATCCACATCCCGGAACAATCCTTCCCTGACCAGATACACTTTTCCGGATCCGCCCTCTTCCGCCGGACAGCCATAGACGCGGATGGTGCCTTTCCATCCCTGTTGCTCGAGTTGTCGCTTCAGTTCGATGCCTGCGGCCACTGAAGCTGTACCGAAAAGATGGTGTCCACATCCATGTCCGGACGTCTTGCCTGCAGCCGGGATTTTTTCCGTGACCGCCTGTTGTGACAGCCCGGGCAGGGCATCATATTCTGCGAGGATACCGATCACAGGCGATCCGCTTCCATAACTGGCTACAAATGCTGTCGGGATGCCCGCCACACCTGCCTCTACCTTGAAACCTGCTTCCTTCAGGGTTTCCTGCAGCAGGGCCGAACTTTTCACTTCTTTGTAGCCAAGCTCAGGGTGTTCCCAGATGCGCAGGGCGATGTCACGATAGCGCTCATATCCTTTTTGAAGGTTTTCCATCGCGGCGCGTTTCACCAGGTCAGTGGCTGGTACGATCGGTTTGCGTTGTGCGGATACCGATTGTAATAAAGCCACGACTGCAAACAGGATGCAGAAGTTCTTTTTCATGCTTTCTTCGATTAAATAAAAGCAATATTAGCAGACAATCTGCACATTAAGAGGCTGTGTTTTCATCCTCGTGTTGTGCAAAAAGATGTGAAGTTTCCAAGTGGGTGTTATCTTCATGGCAGGGGATTTCCCACGATCAAATCCTTATCAAATTTACCATGCGTGTAATCAAACAGGGACTTGTTTTACTTGCAGCAACATTGCTGAGTAAATCGATGCTTTTCGGTCAGTCAGCACCCTCCACCGGCCAGTTTCGGCTCGAGGCCTTCAGGAAGCATGCGGATCTGACTGCAGCTTCACCATACAAGGATATCCAATGGCGGAATATCGGACCAGACCATATCAGTGGCCGGGTTACAGAAGTGGCAGGTATCCCCGGGAACCGCAATATCATGTTCGCATCCTTTGCCACCGGCGGCTTCTGGAAGACGATGGATGCGGGGGAGCACTGGACTCCACTCTTTGATGCCCAGGCTACACAGTCCATCGGTGCTTTCACCCTGGCACCATCGAATCCGGATATCATCTATGTGGGTACCGGCGAGGCCAATATCTTCCGGGCTTCGCTGCCCGGTACCGGCATGTATCGGTCATCAGATGGGGGAAAGCGTTGGCAGCATATCGGTCTGGAAAATTCAGGTACCATCGCCCGCATCCTCGTACATCCCCGAAATCCAGACAAGATCTGGGTGGCAGCCGGGGGCAACGAATGGAGTCGTAATCCAGACCGCGGCGTGTATCATTCGGAAAATGGCGGCAGAACATGGAAACGCGTGCTGGGAGAAGATGATAAAACCGGTGCCATCGATCTGGCGATGGATCCCTCCAATCCCGATATCATCATCGCCTCCATGTGGAACCGCATCCGGCGGAGGTGGAGCGACCCGGTTCCGGAAGACGGAGATCATCTCTACAAATCCATAGATGGCGGACGAAGCTGGAAGATCATCAGCGAAGGTCTGCCGCACACGAAGTTTACCGGTCGTATCGGCATCGCTTTCGCGCCGTCGAAACCCGAAAGGATTTATGCCTATGTGGATAATCATACCCCGAAACGTGCTCCCCGTTCCGGAGAGTTGGATCCATACGGACGCCCCATACAAGTGATCCCCTACGGTGTGCAGGTATATCGCAGCGACGACAAGGGGGAACATTGGCAAAAGGTGAGTACGGAGGATGAAAAACTTGAGCGATTTGCCGGTACTTATGGCTGGGTGTTCGGGCAGATCAGGGTGGATCCGGTGGATCCGGATATGGTATACATCATGGGTGTGCCTTTGGCAAAATCGACGGATGGTGGCAAGACGTTCACGATCATGCGAGCCACCGACTAGGAGAGTGATCGCACCCACGGCGATCATCACGCATTATGGATCGATCCTACGGATACGAAATATATCATCAATGGAAATGATGGCGGCGTAGTGGTTTCCTATAATGGAGGTGCACGCTGGAAGAACTTTTTTCGGAAGATCCCTACTACCCAATTCTACAATGTGACCTGGGATATGAAAACACCTCACACGGTGTATGGCTCTGTGCAGGACGAGGGATCGTTCAAGGGTGCTGTAACCTACGACTACGATCGACCGAAAAACGATCAAAAGGGCTGGTCATCAGCGCCGGGTGGTGAGGGTACCATTATTGCCATCGATCCAACGAATCCCGACATAGTATATGCGTCCAGTTTTTACGGAAGACTGATGCGCAGTGATCTGTCGAAAGCTGATTCTGTCCGATCAATGGACATTTATCCAAAACGTGCTGAAGGAGAGGACGTACACAGAGGTGAATGGCTGGCCTATACAATGCTTTCGCCACATGATCCATCAACCATTTATCATGGTTTTCAGTATCTCTTCCGATCAAATGACCAGGGTAAAACCTGGACTCGAATCAGTGGTGATCTGACATACAATGACACCATGAAGATGGGTCGTACACCTTATGCCGTCAATCATCATGCCATCACAGCGATAGACGAATCCCCGATTCAGAGAGACCTGTTGTATGTGGGCACCGATGACGGCCGTGTGTGGCGGCAGGATGCAGCTGGTTCTCCATGGAAGGCATTAATGAAGGGGATCCCGGCACATGCACATGTGTCCAAGATCGTTGCCTCCAAATATGATGCTTCATGGGTCTATCTTACGCTCAGTAACCGTCGCGAAGATGACGGCAATGCTTATATTTATTTTTCATCGGATCGTGGAGAAACCTGGAAATCCATTGGTGCCGGATTGCCTCCTGCTCCTGTGAATGTGGTACGTGAAGATCCAGTTGTAAATGATATCCTTTATGCAGGAACAGATATGGGTGTGTTCGTCAGCAGGGATCATGGCAGAACATGGAATTCACTGCAGGCCAATCTGCCCGCTTCCGTATCCGTGCAGGATCTTTATATTCATCCGCGTGACGGTCAATTGGTCATTGCCACTTATGGACGTGGTGTGTGGGTATTGGATGATCTGAAAAAAATCAGAAGAAACTGACCAGGCTTCAAAGAAAATCAATTGCCTGAAAATATCATGATCATCGATCCGAATTCATATTTATTTTGGGCGGTATGCATGATGATGCCAAATATATCAGGCTTATCAGCGCAGCCTCAACCTATTGAAGGTGACAGGCCCTGACTCTTGGAGAGTTCCCCACTCTTGGAGAGTCGTTGGGTGTTTGATCGGTTGTTTTGGGCATTTCCGGATAAATCGGTATATTCAGATACAAACGAAAATATGCGACTGCTTGCCACCATCCTTTTACTGACGACCTCTTTAACGCCCATTTGCATTTCCGCACAGTCATCTTCCCGGGTTCGGGAATATCGTCAATCCTTTGTCACTTATCCATTTTCAGATCCGGACCCCATTCCATCGCAAAACCAGATCTATCCCTATCATCGCTTTGACGGATTTACGCTGCAGCCGGTCAACAAAGAATGGAATGTTGTGGAGCTTGAGAATGATTATATCCGTGTCATCATACTGCCGGAAGTCGGGGGTAAGATATGGTCGGCCATCGATAAGACTACCGGCAAACCATATATCTATGCCAACAGCGTTGTGAAATTCAGGGATGTCGCCATGCGGGGACCCTGGACAAGTGGTGGCATCGAGCCCAATTACGGCATCATCGGTCATACCCCCAACTGTGCGACGCCTGTCAACTACCAGGTTAGAAACCATGCTGATGGCAGTGTCAGCTGCTATGTGGGCGTGTTGGATCTGCTTACCCGCACCAGATGGCAGATGGAAGTCCATCTGCCAAAAGATAAAGCCAGCTTCACCACCCGTTCGATCTGGCAGAATCCCACAGGCTTGGAACAGCCTTACTACCATTGGATGAACACAGGCATTAAAACCGCCGGAAACCTTGAATTCATTTTTCCCGGAACGCATTATATCGGCCACGATGGCGAACACGCCTCCTGGCCGAAGCACGAGGTGAACGGAAAAGATCTGCAGTTCTATGAGCAGAATGATTTCGGCATGTACAAGTCGTACCATGTCACCGGCCGACTGACCGATTTCTTCGGAGCCTACTGGCATGACGACGGAATTGGAATGGTGCGGTATGCCCCTTACGAAGAAAAGCCGGGAAAAAAGATATGGATCTGGGGTTTGTCGCGCCAGGGAATGATCTGGGAAAAAATCCTGACGGACACCGACGGACAGTACGCAGAGATCCAGTCCGGCCGCTTGTTTAATCAAAATGCGCAGGCGAGTTCGTACACTCCATTCAAACATCACGGCTTCACTCCACATGCGACCGACAAATGGACGGAGCACTGGTATCCGGTCAATCGTACCCGGGGCATGGTGGTGGCCAATGCAGATGCGGCGCTGAATCTACGGGTAGAAGATGGTTGGTTGAAATGGTATTGTTCTCCCGTAGCCTTTTTCACAGATGACCTGGTTATCCGGGAGAAGGGGAGAGAATTGCTGCGTCGCCGCATAGAAGCCAAGCCCCTGACCACCATCGCCGATTCCATGCGCTGGACCGGAACTCCGATCGACCTATCCATTGCCCTTGAAAACCAGCATCTCGAATGGAAAGCCGATCCCGGTCATCAGAGGCTTTCCCGGCCGCTCGATGCCCCAAAGCAATTCGACTGGAATGCTGCTGCCGGACTTGCGCTCATGGGTAAAGAACTGATGGATCAGAAACTATTCCGGGAGGCTGAGGTCAAACTAAAAAAATCCCTGGCACTGGATTCCAATCACTTGGAAGCCCTGGTGAGGATGGCACAGCTTGAGCTCAGGAACGGTAATGCGGAAGCGGCTTTCTTCCTCAGCCGCAAGGCATTGTCAATCGATGCCCACCATGGTGCGGCCAACTATCATTACGGCCTGAGTGCTGCACTGACAGGTCATCTGGCTGATGCATTTGATGGATTCGCATTGGCCGCCCAAAGCCTGGAATTCCGTGCTGCCGCCTTCGTCGAAACTGCCAGACTTTATGCTCGACAAATGCGTTGGAAGGATGTGTTGGAATATGCAGAGAAGGCTACGGATTACAACCGTCATGATGTAGTCGCTGCACAGCTGAAAGTGGTCGCCTATCGCAATCTCAAACAAACTTCTCCAGCCCGGGATGAGCTCAATCGGTTAATATCCAGCCAGCCTTTGGACCCCTTCGTCATGTGGGAACAATCCCTCTCAAATCCCGGCTTGAACGAACCAGTTTTCCGTCTGCAGGGAGAATTACCGGATGAAAGCATTCTTGAATTGGCGTCTTTCTATCAGAGCATAGGACAAATGGAGCAAACGAGGGCCATATTGATGAGGCTGAAAAACAATCCCCAGTCTGTTGCCTGGCTCGCCTGGCTTGACCGGGACGATCCGACCAAAAAATCAGCGGCCATCGCCCGGCTTGAAGCATTGTCCCCTGCCATGGTCTTCCCATTCAGGACAGAACTCATCCCCGTGTTTCGCTGGTTGCATAGCAACAGCACCGACTGGAAACCGGCATATTATCTGGCGTTGTTGCTTCACGACAAACTTCAGTTCAGCGAAGCGACGGCACTTGTCAATGCCTTGGGTAATCGACCCGACTATGCCCCCTTTTTTGCTTTGCGGGCCCAATGGTTGAAGGATGATGCCGCCGCTGTAGAACGCGATCTGCAACAGGCGATGAGCCTAGATCCCGCATCCTGGAGGTATCCAAAAATGATGGCGCAACATCATATTTCTCATGGCGATGCGGTCCGCGCGCTCACTGTCGCCGAAACCTATGTCAGATCAGGACAGCCTTCATTCATCATGGATATGTTGTATGCAAAAACACTGCTTCTGAATAAAAGGTATCGGGAATGTGATGCCCGTCTTGCCAAAATGAATATCATCCCCTTCGAAGGGGCCACCGAAGGTCGCGCACTTTATTGGGAGGCAAAAATGATGCAGGCCGTGGAAGCGCTCTGCCGTAAAAAGCCGAAGGTGGCATTATCGTTCATCGAAGCGGCGGCTAAATGGCCTGAAAATCTGGGTGTTGGTAAGCCTTATGATGCGGATATCGACAGCAGATTGGAGCAATTTCTGACATCGGTCTGTCTTGAATCCATGGGTCGTAAATCAGAAGCTGCAGCGTCCCGGGCCGGGATACTTGACTTCAAGCCCGAGATACAAAATACCGTCGCCAATTTCCAACCGGTCAACCACCTGGTGGTCAAATGGGCTGCAGCCGCTGCCGGCAGCACATTCGACTGGAATGGATGGATGAAAGCGCAGGAAGGCCGATATCCCCAGCATGTAAAGGAGTTTGAATGGGTGAATGCCATCGCATCCGGGAAGACGCCCGCTGCAACACCCGACAATGCCTGGGCTCGCGTAATCAGTTCATGGATATCCCTCCAAAACCATTGATAGAAAAACTTGCGTTAAAGTCCATATCTGAATTGAGTTAGACAGATGATCTCCCTTCAACATCTTAGTACCTTTGCATCATAAATTCAAGTAGGCTAAAAAGGTCACTGCTTCTCATTTTCCCGGGTGTACTGGCCTGGCTGTTGATTGACCAGTATATCATTTGCCCTGGCTATCGATTCGAATCACCCGGGCCATTCAAGGGAGACACCTTCTACAACCCTTATCAGCATTTCAACCCGGAGGAATGGACGTTGACAAACATGCACGCGCATACCAATTCCTGGTTTGGAATGACCAACGGAAAGGGAGATGCAAAGGAAGTATTTGAGGCCTATGATTCAATGGGCTACGGTTTTCATCTGATCTCCGAATATCAAAAG
>JACCEC010894296.1_pt1 | contig 12026 bp, 11 predicted proteins | sample 7450121 | NCBI WGS metagenome assembly JACCEC01 (sample SAMN15323455, study PRJNA562643) | freshwater metagenome | isolation source: river surface water | place: USA:Blue River Watershed | collected 2017-08-18 | reverse complement strand
TATGATTATATAGAACCAGAGAGGCGGTTGACTTAATAATTTCTTGGGAACTTAATCGCACACCAGTTGTATTTACCTTATTATATATATTGACAATTTGTTCTTCATTCATACTATTAAATACGACTAATAGCATTCGAATATTATCGAATTTAGTATCGCGTATTCTTTTATGAATTTTCTTGTAAGTTTGTTCGATAGTTTGATTACGGTCATTTCGCGGTTCACATCGATACCATTCAAACGCATCAAAATCGTCGGATACGATTGAATTACATACTTCATTTAGACTTGTTTTTTCTAATATGTCATAATAAGACATATTCATAATAAATTTCACGATTTGTTCGGGATATCCATCAAATATTAATTCAGTCTCAAATTCATCAAAGAATACGAGTGGTTTTTTATAGAAAGACACGATTGAGTTTGTGCGATTATTTCCATCGATTACACTGAATAATTCATTGGTATTCATAATTGTTTTATCCATTAATAGAGGAATAATTATGTTTTGTAATTCAATTGTAAAATGAATAAATTCCTTTTGTTTTCGAATGGACCATCGTTTTTTACGTTGGATGGGTGGTTTTACAAGTTGTTTATTCTTATAAAATCTATAGAATTCATCCATAGTAATTGTACGTTGTTCGACTGAGTATTGGTTTGACATTATGATTTTATAGTTATCCGATTTTAATATGTATTATATTAAAATCGTGGTTCAATCAATTTTCTACAGATAGTTATGTTTTAATTGAATAAATTCATGTGCGTACGAAACACATATAATTGTACATATTGTAGTTATCGCAAAGAAGATATAAATAATATTAGTATTTCCTGGTCCCACTATTTTTGAACTTAATAAAAACACCGCAACTAAAAGAAAGATATTGCCAACTAAAAAGGATTTATTAAAATGGTCCAAGAATTTCCGATATCTTGTTGTCATTTTAAAATGAAACGTTTCTTTATGTTTGGATACATAGATATAAGTATCAATAATACGTACGAGAGCATAAATATTCAGGAAAAAAATCGCAAACATACCGAAATAAGCAAATTGTGTTCCAATTGGTAATGCGTTCGCAATAAAACCACCTGTTCTTTCTATATTAAAGAAATAACCACAAGACGCAATATATGTTAAAATTAAGAAGAGATATCCGATAAATGCGGTTTCTTTCTTAAATACATAATATAATGAGAAAATGTAAAAAAGGAAAATATAAATAAAATAATTATCACAAGTTTTTATTTTTCCAGTGTTAATAACTGGAGGTGTCGTTGTTGATGGCATAAGGATAGGATTCGTTATAATAATAACAGATTATTATAACATTCGTAATATATTTATTATTGGGTCATTTGGTCATTGGGTCATTTGGTTATTGGTTGTAAGCAGTTGCTAAACGACTTAATTGTTGGATATAATTGGCGACATGGGCACGATTATCATCTCCAATATTTTTCATTGGTTCTCGGATAGTATCAATAATATCGAGAATTTGATTCGAATTTTTCAGTTTCTGTAGGTCATTTGTATAATCCTTATCGAAGAAGAAGGACACATTGCCCTGTTGAATTTGGTCACCGTATGGCATAACAACAAATTTATGCCAACCTTTACAAATCGCAGTCGGATTTGCTTTACGGATTGTGCTAAAGGCATTAATCGCTGCGATTACGTGAGGATTTTCAGGAAGGATTCGAAGAATATCATCAAAAAAATCGAAAAACACTTTATTGAATCCTTGTAAAATTGTTGATTTTGTTGACATAATGAAGTAATAGAATAACAGATAGAAATGTAACCGCGAAATTTTCTATATTTGTTTTGTTTTTGGTTATTTCCCTTTGCGATTTTTATGCCCATCGATTTGTTCTGTTGTGAAACATCCTTCACCTAATGGTTTATATTTGCGTGTTCCTTTTGGACATCGTTTTGCTTTTTCTTTTTCTCCTTCTCCTTCTCCTTCCTCTTCCTCTTTCTTCGCCTTTTCTAAATCCGGTTTCTTCTTCAATGTGATTTTATGTTTCGCAGGTATTTCGATAGGAATTGTATTCGCATCTCGCACAATTTCCACTTCTTTCTTCAAATTTGTTTCATCAGGTGTCTCTATAATCGGAGAGAAATTTTGTATCTGTATTTTCTTTTTTCCTAATTTCTTTATTTTCATAACTACTTTTCCGGATTCTTCTATTTCCATCATTTCTGCCACTTCCTTCTCAAATTTCGCATTCTCTTTTTCCACCATTTTCTCCACTGTTTTCTCGTGTTCATATGCCTTCTTCGCATTCACATTATGAGTCTTCTTAAAGATAAAATAACGATTCATAAATGATATCTGTTTCTCCTCTCGACTCATAAATGGTGCTTTTCCATAATCCGCCACTGATTTCGGTCGCATTTTTAATTCCGATTCCATTAATTGAAACAATTCTCCGAATTTACCACTTCCGTGTTTAAATCCAAAACTAATTGCTTCTTCATCACTTACCACGTGAAACCCATAATTCTCCATAACACGCATAAAATAATCGAAATTTACCAAGTATTCGACCGCGTGTTTACCAATTGTTTCCTGATAGACATTAATTGGGTATCCTAAACTGGTCTCATCATCTGTAAATCCACTTTGACTATACATTTTCAAAATTTCAAAGATTTTTCGTCCTTCCACAAATAAACTGAATCCAGCACCCTCATTATGTCCTTTTAATAAGTCAAATACGGTTTGTCCATCATAACAAGTTCCAACAAAGTATCCACCGGGTGCGGTATTCTCGGACAGATTACGAATAAATCCGTGTAATGTTTTCGCATTTTCGAAGAAATAATGGGTCGCAAATTGACAAGACGAAACATTAAAACCTTTCTCACCTTTTCCGAAATTACGATAAACCGCTTTTCCTAATTTGGTAGCATCGCGACTTCCTTGTCCAAAAATAGCCATCGCAATATCTCTCTCTTTATCATTAAAGAACGCAGAACCGTCTCTTAAATTCAACGCACTTGTTCCTGGCAAGAAAATCGCATCAAATAAATGTTTGCTCGTTTTTTTCTCATTTAAATAACGAGCACAAGCACCGTCTTTCTGATTATAAATATTATCTTTGGATATATCGACACCAAGTACAAATGCCAATTTCGAATATTTCCATTTACTTAAATCTCCTGCTTTTCCGACAGCGTAATCAATCAGTGTATTGCCTCTCGAACTCACGCCCATAATCAACTTCTTTTTCACATATAAGTTATGGAAATTACGCATCGCGACAGTATAGGAAACACCATCATTATCCGCTTTATTATAATACACGTCATCCACCGATTCATCATTTGGAATATCGGCACCAGTGCTTAACATATCTTCTGTGATTGGATGATGAATCGATTTCCAGTTATCATTTGCAACGTGATAAGCATTACCGAAATTCAGGGAAACACCTGAGCGTAATTCATAGGTTTTATCATGACGAACACGGAGAGGCACCCATCTCCAACCTTTGGGTTTCTCAGGGTCATAACTGAATTCTACAATCATCTCCGATTCGAAAATATCGCCTTCTTCGGTAAACATAAGTTGATTATTCTGGTCGTTTTTCAATAAGATATTGGTAAAACACGCATTCGGGTCATAAGGATTCGTCGGTTGGAACGGTTTTGCCGTGTATCCGCTTTCGTCTTCCAAGTCGTCAGTTTGGCCGTGATACTTATCATCGAGTAAATCTTGGAAAGGATTCATAAAGGAATGAACGCGTTTATCGAAACCGCAATATAAGGCAATTGTACGATATTGGGTGACACTGGCACTGTTTGTTGCGCCGGCGACATCGAACGCATTATGAACTTCTTCTGCACCATTTTTATCATATTTATAACGAACTAGGAAATCGATTGTATTATATTGAGGTGGTTTCCACTTAAAACTCTGTTTCCATAATGGTTTTTCAAGTGGTCCTGCTTGGCCGGAGGACAAGCCAGCCACACCGGTATGTGTAGGTGTGAAAATCAGACCATCCGTATTATAAGGATAAATACCGTCTTTCACATCGGATAATAATTTCGAACAAGCGACAAATATACTATTATCCCGATTACTGAATAAGAATGTTTTCACGACTATTTTAAAATCAGGTGGGACCGAGGTTTTATCAATAATTGAAACCGGTTTCAAACGCGTAACAAAACTATGAAGTTTCGGTAATCGATGACGTTTCATTTCTTCTGTTGGATTTTCAACAGTAGATTCATCATACATAAAATCCTGTTCTCTTACGGATTTCCCCGCGATATAATAAATATCGAATGCCGCATAAGTATCAATAAATCTCTCGTGTTTATCGTATTTAATATGTTCACCGTCGAGTAAACTGCCGAATAATACCTTATCGACCGTCATCGTACCAGTGAATTGTACATTCATATTCGTATCGATTAAATAAATCAATCCATTACTGTCCACATATAATAATTTGCGTTCGCCATCGGCTTTATCAGTCACACAATAATTAAGACGAATATTTGAAATTTCATTTGTATTCGATAATTCACTCACAGTCATAATATTTTTCATTTGGAGAGTGATCGAAGACGGACCACAGAAATTCTTGGAAGTTAATTTGCGTGTGGACTCATATTTCTCTCCATATAACAGTCGCATATATTCGAGTAAAACACGTTCGTGGTCAGGATAGGGACGTGGATAATTCGTATATTGAATTCCACTAAGGACAATACGAGCAGTCCCCATAATCGCATCGATAATTGCTTTCGAGGTTGACCACGCTGTGCCTTTACCGACTTTTTCATTGCGAACTTCCATCTCGATTTCATATCGCGTATCCGTAGAGAAAACTTCGGCATCTGCCACCGTATATTCCGGAATCATATAACCATTGGATGTGTGAGAGGTGCGAATAATCGAAATATCGACAGCAATTGGACTATCGGGTTTATCGAAACGAACACGATTAATATAACGAAATGTTTTCTTAAGATTTGCCCAATCAGCGACGATTTTAGTCACCATATTGGATTTCACATTAAAATCACTTTCCAAATTATAGGCGACAGAGAAATTATAATCATTAAAGAACACTTTTTTCATCATTTTCTCATTGCCGTCTCTCGCAATTTCTTTGCGTGTGAATTTGATTTTATTTTCATTATTATTGGTCATATCGAGTAGTTTTTGGATAGAATTCGAACGGCAATATTGTTCAACTAATTCGCCACCCATAATCTCAGCACGTAAATCGGATTGTCGAGTTTCACCGGTGTTTGGTTTCACATAATAATGAGAGATACGCATCATATTGGTTCCGTCAGCATTATCGGGCTTAAATCCACAAGCAAGTAGTTTTTTAACAACATTATCATATTCCATTTTCGAAATATATTTGCCTTTTTTAGGATTGGAACCAAAACGTATTTCTAATTCATTGATTTTCCGATCAGGGCGAACAAGTGGATTGGTTGCTAAATAGAGGTCTATCATAGTTTCCAACATTTTCTTTGGATTCGATTGTTCTGGAGTATGGTCTTGTTGCATCGGGTATGTAATAAAGTGAGATATTCTTTTTATTTAGATGCGGAAACAAATCTGGTTTTATGAACGGTTCAATTTTCCACTTTATACCCTATCAAATAAAATAGTTGGTTAATCTATGGAACCTCTGGTTATCTTCCCGAATCAAACTGATAAACAACAAAGGCGTCAAAAAAAAACATTAAGACTCCAGCCGTTGGATCAGCAGGGTACATCACCGCCACCAATATATTCGAATATACCACCACCAAGTATGAATATAAAACCATTAACATTAGACCCGATTCCATTAACATTGGAACCGATTCATTTACCATCACGGTTAAAAAATTTATCTATTAATATTGATGATGGATTCGAATCCCTATCCATGGATAATCAATTAAATACATTAATCGAAAATTTTAAAACTTTTAACAACGATAAAGAAGAATTATTAGAGGTTGCTAATGATGTTTATACGAGCAACTATGATAATCAGGATTCAGTGTCCAAATTTATTCGTAATACGATTAAAAAATGCGGTGAACCAATTGCTGTCCATCATCGTAGACAGTTCGATATTGAACCAAATCCAAAATATAGTGCGTTTGTATATAAGGACACACAAAAGAATAGAGCAATTAAAATCTATAATTATGATTGTAGTGATGTAGCAGATTTTGCTATTTTACAAGAAATCGTATGGCAAAAATATGCGGAACGTATTTCTGATATATGTCAAATGAAAATTCCGGCTATTATTCGATATGGGCGTTGTACAAATAAAAAATTATCTAAAAGATTCAATCGTGATTGTTTGTTTTTTATTGAAATGGAATGGATGAATATGCCAACATTGGAGACACAATATAGCAATATTAATGGAAATGCGGAAAAATGTAATTCTGTAGCAGAACGTATTAATGGAGTTCAACAATGTATGGAAGATAAAGGGTTATATCATAATGATTTCCATCATCAAAATGTATTATTGGATTTTAATGGGACAGATAGAAATAATATTAATGTAGGAGTAATTGATTATGGAAAAAGTAATATGATGCCAGATAAATTCGAAAATTTAGATATATATCATTGTGATAAGAAGCATCGACTGAAAACAATGCGTAATGGAAATTCGAAAAGCGGTGGTTCTAAACGCAATCGTCGGCGTTCAAGACGTAATCGAAAAAATTAAACCAATAAAGACCGCATATATTCTATAATATTATATTATATACTATAGAATGAGCGCAAAAGGAGAATTGGCAAAAGTTATCAAAAACTTAGATGGTTTAATTCGTGAACAAAAAGCGAAAGGTATGAAAGTATCACCATTAATAAATCAACGTAAAGATTTAGGAAAATTATATAAAAGTATAACTGGACGTTCACCGAGTCCAATGTCAGGGAAACGTAAGACTGCGGTTGGAAATAAATCGTGTACTGGGGTTGAATGTTATATTATGGGAGGTAAAACGAGACGTAACCGAAATTCAAGACGCAATCGAAGAACTCGAAAACATTGAAGCGGTTATATTCATTATGATAAAAATTGAAGAACTTTTTTACAATATTATCTTATTGTAAAACTGACAACAACGACACAATTTACTTAACACTACTATGAACACTACTGCTACACTCGTATTGCATATTTCGAAAGATATTATGAACATCAAATACGAACTTGGTTCGAACACTGGAGAATTCAATAAAGTAAGAGACATATTCGAAGCTTACGACCCAGACAAGAAAGAACGAATCTTAAATCTGAACTGGTTTGTAGTTAAACCGAAGTTAATTTCTACACCTACCTGGTATGGATTTGGAAAACCAATCGAGACGATAAAGAATACTATTATTCGTGTTGATGAAACTAGTATTCGTGGATTTAAGTCAATCGAATACCACTATAATGGTAAAGTATTCTATACGTATAATGATTACTGTGAAGAGAGAAATAATGTTGTGTATAGTGAACCTTACGATTCTAATTATTTATCCAAATTCACAAAAAATTAATAAATATTAAAAATAAATAAAATAACAATTGGAAAAAGTGTCCCTTTATGGGACATCTTTTTTCACTTAGATAAATAAGAATAATATAAAATTGAATGATTTAATTGCGTTCTTATATTATTCTATATACGATATCTACACAATGAATACACAAATAAACGAACAAGGTACCGAAGACTGTCCCATTTGTATGATGGAACTAAATACTATCAATTTCTGTGTTACTATTTGTAACCATAAGTTCCATACAAGTTGTTTATTAAAAAGCAATGGCACTTGTCCTCTTTGTAGAAACCATTTGGTTGAAAAGCCTGTAATTAAAAAACACACTCCTGCTTCCCAACATAGAGATTTCGATGCTCGACAAGCCGCTCTTATGGCTGACTATGACGCTCGTTCCACTGGATATGACTCTCTGAATGCTCTAATAATGTGTCTAGAAAACAGCCGTAGAAATTTAGAGACAGTTGTAGAAAGTTTAACTCCAAGAATCCACACTAATACATATGTAAATAACGTTTAATATGAATAAACCCAACAAAAAATATAGTTTGTTATATGTATCAAAATAAATCAAAAATAAATAAATCTACGAATACACATAAAAAAATAACAAAATAATAAAATATTATGTTATCTGTTGTTGCTATTGTATTTATTGTCACCGCGACGATTGTATTTATTTTAATAGGATTCGCAGTATATCAACCTTGTAAAGAACATCGAAAACAATCAAATACACCACTTATGGAGAATATCTACCCTTGACGAGGGTTAAACACAAACACGAAAATAATCAGTGGTCATTGATGTAATACTGGGTCGTTCAATTCGACAAATTTGTCCAGGACGCATACAAATACAAAGTGCGACAGGGTCAAATCGACTCATTTCTGGTAGTTTGCGAACATATTCATTGGGACTAATTCCCATTTTTAATAAGAATGCTTCTTGTTCTGGTTCTGTTAAGATAAAATGAGGTGGAACCATGGAATGTTTTAATATATTCACTTGTAGACGTTTAATATTATGGATAACAACGAAAATACCTTCTTTATCGAATAAATAAGTGAGTTTGGTAATCATTGTATCATTTGGTTCATCGTTTAAAATAATAACAAGTGTATCTTTTTTTGTTAGAGAGCGTGTTTCGGATTCAAACATATCATATACAACCTCTCGTATTCTATTAAATTGTACTGGTTTGGCAGATAACATATATTTTACATAAACTTTGGAATTTGTATAAACAGTTGGGTCCGGATAATCAGTATCATATTCAAAAGACATATCGAGTTGTTCAGTTTTTAACATAGAATCCACTTCTGATGCTGTGAAGTTTTTGTATAAATTTGTATTATATCCAAGAGAGCCTAAAATATCGATTAAAGTAATACGAGATTTGTAAACAGTTAAAATATTTGATTGAGTTGCCATTGTTTTCCTTTATAGTAATAATAGAATTAAATTTTATATTTCATTATGAATCAATTTTAGAGGAAACCGATGGTTTCCATAAAATGCGCGCCGTGTAAACTGGCGCGCATTGGATTACACCTTCCTTAAGAATTACCATACTCACTACGTTCGCATGGTAAGGAATAACAAGATTTGTATATTGGTTTGTATATTGGTTTGTATATTGGTTTGTATATTGGTTTGTATATTGGTTTTGAGTTTGATAGTTTATTTAAGAATATAAATAAATTACCAATTGTATTATTATATTAATTACATATTATGAATTATCCTACAAATCAAAATATTTCTGGTCCAATTGGGTTTACCGGTCCGATTGGGATTACCGGTCCGATTGGGTTTACTGGGGCAAATGGACCGATTTATATTGCCGATAATAATAGTAATAGTAATAGTAATAGTGAGTTAATAACATCAACATTGCGTGCCAGACCTATTGGTGTTACTGCTGCTCGATATTATGATTGGATAACAAAATATGATAAAACGGAACGTATGAGTAGAGAAAATTCTAAACCAGACTGTTGTGATATATGTAGTGGAGTCGATTGTAATATTCAGTTTGTGAATGAACCATTTTGTTCCGAAATATTAGAGATTGAAATTCCATTTTGGATGTGTGATGCTTGTTATGAAAATAGTAGACAAGACTTGTAAATAAGGGAACCTTAGGTTCCCTTAAGATCCCTCCTCCTTATTACCCCCTCCTATTATAAAAAAAGAATGCCAAAAGGCATTCTTTTTTTTGTTTCTTATTTTGTTTATTTTGTTTTTTATTTAATATGTATATTTAAGCCTTCTTTAGGACTCTGACAGTAGTATGTAGTTCATTTTGTACTGCTGACAAGTTGATTTCTGTTGACTGAATAGTATTTAGTAGTTCTTTGGCGAATGTTTCAATTTCGGTAATGGTTTCAGGTGGAATAATTTGTTTGAACTTCTTATCTTTAATATTCATATTAATGTATTTAAATAATGATTTAACGCTGTACACATAACATTCATATGGAAGGCGATTCTCTACATCAGGTTCGACAAGTTTACCAATTCTCTTACAATCTTTGGCGAGGAATTCATACTGAATGACAAAATCTACAGCACGGTTGATTTTATTCACAGATAGGACAGTCATTGTTAGTACGGCTTGGTGTTGTTAATATGTTGCTCAATTTGTAGTAATACTTTTAGATAATATTTGCGAAATAGTATTTCAATTTTATAAGGGAACCTAAGGTTCCCTTATGATCCCTCCTCTTTTAAGGGAACCTAATGTTCCCTTATGATCCCTCCTCTTTTAAGGGAACCTAATGTTCCCTTATGATCCCTCCTCTTTTAAGGGAACCTAATGTTTCTTTATAAACCTTCATCCTCCTCCTCCAATAATTATGATTGTTTTATTATTTCCCCCCACCGGAGACCCCTTTAAAGAATTCCAACATTTCGCTCTTATCACATATTCTGACCGCTGAACAAATATCTCTCACACCTTTCGATTGAAATCCTTTCAAAGAATAAAAATCAGGTTTTGTCATTATCGCTGTCTTATAATATAAATAAGGTCCATGTTTTCCTATACGAACACTTAAATCATCTCCAAATTCTCTCATTACTGTTTTCGCCAATGGTTTTCTGCCGGTTCCACTTCCATCCAAATATTTAATAACATCTTCCATTTTTATCTCTCCAACATTCTTTATAGTTTGGATAGCAATTCGTTTAGTTTCTGTATCTTGTCCATTTTGGGGTTCCGGTGTATATTCTAGATAAGGTCCATATTTACCTGTCTTCAAATAAATCCGAATACCATTATATTCTCCCAAACAATTATTATCGATTTCTACTAATTCTTGATAAGTATATTCACCTCTCTCTAATTTTTCTTTATCAATTATGATTCCTTTTTTGATACTTTTAAATATTGGTTTTTCTTCTTCTTTCGTTTTTTTCTCTCCTGTTTCATTCTTTTTTCCTTTTTTCTTTTTTTCTTCTCCAGCTTCTTCTTTTTTATTCTCTCCAACTTCTTCTTTTTTTTCATCTCTCTTGACTTGTTTTAATACGGCTTGTCCTTTTTGATAAACAACAACATAATCATTCGTATCTGCCAATGGAAAACTTATTTTCTCTGGACTTACTTTTTTTAATTCTTTAATGAGAGCCTGAATCTCTCTGTCCATCTTCTTACAAAGTTCTGACATTAAACTGTGGGCATCTTCACTTATAGGAGCTGTAGAGATTTTATCCAAATCATCTTCCATTGTTTTCGTATAATCATAATTAAATATTGGTTCGAAATGTTCCATTAAAAACTGTATCACATCTGTCCCAATATTCTCAATCACTAATTTTTGTTTCTCTCCACCAATCTCTTTTTCTTTACTTTCTGATATGATTTCCGCGGGTTTGCCGAGAGAACTGGCTGTTAATATATGTTCAGTTATATTTACCAGTTTACCAGAAATATCTCTCTTTAATACGTAACTTCTTTGTTGAATAATATCCACTAACATTGACATTGTTGATGGACGACCAATTCCTCTCTCTTCTAATTGATCAATTAAAGAACCTTCATTATAATGACATTGTTTTCCTTGAAATGAGAGAGAAGAATAAATTTTATTATAAGGAGCATTTTGGCGAGGCGTCAAGGACGCCGTCGCAACAAGTGTCGATAAATCTCTCTGAGAATTATTATTATTATTTGTTTCATTATCCTTAATTCTTACAAGGTCGATAGCATATTCAAATCCTTTATTTCTTGGAACTTCATAATTTGAACGATATTGATAATTATCAGGTGCACTAATAAAGAGAGGTTGAACATCATATGTCGCATCTATCATACAAGATTGGATAGTATTTAACCAGATAAATTGATACATACGATTTAATTGAGAGGCATTATCCACATCTAAGGACAGATAACGAACTTCTGGATTTGTAACTCTGATACACTCATGAGGGGGGGCTTCGCCCCCCCTTACC
>JACCEC010201490.1_pt1 | contig 12029 bp, 10 predicted proteins | sample 7450121 | NCBI WGS metagenome assembly JACCEC01 (sample SAMN15323455, study PRJNA562643) | freshwater metagenome | isolation source: river surface water | place: USA:Blue River Watershed | collected 2017-08-18 | reverse complement strand
GCTTGATCAAGAACAAATTGAGCTTGGGAAAATTGAGCTAAGGATTGTAAATTAATATGACAGTCATCAAACCTATAAAATCCTGCAATATACCCCGGTAACATTCCTGAATAGGGAGTTTTAATCACATTACTAATTAAGGTTAATTCCACATCCGATAATGGATTGATCCCCCATTGTTTTAGGGCGATCGCATGGCTATGTCCTCCGCCAATTAAAACTAATTTTTTCATCTTTTAAATTATTTCCTGCTCTAATTTAGAAAGGGAAGGAACAGCCGATAACAAAGTTTTAGTATAGGGATGCTGAGGATTCATAAAGATATCTTCTGTTGGCCCTAATTCAACAATTTTACCGCCATTCATCACCGCAATTCGATCACATAAAAACCTCGCAACCCATAAATCATGGGTAATAAATAAATAAGTTAAATTAAACTCTTGTTTTAATTCTAACATTAACTCTAAAACTTGAGATTGAACACTGGCATCTAACATACTCACGGGTTCATCACAAATTAATAATTGAGGACGAGTCATTAACGCTCTGGCGATCGCAACTCGTTGTTGTTGTCCGCCGGATAATTCCCCAGGATAACGTTGATAAAATTCTGTTTCGGGAGTTAATCCCACCCGTTTTAACATGGCTAAAACTTGAGTTTTTGCTTCTTCGGGTGTCGCTAATTCATGAATTAAAAGCGGGTCAGCAATACTTTCTCCGACTGTCATCATGGGATTTAAACAAGCATGGGGATCTTGAAACACCATTTGCATTTGTCGGCGATATTTTCGCACTTGTTCACGGGATAATTGAGTTAAATCAGTACCTAAAAATTCTACCGCACCATTCGTGGCTCGAATTAATTGTAAAATTGTCCGAGATAAGGTGCTTTTTCCGCAGCCAGACTCTCCCACTAAGCCTAAGATTTCCCCCGGATAAAGATCTAAATTAATGCCATCAACGGCTTTAATCACGGATTTTTTTTGTTTAGAAAAAAACTGTTGAATTAATCCTGATTCTAGGGTATAATATTGTTGTAAATTTTGAATAGATAATAACGGTTTTAGATCAGATTGAACGGTTTGTAACCTAGGATTTGCTGCTTTTGCATCAATATCCTGTAAATGTAATGCTGCATTTAATAACGATTGGGTGTAAGGATGTTGGGGAGATTGAAACACCGTTTGGGATGAACCCATTTCTACCATTTTTCCTTGGTACATAACGGCAATGCGATCGCAATATTCCCCCACCATTGCTAAATCATGGGAAATCAATAAAATTGCCGTTCCCCGTTCTTCACACAGTCGGGTTAATTCCTTTAAAATTTGCGCCGAAACGGTAACATCTAAACTGGTTGTCGGTTCATCGGCTACAATTAATTTAGGATCAAGTAATAATGCTAAAGCAATAGCAACTCGTTGACGCATTCCTCCGCTAAATTCATGGGGATATTGTGACCAACGTTCGGCGGGAATTTTCACCGCTTCTAAGATTTCTAAAGCTTTATTTTTAGCTTGAGAATTTGATAATTTTGGACGATGAGCTTTTAAGGTTTCTAAACAATGATCACCAATGGTCATTAACGGGTCAAGACGAGTCATCGGGTCTTGAAACACTAACGCCACCGCTTCCCCGCGAAATTGCCGTAACCGCGCCGTATCCATGTCAAACACGGGTTGTCCTTCAAATCTCACTTGGCCTTCAATTTGGCTGCGAGTGGGTAACAACCGGATCACCGCCCGTCCAATGGTAGATTTCCCACAACCGGACTCCCCCACCAGCCCTAGGCGTTCTCCAGGTTGTAGGGAAAAGGAGACATCATTCACGGCCCAATTTTGAGGCATTCGGCTATGGGGATAGGCAACCCTCAAATGTTCAACATCAAACAAACTGGTCATAAGGTACGGGGATAAATCAGTTTTGGGTTAATTGTTTATTGTTCACGGTTCAGGCAGGATTGGCAATAGGTTTTGGATTTTCACTCTAAACTTTAATCGTCAACAGTCAAGGAATCACCATGATCTTGTATAGTTAATAGGAGGAACCTTGGACTTATATCATCAATTTTGACAATGATACAACACCTTAAAACAATATTAAATCGAGGAAAGTTATTACCCGGATTCATGATTTCCTTGGTTTTAACAATTCTCGTCAATTTTTGGGCAACTCCAGCTTTGGCAACGGGAGTTTATCAAGTTCCAACTTTATCAGCAACCGATGAAACTTGGGTTGTGGAAATGGATGACGTTCTGAGTCGGAGCACCGAAGGACGTTTAAATAATACTTTATCGGACTTAGCAAAAAAGACAGGGTATGAAGTTCGATTTTTAACGGTTCACCGTTTAGATTATGGCGAAACTATTGATACTTTTGCTGAAAAAGTCTTTCAAAAGTGGTTTCCTACCCCTGAGAGTGGCGCTCATCAAATTTTATTAGTTTTGGATACGGTGACGAATAATAGCGCCATTCAAACGGGAGAAAAAGTTAAATCCGTATTGACCGATGAAATCGCTGAAAGTGTGGCTCAAGAAACCTTAAAATATCCGCTCCGTAAGGGAGATAAATATAATGAAGCGTTTATTGCAGCCAGCGATCGCCTAGCTACAATTTTATCAGGAAAACCCGATCCCGGTGCTCCCAAAGAACAAGATAACATTAACGTTGAGAGTACCTTTAAATCGGCTGAAGAAACGAACGATACCAGTGCTACAATTATCGTGGTCGTTCTCTTAGTTGTAGCGACGGTTGTTCCCATGGCAACCTATTATTATTTTCAAGGAAATCGCAGCTAACAACCATTGACCAGTCATCAGTTATCAGTGTTAGAATTAACTCCCTATCTAAATTTACCTCAAAATAAAATGCAATTTATTGACCAAGTTGAAATTGAAGTTGAAGGCGGAAAAGGAGGCGATGGAGTCGTTGCCTTTCGCCGAGAAAAATATGTTCCGGCTGGAGGGCCAGCCGGAGGTAATGGCGGTAAAGGAGGTTCGGTTATATTAGTCGCCGTTGAACATCTACAAACCTTATTAGATTTTCAATATAATCATAAATTTAAAGGCGAAAATGGCAAACGAGGTGGCCCTAAAAATATGACCGGGGCTAATGGAGAAGATTGTTTAATTCAAGTGCCATTAGGAACCGTTATTTATGATGCAAATACCGATGAAATTTTAGGAGATTTAATCGAAAAAAATCAACAGCTTTGCGTTGCAGCAGGAGGAAAAGGCGGGTTAGGAAATAAACATTTTCTCAGTAATCGAAATCGCGCCCCAGAATACGCTTTACCCGGTTTAGAAGGTGAACAACGACGCTTAAGATTAGAATTAAAACTATTAGCAGAAGTGGGAATTATTGGTTTACCTAATGCCGGAAAATCCACGTTAATTTCAGCGTTATCCGCAGCCCGTCCTAAAATTGCTGATTATCCGTTTACCACCTTAATTCCTAACTTGGGAGTGGTCAGAAAACCCACAGGAGATGGAACCGTTTTTGCAGATATTCCAGGGTTAATTGAAGGTGCCCATTTAGGGGCAGGGTTAGGACATGAATTTTTACGTCATATTGAACGAACTCGCGTTTTATTACATTTAATTGATATCACCGATAGTAACCCCATTGAAAATTATCAGACCATTCAAGAGGAATTAAAAGCCTATGGTCGAGGTTTAGGAGAACGTCCGCAAATTGTGGCATTTAATAAAGTGGATGCGGTGGATATCGATAGTGAAGAAATTCAGACCCTCACTTCTCAATTGCAAGCCTTACATCAAAGCTCAATTTTTCAGATTTCTGCCGTGGCAGGTATCGGATTAGAGGGTTTATTACAAGAGGTTTGGCAACAATTAGATCAACTTTCTACCTCAGAAAAATATCCATTAGAAGTGGGGCAATTTTAATCGAAGTATCAACTTGATATCTCGAAAACATGACCGTCGCTAAAGATTAATTTTTGATAAGATTTAGCCAAAATCTCGATTGTTCAGCTAATATAAAACCACCCTGAGCCTAAGAGGAAAACTGATGAATAAATCAACAGTCAGCGTTTTAGCAAGTAGCCTTCTAAGCATTTTTACGGCTGTCTATCCCGCCTTAGCTGAAAATTGGGTTTATATGGGTAAAGCATCAACGGGAGAAAATATTTATGTTGATGCAGATAGTATTTTTGCTGGACGAGAAGGAAAGCGATTTATTTATAGGATTGGGAATGAAACCCTGACGGCGGCGGCTAACTGTAATAACAATACTTGGTATGTCCTAGAATATGACGAAACTTATTCACCCCAAAGTGAAGCAACTCAACAGATGTTAAACTATGTTTGTGCATACTAAAGTTTAATTCATAATTAATCGCTGTTTTGATTCCGGGTTCATTTCTATTTTTTTCCATAAAAAACTATCATTAATATCAAAATTATAGGTGAGTCAGACCTTCCATCATCCTCAACCTTACGCTGTCTTATTGCATTAAAAGTTTTTTCATTAACCATTCTTTCCCTTTATAGGGCGCATAACGAAGAGGTAAATCGAATAAAAACGTTTGTTTTAAGACACTACGATAATGGGAAAATCGATCAAAACTGGCTTTTCCGTGACAATTCCCAATTCCACTTTCTCCGACTCCGCCAAAGGGTAAAGTTTGACTACTAAATTGTAATAAGGTATCATTTAAACACAAAGTTCCTGATGTAGTTTCTTGTAAAATCCGGTTTTGTTTCTGTTGATCTTGGGAAAATAAATATAACGCTAAGGGTTGAGGACGGCTGTTAATTTGAGCGATCGCATCCCCCAAGTCCTGATAGTCTAAAATCGGTAAAATTGGCCCAAAAATCTCCTCTTCCATGATCGGATCATCCCAAGAAATTTCATTAATAATAGTCGGAGCAATATATTGAGTTTCCGGGTTAGTTTCACCTCCAATCAAGATTTTACCGGCTTGTAAAAGTTTCTGTAATCGGTTAAAATGAAATGAATTAATAATCCGACTATAATCAGGACTCGTCGCCGGATTTTCCCCAAAAAACCGTTGAATCCAATCAAGCATAGCTGTAATTAATTCAGATTTAATTCGAGCATTCACCAAGAGATAATCAGGCGCGATACAAGTTTGACCCGCATTGACAAATTTTCCCCAAATAATCCGTTTTGCCGTATAATCTAATTGAATATTATCATCGACAATACAGGGACTTTTTCCTCCTAACTCTAAAGTCACAGGTGTTAAGTGTTTTGCGGCTGCTTCCATAACCATTTGACCGACTTTCTTTCCCCCTGTAAAAAAAATGTGATCAAACTTTTCAGCTAATAACTCTTGGCTAGTTTCCACGCCCCCTTCAATAACTTTAACCCATTCAGGATTAAAGGTTTTATTAATCAGATCAGTAATCATTTTAGAGGTATTTGGGCTAATTTCAGACGGTTTTAAAATCGCACAATTTCCCGCAGCGATCGCCCCCACTAAAGGAGAAATCATTAATTGAAAAGGATAATTCCAAGGCGCTATAATTAGTACAACTCCTAACGGTTGGGGATAGATCCAGGTTGTAGCCGGAAATTGAGTTAAAGACGGGGTAACTTTTTTAGGTTTTACCCAAGATTTAAGACATTTAATGGCATAATTAATTTCAGCAACAGACGCCAATTCTAAATAAGCTTCCAGGTCGGGACGGTGTAAGTCTGCTTTGACAGCTTTAATGATTTCAGCTTCATGGGATGCGATCGCTTGTTTCAAACGATAAAGTTGTTCAAGGCGAAACTGGATATTCTGGGTTTGTCCCGTTGCAAAAAAGTCTCGTTGTTGCTGGATTAAACCTTGAATCACCGTTTTTTCAGTCATTTTTGCTTCTCCAAATTTCCTTGACACCCTTTTATGGTACAACTTGATCACAGTGAAGTTATCGCAACCGAGGTTAAGCTGAGAATGACAAACATAAAAGAAATTTTATATCTTGAAGTTCCTACTCCCCAAACTTCAGAGGTTTGTTCTTGGTTGCACCATAATTTTCAAACCGAAATGGGAGAAAAAATCATCACTCCCGATGGATTTCGACTACAATTTTCTCCCTCTACCCATCCCACAGAATACCATGAACTCTCAACCTTTGTCTGGTCAGTTCAACGCACAACCTATTTAAAAGTCTTTCGTGTCGGTCAACCTCCCAAAACCCAAGAACAAACGTTTTTAAAACGTTTAGAAACCGAAATTAGAATTGCATTCCCCCATCAATATCCTGAACCTCCAGAGATTGATTTATCTCAACAATCTATTTTTGAAGCCTTAGAAAAAGATTATCCCCTAACCGTCAAATACTTTAAAAAAATGCCCAATGGGGAATATGATCTTAAACGAGTTTATTGGTGGGAAAAACGGTGGCGAGAAGGGGTGAGAAATCCTCAAACTCCTCAACAAGTGATCTTTAAAACTTCAGCATCCCCAGAATCAAAGTCTCCTGAATATGACTTAATTTATATCGGCGGTGTATTGGGGGTGATCCATGCGGCTGTAATGGCACGATTAGGCTATAAAGTATTATTAATTGAACGGTTGCCCTTTGGTCGCATGAATCGAGAGTGGAATATCTCTCGTAGTGAGTTAAAAAGTTTAACCGATTTAGGATTATTTACTGAAACCGAGGTTGAAAGTTTTATCGCTAGAGAATATAAAGACGGTTTTCATAAGTTTTTTGATGCTTATAATCCTGATATTGCTAAAGCTCAAATTCTGCATACGCCTAGGGTGTTAAATATTAATTTGAATGTCGAAATATTACTAAAATTATCCGGTGAAAAGCTCAAAGAAGCTGGAGGAGAAATTTGGGATGAAACCGAATTTTTAAAAGCGGATATTAATCCGAATTTAGTTAATATTCAATCTCTCCATCTCCCCACCCAAACCCAACGCACCGCCACCGCCCGTTTATTCGTTGATGCGATGGGAACCGCCTCCCCCATTGCTTGGCAATTGAACGGAGGACGGGCGTTTGATAGTGTTTGTCCGACCGTTGGGGCGGTCATTGAGGGTGGGTTTGAACCGGGGGTCTGGGATGCTACCTATGGCGATGTTTTAAATACGCATGGGGATATTTCACGGGGAAGACAGTTAATTTGGGAACTGTTTCCTGGGGCGGGAAATGACTTAACGTTTTATCTATTTCACTATCATCAAGTGAATGCTAAAAACCCGGGTTCTTTATTAGAAATGTATGAAGACTTTTTTACGATTTTACCCGAATATCGTCGATGTGATCTCGATCAATTAGTGTGGAAAAAACCGACTTTTGGTTATATTCCGGGGCATTTTAGTAGCGGAAGTCGCGATCGCAAAGTCGGTTTTGATCGATTAATTTTAATCGGAGATGCTGCTTCATTACAATCTCCATTAGTGTTCACTGGATTTGGTTCTTTAGTGCGAAATTTATCTCGATTAACCGATTTATTAAATACCGCTTTAAAACATGATTTATTAACAGAAAATTGGTTAGATAAAATTCGAGCTTATCAAACTAATATTTCTGTCACCTGGTTATTTTCTAAAGGAATGATGGTTCCTACAGGTAAATATTTACCTCCAGCAAAAATTAACTCAATTTTAAATACCTTTTTTGGGATTTTAGCCACTGAACCTCAAGACATTGCAGAAACCTTTATTAAAGATCGAACAACTTGGTGGCTATTTACTCGATTAGCGTTAAAAGCTGCTCGCACTAACCCATTATTATTAGTCTGGATTTTAGACTTTGTAACCTTTCAAGAAGTGGGGCGGTGGCTGAATAATTTTATTCAATTTATGCTGTTGTCTTTCCTCAGTTTCCTATTCGGTTGGTTGCCCCATATAACTCGTAAAATTCAACCTTGGTTAGAACCTCGTTATCCTAAACTTTGGATGGGTTTACTCACAACCAGTTACGCCTTAACCGATGGGATAGGGAAACCTCAAAACCCTCCTTTAATCACGGCATTATAAAGCCAAGATGAGAAATTGAAAATGAGCATCTCTTTTACTCTTCGTCAAAACAGCAAACTGTTAAGCATTTAAACTTTATATCCCAGCGAGTGCGGTAGATTTGTTTAACTTCTTCCCCTAGACTGCTTTCCTTGCAGCAAAACAGTCAGGGGAGAAGTTCTATTGTATTTAACTTTGAGTCGCTAACTGACGTTCGGGAAGAGGCGTTTTTTCAGCAACCATTTGTCGGAATTGTTCACCATCTAAGGTCTCTACCTCTAATAATAATTCTACCAAATAATCAATTAATGTTCGATGTTCTCGCACGATTTCTCGTGCTTTTTCATAACATGCAAACGCCAGATCTCGAATCAGGTGATCAATTTGGGTAGCAACTTCTTCAGAATATTCAGATTGAGAGGGAAATCCTCGACCTAAAAAGACTTCTGCTGATGGACTTTCTAAAGCAACTAACCCTAACTCTGACATTCCATAACGAGTAATCATTTCTCGTGCTAAATTCGTTACCGTTTGAATATCATTACTTGCACCCACAGTGACTTCAGCATCTCCAAAAACCTCAATTTCAGCCGCCCGTCCCCCCAAACAAATCGTAATTTGATCCATTAACCAAGCTTTCGTATATAACCCACTATCCACCATCTCTTCATTGAACATTTGTTGAGCAAAACCGCCAATCCCCCCAGAACGTGGAATAATCGTGACTTTATTTAAAGGATCAGAATTCTTCAACAATGTCATTAATAAAGCGTGTCCGATTTCATGATAGGCAATCAAACGCTTTTTCTTACTATCTAATAAAGGCGTTAAAGCTAACCCAATAGTAATCCGATCAATGGCATCATCAATTTCTAAAGGAGTAATTGCTTCTTTGCGACGTCGGGCCGTTAAAATAGCCGCTTCATTGAGTAAATTCGCTAAATCTGCACCGGATAATCCAGGGGTACGACGGGCAATTGCATCTAAAGAAACCTCATCCGATAACTTCTTATTGCGAGCATGAACTTTAAGAATCCCTAAACGACCCTTAAAACTCGGTAAATCTACCATCACCTGTCGATCAAATCGACCCGGACGTAATAACGCGGCATCCAAAACATCAGGACGGTTCGTCGCAGCAATAATAATAATTCCCGTATTACCTTCAAACCCATCCATTTCTGTTAGTAATTGGTTGAGGGTTTGTTCTCGTTCATCATTTCCCCCCCCAATTCCCGCACCTCGTTGACGTCCGACCGCATCAATTTCATCAATAAACACTAAACAGGGGGAATTTTCCTTGGCTTTTCTAAATAAATCCCTCACCCGTGAAGCACCAACCCCCACAAACATCTCGACAAATTCAGATCCAGAGATGCTGAAAAAAGGAACCCCAGCTTCTCCCGCAATGGCTTTGGCTAATAAAGTTTTTCCGGTTCCGGGTGGCCCAATTAATAAAACTCCTCTGGGAATTTTAGCTCCAATGGCTGTAAACCGTTCCGGTTGCTTGAGAAAGGTGACAACTTCTTGAAGTTCCTCCTTGGCTTCCTCAATTCCAGCCACGTCATCGAATAAGATTCCGGTTTTAGCTTCCATTTGGAATCTCGCCCTAGATTTGCCAAAATTCATGGCTTGACCCGATGCTTGGGTAGAGCGTCGCAGAATCATTAATAAAAACGCCAATACGCCAAAAATAATCAGCATATTGAGAATTAATCCCATGGCGGCACTATTATCCGCCGAAGGGCTAACTTCATATTCAACATTATTCGCCCGAATTTCCCGCATTAATTCCGGGTTTTGTTCAAACAGAGAAACCCAATACACCGATGAAGACTTTTGATTTTGATCCTTATCTCCTTTCAAGGTAACTTTTGCCATCTGTCGTGAGGGATCTTCGGCAATTTTTTGGACTTCCCCGGCCTCAATTTTTTGCAACAGTTGACTGTAGGTTAGGGTTTTTGGGGTGTTATTGGCTAAGGCAGGAGTACCTAATAACAACCCCTGAGCCATCATCCAACCACCTAAAATGCGTCCTAGTCGTTTGGCGATGATGCTTTTCTGGGGGACTTTCCCTTTGGCATCTAACCCGCCTATCCCGATTTTCATCCAAGACCTCTTCATATCGACTCTACCTTTTGCTGTTGCTATTTGAAACAAAGTGGGGGTGTAGATCTAGTGTAACGCTCAGACGCTGGGATGAACCCTTGAGTCGTCTAAAAACCCAACAGGTCAACCCTGAAGACAGGTTGCTTGTATTTTATTGTATTCGCTATCGCTCATGTTTTTTATTTGTCGTGATTCATCCCACCGCCAAGCCTAACGCCTGTGGCGGGAGTCCTCTCATGACATTTAAGATAGAAATTAATGGAGGTAAAATCATAAATTAATTGGGTGAGTTGGTCAACGTGGTTTTTAGCTTTTTGGTAGCGTTGTTCGATTTTGTCAGCTAGTTTAAATAGGGTTTGAACACGGTTGACAATTTCTTGTTGTTCCTCTTTTAGAGCCAGTTTGAATACCTACAAGACTATCTGGAAAACACATATCATAATCAAGAATCCCACTATTTCCAATAGTTGCTCCTACAATTGCCATCGCTACTGTCCCTTTAGGGAACATCTTACTAATGGCTAGTCCTTGTTCATTAAGCGTTTGTTGATGATTACAAATTAAGCCGCCATTACGAGGTAAGTAGGTGGTCATAAATAAAGTCAATAATGCAAAAGGATTGTTTAGGATAATTCTTGAGAGTTACTAAGGGAATTAAATCGCAATCGTTGGCAGGTACAATTGTTTCTTTCATTTCTATCTTCAATAGCTTGAATCACAGCTTGTATCAAATCATATTCATCTTCAAACATTCTTCCCACCAGTTCATGAGCTTTCAATTGATGCCATTCGGGTTCTATTTCATTCAATTCGGGGCTATAAGCAGAAAGAAAGAAAAACTCTAATTTCTTGTCTTGCCACTCCCTCTCTTTTTCTTGGATTTTTTGACTCTTATGGACACTATAGTTGTCTTGAATTATCACGGTAACTTGTCCGGTTTTCTGAAAATGATTTTCGGCTTTTTCCGCTTGCCAATCTATAAATTTTATGTAAGTTTCACTTGTAATTCCTGATAGACTTATACCGTACTCAAAACTTTTACCTTTTTCTAATGCTCCAATTACATTCACTCTTTTTTCTCGCTTTTTCGTCTGGTTTATCTGTTTCTGCTTCCCCTTCTTTGCATAGCTGTAGCTCACAGGACTCCACAAACAAAAGCCTGATTCATCTAAATATTTTAATTTAACCCAACGCTCTTCCTCATAACGCTTTAACGTCTCCAACTCTCTTCGCTTCCTTGCTGTTTTTTCGGGATTCTATTTTTTCTTTAAACTTGATTTTGTTCTTTTCCAGCACCCGTCTTTTTTTTTAAGATTTTTCTAATTCTTTCTGCGCTTAATGCGAGCCCTCTCTCTAGGAGTAGTTTTTCCGACAGTTGACGACTGTTATACGTTCTCTCATCTGACTCTATACAATTTTCTAAATATTCTATATCTTCTTCTTTCCACTTCCGTTTTCTCCCCGGACGAGGCGCATCAAATAATCCTTCTTTTTCTTGATTTATCCATCGACTTATTGTTCTTCTCACCATTGCTTCTGAACACCTTAAATTCTGGGCTATTTTTGATACTCCCCATCCTCCATCACTAAACATTAATATATCTATCCTCTGCCTTGTTCTTTTCGGAACTTTCTCTTGCTCATACAGAGTTAGTAGCGCTTTTTTTTCTTCTCCTGTTAGTTGAATTCTTAACCTGACTGGCATGACTGTTCCTCAGATATTTCTTCATCTCCTATTTTAACTCTATTTATGACCACCTACTTAGATATTTTATAAACCCTTAAAGCATAGTAATTTCACTTACTCGATAAACAGTAATCATAGGGGGCGTACACCCCTAACCCCAGGGCTGTTTCATTTTCCAAAAAGGCGATCGCTAAACCTCTGCTGGGGGCTGAGTTTGGAGGCTGATTTCAACAGAAAATCTCAAAACTTTTGAAATAATCCCCCTTTTCTTGACAGAGAAAGGCT
>JACCEC010498912.1_pt1 | contig 12034 bp, 9 predicted proteins | sample 7450121 | NCBI WGS metagenome assembly JACCEC01 (sample SAMN15323455, study PRJNA562643) | freshwater metagenome | isolation source: river surface water | place: USA:Blue River Watershed | collected 2017-08-18 | reverse complement strand
GGGACTGCCCACGTTGCCGAAGACGCGGTCGAACTCCTTGAAATTGGAGGCGGCGCCTTCAATCCGGCGAACATAGCGGTCTGTGTATGCCAGGGTAGAACCGTCGGGGGCATTGACGTTCACCAGGACTGTGCCGCGGTCCTCCAACGGCGCGAGCTCCTGCTTCATCTTCGGGAAAACGGTGGCAATGCCCCAAGCGGCAATGCCCATGCCAATCAGCACCAGCCAGCGCGCCTGCAGCACCCAGGCGACGGGGCCTCGTGCATTCGGACCGCCGGCACGTGCGGTGACCACCCAGCGAATCAGCCGCTCGTAGCCACGGGACAGGCCAGTCAGCATCCGCTCCATGGAGCGGTCAAAGATGTTGGGCTTGGGGTTGTGCTTGAGGAGCAGCGAGCACATCATGGGCGTGAGCGTCAAGGCAACGAAGCCCGAGACCACCACCGAGCCCGCCAGGGCCAGCGCAAACTCCGCGAACAGGCGCCCGGTACGCCCGGGCGTGAAGGCCAGCGGCGCGAACACCGCCACCAGGGTCATGGTCATCGAGATGATCGCAAAGCCGATCTCCCGCGAGCCCTTGATCGCCGCGGCAAAGGGCGCCATGCCCTCCTCGATATGCCGGAAGATGTTCTCCAGCATCACAATCGCGTCGTCCACCACCAGGCCAATGGCCAGCACCAGGGCCAGCAGCGTGAGGGTGTTGATGGTGAAACCGGCCAGCGCCATCATCGCGAAGGTGCCGATGAGAGACACCGGGATGGTGATGATGGGAATGAGGGACGCGCGAACGGTGCGCAGGAAGAAGAAGATCACCAGCGCCACCAAACCCACCGCCTCGAGGATGGTCGCGTACACGTTCTTGACCGAGCGGTCGATGAAGACCGAGTTGTCGTTGGCAATGTCGATCGAGACCCCCGGCGGCAGGTCCTTCTCGAGCTGGGGGATCATGTCGCGCACGCCCTGCGACAGGGTCAAGGGGTTGGCGGTTGCCTGGCGGATCACGCCCGCTGAAATTGCTGGCCGGCCGTTGAGGCGCACCGCGCTGCGCTCGTCAGCCGGTCCCTCGCGCACCTGGGCAATGTCCCGCAGCTTGACTGGAAAGCCGTTGACGTTGCGGATCACGATCTCGCCGAACTGGTTCGGCCGGATCAGGTCGGTCTGCGACGTGACGCTGAACTCGCGCTGCTGCGACTCAATGCGGCCAGCTGGCACTTCCAGGTTGTTGCGGCGGATCGCGTCCTCCACATCCTGGGTGGTGAGCTTGTAGCCGGCCAGGCGCTCGGGGTCGAGCCAGACGCGCATGGCGTACTTGCGCTCGCCGAAGATGCGCACGTCGGCGACGCCGGTCACCGTCTGCAGCCGCGGCTTGACGATGCGGTTGACCATCTCGTTGATCTGCAGCGGCGTGTGGGTGTCGCTGGAGAAGGCCAGCCAGATCACCGGGAAGGCGTCGGCCTCGACCTTGGCGATCACGGGCTCATCGATCGCCTGCGGCAAGCGGCCTCGGACCCGCGCCGTGCGGTCACGCACCTCGGCGGCCGCGGCATCAGCGTCCTTCTCGAGGCGAAAGCGCACCGAGATCTGGCTTTGCTCGGCGCGGCTGATCGAGGTCAGAACATCCACCGCGTCAATGCCGGCGATGGAGTCTTCCAACACCTTGGAGATCTGCGTCTCCACCACCTCGGCCGAGGCGCCGGGATAGCGGACGCTGACGGTGACCACCGGCTCGTCGATCTTGGGGTACTCGCGCACCGACAGGCGGTTGAAGCTCACCGCGCCGATCAGGACGATGAGCAAAGAGAGCACGGTCGCAAGGACCGGGCGGCGAACGGACAATTCGGACAGCTGCATGGCGATGGCCTTTTGCTGTGAGGGATGGGGTGCGAAGCGGGAGGCGGGGGCCTTCAGCCGGCGGCGGGGCTGCGTTGGTTACCAGGCGCGCGCGGCGCACCAGGGGCACCCGGCGCGCCCTGCGGACCACGGGGACCGCGCGGGCCGCCCGGGGTGGCAGCGCCTGGGTCACCCGCGGCGTCGCCCATCGCCTGCAAGCAGGGGTTAGGGCCTTCGGGTCGTTGCGCGGCGCCTGCGCGGGCGCCAGGACCACCGGCCATACGAGCGCCAGGGCCACCCGCCTGGGCCCCAGGTCCGCGCGGGCCAGCGCCGGCCGTGGCTGAGGAGGCAGCCGGAGCTGCCCCCGAAGCCGCTGCAGCCGGACCACCGGGACCACCGGGACCACCGGGACCGCCAGGGCCACCGCGGGCCGGCACATCGATCACGCGCACCGGAGTGCCGTCACGCTGCAGGCGCTGCTGGCCGGCTGTCACGACCACGTCGCCCACCGCCACGCCTTCGAGAATCTCGACCTTGCCGGGAACCCGCAGGCCGAGCTTAACTTCGGTGCGGTGGGACACCTTGGTGTCGCCCTCGCCGGGGATGATCTTGAACACAAACTGCCGTCCGCCCTGGGGCACCAGGACCTCCTCGGGCAGAACCATGGCATTTTGGTTCTCGCCAAAAACAGCCGTCACACGCGCGAACATACCGGGGCGCAGTTGCATGGAGCGGTTGTCGATGCACCCGCGCACGCCCACCGAGCGGCCATTGGCGTCGACCAGCGGATCGACCGCCTGCACGAGCGCCGGAAACTTGCGGCCTGGCAGCGCGTCGATGGCCACCATGGCGGTCTGGCCGCGCCGCACCTTGGCCTGGAAGCGCTCGGGCAGGCGGAAGTCCACCAAGATGGCGTCCAGGTCTTCGAGGTTGACGATGTCAGCGCCATCCTTGAGGTAATCCCCGATGTTCACGCTGCGCAGACCCACGGTGCCGTCAAAGGGCGCGAGGATGCGCAGGCGATCAGCGGTGGCACGGGCCAGGGCCAGCTTCGCCTCGGCCACTTGCATCGCGGCGCTGCTCTCGTCGACCGAGCGTTGGCTGATGAAGTTCTGTGCCACCAGCTCCTGGTTGCGCTTGTGGTTGGCGCGGGCGATGGACAACTCGGCTTCGGCCTGTGCCACCTGGGCCCGCGGCAGCTGGTCGTCGAACTGGACCATCAGCTGGCCCTTCTGCACCCGCTCGCCGTCGCGGAAGTTGATTCGCGCCACCCGGCCACTGACCTCGGGGCGCACCATCACGTTTTGCCGCGAGCGCAGCGTGCCGACTGCCTGTGTGTCGTCGACCAGGCGCATGGTCTCGACCTTGGCCACCTCAACACCCGCCGCGCGCGGCCCAGACGCTGCGCCCGAGGCCGGTGCAGCGGCGGAACTGGCGCCGCCGGCAGCCGTGCCTGGCGCACTGCCGCCCTGACCACCGAACAGGCCCCCGACTTGCGTCTGACCTGAAGCGGGCGCGGCCGGCTGGTTCTGGTACCACCAGGCGCCGCCAGAAGCGGCGGCGATGCCGACAACGGCGACCGCGATGTAGAGGGGTTTGTGAGCCATGGGGACTGCCTAAAGAATTCTTTGTGACTACTTCCGGGGCGATCAAAGACGATCCGCCATTTGACCAACCGGCCAATGTATCAGCCCTGTGTCAAGGGGGCATCAGGGCGAACACTCACAGCGCCCCAAAGCAAGCCCGCGGCCCCACCTGCCACGAGCCGACACCCTACGGCAAACTCCGCGGCCCTTCAGCGCCCGAGCGCTTGCTCCACACCCTGATTGGCGAGCGCGTCAGCGCGCTCATTGCCAGGGTCGCCGTTGTGGCCGCGCACCCAGCGCCAGTCGATGCGGTGCCCGCTCTCCTGCACCAGGCTGTCCAGCTGCTGCCAGAGATCGACGTTCTTCACCGGCTGCTTGGACGCGGTGCGCCAGCCCTTGGCCTTCCAGCCGGGAATCCACTCGGTGATCCCCTTCAAGACATATTGGCTGTCCAGGTAGAGGGTGACGTCGCAGGGCTTCTTCAGCGCGCTCAGCGCCTGGATGACCGCCATCATTTCCATGCGGTTATTGGTGGTCGACGGTTCGCCGCCGAACAGCTCTTTCTCGGTGGCGCCGTGCTTGAGAAGCACGCCCCAGCCGCCGGGGCCGGGGTTGCCTTTGCAGGCGCCGTCGGTATAAATCTCGATGGGGTTCACGAAGGATCCTGGGTGGTCGCGGCGCGGCCCGTTCGCTGCGCCAGCGGCACGGTCGCGCCAGCCATTGTCACCTGCCGCTTCCAGCTCGTCCCCAACAGTCGCGCGCCACGCACCCGTTTGACCGCGACGATGCAGTGGGCCGCGCCAAAAAAGGGCCACCAGCGCTCACCCAGCGCGTCCATCCAGTCGAACCGCTGTAGCCAGGCCTCGGCCGACAACGCAGGCCGCCAGCAGCCGAAGCGATGGCTCTCCACCTCGAAGTCCAGCAGCCTCAGCCAGTCACGCAACCGGCGCCACGCCAGAAACTCGCCGGCCTCCGGCAGATACAACTGCCCGATGCCCAGACGTCGGTAGACATGGGCGCGGCGCTGGCGCAGGCCCCAGAGGCTGGCGGGGTTGAAGGCGGTAATGACCACCCGGCCCTCAGGCACTAGCACCCGCTCGACCTCGCGCAGGGTGGCGTGGGGGTCGGGGCTCAATTCGAGCGCATGTGACAGCACCACCAGGTCCAGGCTGGCCGCGTCAAAGGGCAAGGCGTCGTAGGCGCTGCGAAGGTGCGGCGTGCGCCCGGCTGCGTCCTCGTCGGGCGCGAGGGCCAGCCAACGATGGGGCATGCGGTTCGCGCGCAGCGCGTCGACAATCGGCAAGCCCAGTTGCACCGCGTGGTAGCCGAACAGGTCGACCACCGCCTGGTCCAGCGTTTGTTGCTCCCATTCGGCCAGGTAACGGCCGGGGGGCGTTTCGAACCAGGGTTGCATTCCTATAATCCGCTCGCTCATGAAACTCACCCCCCTGCCAGCCTTCGAGGACAACTATCTCTGGATGCTGCACAAAAGCGGCGAGGCACTGGTGGTCGACCCGGGAGACGCCGCCCCCGTGCAAGCCGCATTGCAGCAGGTGGGCGCCAGATTGGTCGCGATTCTAGTCACGCACCATCACCGAGACCACACCGGTGGCATCCACGCCCTGCGCGAGGCGACCGGGGCGGTGGTCCACGGGCCGGCCAGCGAGGTCATTCCCGGGCCCTTCACGCCTCACCAAGGCGGCGACACCGTGGACGCGCTCGGACTGCGCTTCGAGGTGATCGATGTGCCCGGCCACACCGCGGGCCACATTGCCTACTACTGCGGCAACCCCGGCCCAGGCCAGCCCCCCCTGCTCTTCTGCGGGGACACCCTGTTCTCAGCCGGCTGTGGGCGGCTCTTCGAGGGCACGCCGGCGCAGATGCTGACCTCGCTCGAGCACCTGTCAGCCCTGCCGGGCGACACGCGGGTGTGCTGTGCGCACGAGTACACCTTGTCCAATCTGCGCTTCGCTCGGGCTGTCGAGCCGGGCAATGCGCCACTGGCCGCCTACCAGGCACAGTGCGAGGCGCTGAGGGCCCAGGGCACGCCCACCCTGCCCTCCACCCTGGCCCTGGAGCGTCAGGTCAACCCCTTCCTGCGCAGCCGAGAGGCCGCCGTGGTTCAATCGGTCGCATCCAACCGCGGCGCTGACCCGCAGGACCCGGTGGCCGTCTTCGCCGCCCTGCGCCAATGGAAGAACGAATTTCGATGATCCAGCTTCCGTTCCGATCGACCGGCTCCCCTCCAAGGGGAGTGGCTGAGGTCGCGGGCCCGGCGCAGATGGGTGGCAGCCTGCCACCGCTCTTGTCACTCCTTGTCCTGCTCGCCCTGCCCTTCGCGGGCTATGCCACCGTCCTGCCGGGAGAGCCCTCCGCCAACGCGGCCCCTGCCACCCCCCCCACAGCAGCAACTTCAAGGGCAGCGCCGGCTGATGGGATTGGCCTGCAGGCGGACCCCTCGCTGGGTCTGCGCACCGGCGCGGCCACCGGCCTGCGCCCGATCGCCGAGGCGGACGCGAACTCCAGCGCCGTCATCGCCCTCGACGTGCCGCCCGACCTCTGGGACCGCATTCGCCGCCGCCTGGCCATGCGCGAGATTGAGGGTGACCTGGTGCGCAACCACGAGCAGTGGTATGTCAACCGCCCGGACTACATCCGGCGCATGACCGAGCGCTCGCGGAAATACCTGTTTCACATCGTCGAGGAGCTTGAAAAGCGCAATATGCCGGCTGAGCTGGCCCTGCTGCCCTTCATCGAAAGCGCCTTCAATCCGCAGGCGGTCTCCAGCGCCAAGGCCGCCGGCATGTGGCAATTCATGCCAGCCACCGGCGTCGACTTCGAGCTGCGGCAAAACCTGTTCCGCGATGACCGGCGCGACGTGCTCGCCTCGACCCGGGCCGCGCTGGAATACCTGCAAAAGCTTCACGAGATGTTCGGCGACTGGCACCTGGCGCTGGCTGCCTACAACTGGGGACAGGGCAATGTGCAGCGCGCGATCCAGCGCAACAAGCGCATGGGTCTGCCCACCGGCTATGAGGACCTGAACATGCCGGCCGAGACCCGCAACTACGTGCCCAAGTTGCAGGCGGTCAAAAACATCGTTGCCAATCCGGACAGGCTCGGTGCCGAGCTGCCCCTGATCGGCAACCACCCCTATTTCCAGACGGTCACCATCACCCGCGACATCGATATCGAGTTGATCGCGCGCTTGGCCGACGTGCGGCTCGAGGACTTCAAGGCGCTCAACCCGTCCTACAACCGCCCAGTGATCCTGGCGGCCGGAAACCCCCAGGTGCTCCTACCCTGGGACAACGCCACCTTGTTCGAGCGCAATCTGGAGGGCCACCAAAGCGGCCGATATGCGAGCTGGACCGCCTGGGTGGCGCCCGCCACGATGACAGCAGCAGAGGCCGCCCGCCGCGTGGGCATGGCAGAGGCCGAGTTCCGCAACCTCAACAATATTCCGCCCCGCATGCTGATCCGCCGCGGGTCCACACTCATGGCGCCGCGCGGAGACCGGCAAGCCAACGATGTCACGGCCTCTGTGGCTGACAACGCCCAGCTGAGCCTGGCACCTGAGGTGGTGCTGCGGCGGGTCACCGTCAAGGCTGGCAAAAAAGACTCGGTCGCCACCATCGCAGCGCGCTACAAAGTCAAGCCGGCAGATGTCGCGCGCTGGAATGAGGTTGCGCCGAACGCGAAGTTCAAGCCCGGCGATAAGGTGGCGCTCGAGCTGCCAGCACGCCAAGGCAAGACGGCGCGGGCAGGCGGCACCGCCGCCGCTGCCAAGGCGCCCGCCGCCCGGCCGACACAGGCCAAGGCACCGGCCAAACCCCAGGCTAAACCCCAGGCCAAAGCACCGGTCAAGGTCGCCGAGCGCACCACACGCTGACCCCTGACCTGGGGTCGCCGGGCCGGCCTCTGCGCGCCCAGTCGCTGCCCGCTCCGTCCCTGCGCGCTCGGCAGTGGCACCCACGGTCGCGCACCGCAACACCAACTTTTCCACCAGCTGGGCGAATGCTTATGCCTCGCCAGCGCCCATTCAGGCACAGCAGGCGGCAGTCGCGCTAGAACTCTTCCTGCGAAGGCTGGCGAATGCCACCTCGTCGCGCGTTGCGGCACAGCTGCACCGACGCGTTCAGCCCACCACAGGAGCAAGGCCATGGCCAACGAGAGCTTCCAGCAGGTCTACGAGAGCGTTTGCCACGTCTTGGGCACAGAACCGCAATCCTTGGAGCCCGACATTTACGGCCGGCTGGGCTTCGGCTTGCAGCTCGGCGAGGTGCAGGTGCATATCGCCGCCACAAACTGGACCCCACCGGGCGGGCCTGCACCGGTAGCCGGCCTGCTGATGCTGGTGGAATTCGGCGCTGCCGATCCGGCAAATGAATGCGAAACCCTGGCCGAAGTGCTCGATGCCAATTTGCTGCTGGCGGCGTCGGGCGGGCCGGTGTTCTCCCGCAACCCGGTCGATGGTTGCTTGCTGCTGCAACAGGTGTTTCCGCTGCCCGCGATGAGCGGCGAGCGGCTGCAAGCGACAGCACAGCAGCTGGCCCTCCTGGCCCAGACCTGGCGGGACGGCAGGCTGCCAGGGCATCGAAGCAATGCGAGCGAATACCCCGCGGCGGGCTCGGTCGCCGCCCATCTGAACGGCCGATCTACGGGCTCCGTCATCAGCCCAGGGTACGCATAGGGCCTGCCAGCCTTTCACCCGCTCCAGGCCGGCCACTACAGGAAGCGCGCAAGCCCGCGCGACCCGCCCGGTTCATCGTCCGCCCCACAAAGGCTCGCCAGGAGAAGTTCAGATGCTCCCCAGACGCACGAGATCCGCGTCAGCGCCGCCCGCAGGCCGTCCGCTGCCCGCGCACGACGCCATGGCGCAGCCGGCACATCTGCCGTTGCCCGCTGCCGGGGGGGGCGCGGGCCCAGTTCCTCCACCGGCAGCAGAGCCCGCGCTGGAGCCCTTACCCATGCGGGCCGCCGGCGACCCTCCGCGGGCAACAGCACAGCCGTCCAGAGACTGGCGCAGCCGCCACCCGGTGCTGGCGATCTCCCTCAGCAGCGCAGTGCGCGACGCCCTCGGGCAGGGCACAGGTCGCGTTCTCGGCGCGGTGGTGCTGGCAGGCATTCAAAGTGCTCTGCACCACCCAGACCCTGCACTGCAAGCGTCGCGTGAGAGCATGCTGGCCTTCGCCGGCGGCGGCGCGGCAATGCTGGCCAGCGGCGTTGCCGGCGCCTACACCGGCAATATGCTCAGCCTCACAGTCCACCGGCGTGATCCGGCCGCCGAGCGCCGCTCGCCGCTGTGGATGGCCGGGCTGGTACCACCTCTGCTGCTGGCGAGTGGCATGGTGACGTACCAGCAACTGGGTGGCAGGGCCGGGCTGGCGCTGGGTACCGGACAGGCCCTGTCGCGTGTGGTGCAGTACCTGGGCCGCGACACGGCAGGCCAGGCCTATACCGCGGCAATGCAGTACCGGCGCGAGGGCTACGCGCCGGGCTTTCGCCTGCGGGTGCTGCAGCAGGACGGGCGCCCGTTGGCCGACGCAGACCCCGCGGGCTTCAACCGCTTCACCGCCGGCCGGCTCACGACCGCCTCCCTGATTTACGCGCTGCTGTGCGTGGGCTGCTTCACGATGGGCCTTTGGATGCAGGAGCACCGGTTCAAAACGGGTGAGGAAGATCACAGTTTTGAAGGTTTTTTGCGCGGCTCATTCGGCATGGTGCTGGCCACCGTGGTGCTCGAGGCGCTCGATGGGATCAACGGTGTCGTCTGCCATCAGATCCAAGCCTGGCGTCAGGGCCTGACAGTGGAGCTGAACGAGGAGGAGACCCAGGTCGAAAACCTGCCGCAGTTCATCATGACCCATGCGCTGGCGCGCACCGCCACCAACAGCTTGCACGACTTGGCGGGCGCACTGGAACGAGGGCTGGAGGCCCGACCCGAGTTTTTGCCCGAGTTTTCGCCCGGGTGGTTCGCGCTGAGGGTGCTGCCGCGCACTGTGGCCCAGGTGCTCACCGAGCCGCGGGGTTTCCTTGCCAACACCAGTATTGAGGTCCGGCAGGCCGAGGCGCGAGCAGCCCTGGCACGCCACGATGCGCAAGCGCAGAGCAGACCGGCCGCAGGTGCTGCATTGGCAGCGGCATCCGCTGCACCCCCACCGCCCGCACCGCACCCACCGCAGGCGCCTCACGCCCCGCGCACGGCAGTCATGGAGGTCATGACGCCGCGCCGCGAGGCTTGGGGACCCTCGCCCGGCGAAGCAGCACCCGGTGTCGACACGCCCGCTCCGGCCTTGCGGCGCCTCCAACCGCTCAGCGTGACGGACGATCCCACCCCCCGTTCATCCACCGGAACGCCGGGAAGTCAGGCGATGGGGCTGCCAGAGTGGCGGCCCCCCTCCGCACTAGAAATTCACCGCCTGCACAGCCGGTCGAGCAGGCCGGATACGCCGGGCACGCCGGGCACGCCGAACGTCGAGCGGAAATACCAATGACCGGGAAGGGGCGCGGAAGCGTCGCTGACAGAGCGGCTCAGGCCCGCCCGCGCTCGCCAGCCAAGCGGGCGAAGGCATTGGTGTAGCTGCGCGTGAGGTCGATGCGCTCGGCCCGCATTCCAGGCTCGAGCGCCGCCAGCGCGCGCAGGGCGGTACGCCCGCCTTCTGCGCTGATCAGACCATCCGTCGAATAGGACTCCCGCACCCGCTCGAACGCGGCCAGGTATAGGCCGAGGTCACCCATCAGATAAGGCTCGGGCACGGTGCGCAGGATGTCGCGCGGGCCCGCTGTCTGCAGCCAGCGCAGCGCCCTCACCACTCCGGTCGCCAGCGCCTGGCAAGTCGCGGGGTGGCGCTGCACGAACTCCTGCGTGGCATGCAGGCACACGCCGGGCATGGGCCCGCCGAACACTGTCTCGGCGCCTTTGAGCGTGCGTGCCTCGCCGACGACGCGTACCTCGCCGCGCTGCTCCAGCAGGGTCATGACCGGTTCACCCCAGCACAGGGCATCGACCTGACCGGTACGTATCGCCTGAAGGGCGCCAGCGCTCCCCCCCAAGGTCACGAGCTGCCACTCGGACGGCGCCAGCCCGGCCCGCAGAGACAAGGACTGCAGCATCAGGTGCGCGGTGTTTCCGCTGGTGGCAACACCGACGCGACGCCCCCGAAGATCGGAGACCTGTCGCGCCTGCGGCATGGCACGGCTGGCAAACCCGAGGGCCAGGCCCGGCGCGCGCCCGAGCGACACAAAAGCCTGGTGCAGCGGGCCACGGCCTTGCGCGTGAAGGACCTGCTCATAGGGGCCAACGCCCACCTCGGCTGACCCTTCACCTTCTAACCAGGTGATCTCGACCCCTGCTGCGCGAAAAAATCCAAGGCTGTCCGCGACCACCAGCGGCAGTTTGGCCATATCGGCCAACTGGGGGACGGCGATGGACAGCCGAGCACGCTCGGGTGCTGCGAAGCTGGACGCTGGCACTAGCCAGGGTGCCAGCGCCAGGCACACACCCGCGCGCAGCAGGCTGCGACGGTGAGGTGGCGGGGTCTCCATGGGTGCGGTCCGAGTACTGATGTCTTGTGCCAGCATAGGTCCGCCGACGCGCTGGCGCATCGGGGGCATCCCCTTTGGGGTTTTCACCAAAGGGCAGGAACTCGGTCGATCGTGGCGGTACTCGCTGCCGTGTCACTGGCGGCGCGCCGCTGGCCCAGGCCGGTGGCACAGGCAAAGGTGGCACGGACGTGGAACCCTTTCAATGCGCTTGCAACTGATGGGCATCTATTGCTGAGCAAAGGTGAACCCATGGATATCGGTAGATTCTTGGCCAAGTCCTCGGGGGGGAACTCCGCGCCCTACCAAACTTCAGTCGACAAGGCCGCACCAAAGACCCAGGGTAAGGGCACGCAGGCCGGCAACGGGGTCTCGGCCTTGGCGGATCGGGACGCGTCTGCTGCACCGGCCTCGGCCAAGTTGAAGGCGCCCGCGCCGCAAGCCACCGTGGCGCAGACGCCAATCGCAAACCGTGAAGTCAGCGTCGGGGAGGTCGGAATCAGCTCCAGGAGCATCTCCAAGGCAAGAAGCGAGGCGAGCTTGGGAGTTGGGTTGCGAAGGTTGATCCACAACGGAAACGGCATGGCCTCAAACCAACGCTCCAACGAAAGTACAGAACGAGCCGCCGTGAATGAGTTTGCACAGTGCAACGGATTTTCGGTGGACGAGTTCCGAGCTGCGATCGACCAAAAGTGCAAGAGCATGGAGGCCAATGCGAAATTCACACCCGACCTGAATTCCAAGGACCATCGCATTGTCGGGGGCTCTCTGGCCTCGAGAGCGAAGATCCTTGGAGAACTGCGCCTGGGCCTGAACGCGGCCCGGACCGCTCATGCGGGATACATCGCCAATCCCTCGAGCTATGTGGCCGGATTGAAGGATGACTTCAACGGCGGTCCGACAGACAAGCAGCTCTGGGACGAAGCGGATCGACTTCCTGCGGCAGGCGATAGCCTGTTGAAGATGCACGTGGCGCTGTCGGCCCTTGAAAAGCAGGCCGGCATCCGCCCACCTTCCCCCAAAGGCTGAGGGGCATTCGCTGAGACGAAAGCTCAGCGCCGGTCGACCAGGGC
>JACCEC010190567.1_pt1 | contig 12034 bp, 6 predicted proteins | sample 7450121 | NCBI WGS metagenome assembly JACCEC01 (sample SAMN15323455, study PRJNA562643) | freshwater metagenome | isolation source: river surface water | place: USA:Blue River Watershed | collected 2017-08-18 | reverse complement strand
GATGGGAAGGCCAGCGTGGCCGCGGACGCGAAGGGCGTGGATGCGCGCGTCGACGCGGGTCCGGTGCGCGCGGCGGCGCAGGTCGCCACGGGCGGGGGCGCGGTTCCCGAGGTTCCCGCCGCGCAGGCCAGCGGCGAGGTCGCGGGCGCGACGGGGCCTGCACCCTCCACGGAGGCGCCAGCGCCCACCCCGACGGAGGCACCTGCGCCGACGGAAGCGCCTGCGATCGCGCCCGCTTCGTCCGGCGGGGCGTCGAAGGGCGGTGGCGTGGGAGCCGCACCACGCGGCGGCGGGGGCGGTGGGAAGGCGGCGCAGGCCAAGGCGCCTCCCGTGAAGTTGGCTGCCGGCGCGACCGTCGCGGACACGGTGGGCGCCATGGCGGCGCTCACCCCCTCGCAGCAAGCACGCGCCTGGACGCAGTTGAACGGCGCCGCCGAAGCTGCCGCGGCCACCGAGGTCGGTGCGGCGCAGGCCGACGTTCCGGCCGTCGAGGTCGCCATGGAGGCGAAGGCGCCCGCCAAGCCCGCGGGTGGGGGACGTCGCGCGCGCGCGCCTGCGGCCCGCAAAGTGGACACGGGCGCGGGTGGGGCCGTGCCGCGCGCTGGCGCACCGACGAAGACGAACCTCCCCGCGGTGCCGCGGGCGCAGGTCGCTGTGCCTTCCGCGCGGGGCGACGGCAAGGAGGGACACAAGGCCGCGCAGAAGGCCCTCGGCGGTATCTCCACGCGGGCGCCGTTTTCGGGGAGCCCGGGCCGTCCGCCGAAGGTGCCGAAGACAGGCGCGGCCGACCCCGGTCGTGCAGCGAAGGCCGCGCAGTCGGCGCGCACCGAGTCGGAGGCTGCGCGTCAGGAAGCGCGGGCGTCCGTCGTGTCGGGTCGTGGGCCCGAGGTCGTCGCGCCGGTGGCGATGGACGCGAGCGGGAGCATCGACGTTGTCGCCGCCGCGCCCGTCCAGGACGTCGCCAGCGTGGGTGGCATGGAAGCCTTCGTCGCACTGGGACTGCCCGCGGAGGTCGAGGCCCAGTTCGACGCCGACCAGTCGGGCGTCATGTCGGCGAGCTTCGCGGAGGCGCAGGCTGCGTTGGATGCAGCCACGGCGCAGCGTGACACCAACCTCGACGGGGCCAACGCTCGTGCACGCTCCGAGGCCGACAAGGCCTCCCAGGCGGCGCAGGCCGAGCAGGACGCCGCGATCCTCAAGGCGCGCGGGGACATCGACTCTGCCCGCACCGACACCCTCGCCGCGCAGGACAAGGCGGTCGCCGGGCTCCACGCCGAGGTGGGGACGCGTCAGCAGGCCGAGATCGCTGCGGTCGACGCGCACGTCGCGCGTCAGGAAGGCAAGGTGCAATCCGCCTTCGCGGACGCGGAGCGCAAGGCTTCGGCGGAGGTTCGCAAGGCCGAGGCGGACGCGGCTCGCGCCAAGCGCGAGGAAGAGGAAAAGTCGAAGCATTCTTCCTGGTGGGACCGTGCGTGCGACGTCGTGGCCGACGCCGTGAAGGCCATCGCCGACGTGGTCAAGCAGGTCTTCGACGCCGTGCGCGCCACCGTCGCCGCCATCCTCGACGGCGTGAAGGCGCTGGCGAACGACCTCATCGACGCCGCGGTGGCCTTCGTCTCCGAGAAGCTCCGCGCGTTCGGGGACTGGCTCAAGAGCAAGGTGACCCAGTTCGTGGGCGCCGTCTTCCCCGCCCTCGCGGAGAAGCTGAACGCGCTCATCGATGCCAGCGTGGAATGGGCCTGTGCGAAGGTCGCGGAGCTCGGCCAGACGCTCAAGGACTCCGTCGCCAGCATTTGTGACACCCTCAACGAGGCCATCAACACGGTCCTCGATCTGTTCCAGGGCGCCATCGAGATCCAGCTCGCGCTCCTCGAGGCCACGGTCACCGGGGACTGGTCGAAGTTCCTCCTCGCTGCCCTCCAGGCCGCCCTCCGCGTCGCGGGCATCCCCGAGGACCAGTTCACCTCCATCATGGGGAAGGCCGAGGAGACGATCTCCCTCATCGTCAACGACCCCGGCGCCTTCGTGGGGAACATCATCTCGGCGGTGGGCCTCGGCTTCCAGCAGTTCGGCGATCACATCCTCACCCACCTGAAGAACGGCTTCTTCCAGTGGCTGACGGGTGCGGCGGCCGGTGCGGGCCTGCCCACGCTGAACTCCTTCGGGCTGAAGGACATCTTCGTGTTCGTCCTCGAGACGCTCGGGATCACGAAGGACACGATGCGCGCGAAGCTCTCCGAGCGCGTGGGAGAAAAGAACACCGCGCGGATGGAGAAGATCTTCAGCGCGGCCTGGGCGCTCTTCGAGGGCGGCTGGGACGGTCTGTTCGAGTGGGTGAAGGACGGCCTGACGGGTCTCTACGACCTCGCCTTCGGGAAGCTCCAGGAGTGGATCGCCGAGAAGGTCGTCCAGACGGCGACGGTGAAGGTGGCGTCGATGTTCACCCCCGTCGGGGCCATCGTCCAGGCCGTCATGACCGCCTGGGACGTGTACACCTTCCTGCGCGACAAGATCCAGCAGATCTGGGGCGGCGTGACCGCCTTCATCGAGAGCGTGTCGGACGTGGCGCACGGTGTCGTCGGCCCCGCCGCGACGCGCATCGAGGGCGCCCTCGCGGGGACGATCCCGCTGGCGATCGACCTCCTGGCGCGGATCCTCAACCTCGACGGCTTGTCGAAGAAGATCAAGGAGTTCGTCGAGGCCGCACGGGCCTGGGTGGACAAGGCCCTCGACACGGCGCTCGACAAGATCGTCGGGTTCTTCAGCGGAAAGGCCGCGGCAGAACCCGAGGCACCGGCTCAGGCCGACTCTGCCGCACCCGCGGACGGTGGCGAGGGCAACGCCGCGAACGGCGCCGTCGCGACGCAAGGGGGACCGGCCGTCGCGGCGGGCAAGCCTGGCAAGCAGGGCGCAGCCGGTGAGGCGACCCCGCAGGTGGCCGCAGGCGCCAAGGGGACGCAGACGGGAGGGGCGGGAGCCCCCTCAGGACCCGCGGCTGCCGACAAGGGTGCCGCGAAGGACGTCGTGGAGACGCCCGTGCGCTTCACGGCAGGCGGCGAGAACCACCGCCTCTGGGTCGCGCTCCAGAACGGAATCGCCGTGGTGATGGTCGCGTCGACGCCCATGCCCGTCGAGGAGCGTGTCCAGCGCTGGCGCGGTGAGCTCAGCAAGCTCCCGAAGACCGAGCGTCAGGACATTGGCCAAAGCATCGGTCGCGCCATCGGTCTCGAGCGCGACGTGAAGAAGCTCGCGGAGGCGGCCGCGACGAAGGAGCCGAAGGCCGTCGCGGCCCTGCAGGCGCGGGAGGGTGAGCTCGCGGGCGCGCTCGGGAGCGTCTTCGACAAGCTCCCCGAGACGCTGAACGACAAGGTCGCGGCGGAGGACACGCTCGCCTCGGAGGGCTTCAAGACCTTCTCGGGGAACTACACGACGATCGCCGAGCTCGTGGGCACGAAGGCACCCGCGAACGAGGCGCGTGACATCTGGCTCCGCGTGCAGGACACCCTGCGCGGCAACGCGGGTCGCGTCAACGCCCTCCCGAAGGGGGAGGGGAACCGCGTCGACCCAGCCGACCCCGTGATGAAGGAGGTGATGGCGGAGTTCGCGCCCGTCCTCGCCAAGCTCGAGCGGGGGATGGACATGATCGAGGGGTCCAGCAAGCGTTGGGCCTTCTGGAGCGGCGGCGGGTCCCTGGATGCCGCGCGGGCGGCGAGCGGCGCGACGGTGCTCGAGACCTCCGCGCTGGGGAGCCTCTTCGACAAGGTGGAGCTCGGGATCGAGCCCACGATCCCGCTGTGGACGGCGCTCTCGGACGCCTACGCGGGCTTCGCGGCGCAGAAGATGTCGGAGCGCGACTACCTGGGCTTCGTGGGGCCGGGCTCGAACGCGGCGCTCTCCGTGTACAACCGCATCGAGAAGCCGAAGATCGACGGGGCGTCGAAGGCCCAGGGCGTTACCCCGCGGTTCACCTTCTACGCAGTGGCGGTCGACCTCGCGTCGAAGAGCCAGCGCAACATGGACGCGCGCTACACGAACGGGTCCCCGGGCGTGATCCAGAGCGGTGCCTCCCGCGACGTGATGGTCGAGACGACCACCACGGTGAACGCCGAGCGCAACGCGTTCTACCAGTCCCTCCTCGCCGAGGGCATGGAGGCCCGCGCGGCCAACGAGCAGCTCGGTCCGGACTGGCAGGCCCGCAAGGCAGCGCGGAGTGGTGCCAAGCCCGCCGAGCCGAAGCCCGAGGAGAAGGCGCCAGAACCCGCACCTGCGCCCAAGCCCGCCGCCCCGAACCCGGGCCTCCGCACGGAGGACGAGGGCACGAGCACGGCCTACGCCCCGTTCAAGGGCGAGGCCTTCGTGAAGGGCACCGACGACGCCCAGGACATCGACCCCAACGACGTGAAGCAGGGGGCGCTCGGGAACTGCTACATGCTCGGCGGGATGGCGGCGGTGGCGCGCGCGAACCCCGATTTCATCCGGAAGCTCATCAAGGACAACAAGGACGGGACCTACGACGTCACGCTCTACATCAAGGACAACGCCTTCGATCCCAAGGGCAAGCCGAAGACCGTGACGGTCGACAGCGCCTTCCCGAGCCGGGATGGCGGGACCACCCCGCGGTACTCGAAGACCTCGGGTGACACGGGCGCGAGCGGGAGCGAGCTCTGGGTGATGCTCCTCGAGAAGGCGTGGGCGATCCACAAGGGGACCTACACGAAGATCGAGGGCGGAAAGGTCAACGACGACGGGAAGTTCGACGGGGCCATCGCGCTCCTGACGAACCTCAAGGAAGGGTACTACGTGCCCGAGCGCCTCTCGGATCGTCAGGTCGCCGACATGATCAAGGCGGCCCTCGACAAGAAGATGCCGGTGGCCTGTGACTCGAAGAACCTCGAGTCCGAGTCGCCGGACCTCAAGGCCGCCGCCGACAAGGCGGGCGTCGTCGGGAACCACGCCTACGCGCCGAAGAGCATCGACACGTCGGCCATGACGATCGACCTGCAGAATCCCTGGGGGAGCAGCCACGTGTCGGGCCTGCCCATCGCGGACTTCCGTCGGTTCTACCGCGGCTTGCGAATCGGGCAGTAGGCTTGGGGCAAGGGGGGCTGCCGCCCCCCTCGCGGCCGCCATTGGATGGCGGCCTCCGGGGCGGGGTCGGTCGCTCGCCGCACGCTCTCCAGATTGCGCACCGTCGTTACCGGTGCGCCGTGCGCCGCGTCGCCTGTCGGCGCACGCTCCCTTCCCACGCGCGCCGCCTCGGGTCCCTGCGGGACCAACGGCGTCGGCGTGCCCTCGCAACGCTCCCCCCGAGGTGTCGCGCCGGGACGCGGAGTCGGTCGCTCGCCGCACGCTCTCCAGTTTGCGCACCGTCGTTACCGGTGCGCCGTGCTCGGCGTCGCCTGTCGGCGCACGCTCCCTTCCCACGCTCGCCGCCTTGGGTCCCTGCGGGACCAACGGCGTCGGCGTGCCCTCGCAACGCTCCCCCCGCGGTGTCGCGCTGGGACGCGGGTCGCTCGTCGTACGCCCAGGCCCCTAGAACAACCTCGTCTGCCGCGTCGCCTCCGAGGTCCGCGCGAAACGTGCCAGCACCTCCCGCGCGTCCGCGCACGCGAGCGCTTGACCGCTCGCGCGCAGGGGCGCGAGGCCCCCACCGACGTCCGCGGGTTCGGCGGGGACGCACACCGGCACCGACCGGCGGAGGGCCTCCCGAACGGCGTGCATCGTCCCGCCGTCGGGGGCCGACTGCACGGCGACGACGAGGTGGACGAGCGCTACGAGGTGCCGGTCTCGCGCCACGAAGCGCCAGGGGAGGGGAGGGGTGCCTTCGGGCCACTGACTCACGAGCGCGCCCCCCGACGCGACGATCCGCGCGGCGAGGGAGGCGTTCTCGGGCGGGTAGACCGTGTCGAGCCCGTGGGCGAGCACGGCCACGGTGGTACCGCCCGCGTCGAGGGCAGCCGCGTGCGCGATCGCGTCGGTGCCCCGCGCGAGCCCCGACACGATGCAGGCGCCGAGGGTGCCCGCGAGCTCGCTGACGACGTCCCGCGTCCAGCGTCGTGCGGCCGGGTCGGGGTTCCGGGTCCCGATGACCGCGACGCGGAGGGGGTGGGCGAGGGCGGAGGCGGCGCCGAGGACGTAGGGTGGGAGCCTCGCGGGGGCGATTCCAGTCACTTCGCTGCCGGGGAGGCGTTGCGGAGGGGGCAGGCCCCCTCCGCCCCAAGTAGCGCCAGACATCCGCCGTTACGCGGGGGACGCGCCGCCCGCAGGGTCGCCGATGCGCCCGAGGAGCTTCGGGCCCGTCGCGGTCATCCTCACCACCAGGACTTCTTCGTCGGCGGTCAGGAGCGCGATGCACGGGAAGCCGTCCGTGACCGCGAAGCGCACGTCCGTGATGTCGAGGGTCGTGTCCTCGTGGAGCCGGAAGGGGTTGCCGTCGGGCATCGAGGCCGCCCAAGCGCTCGTCGTGACCTGCTGCTTGGTCGTGCGCGTCCACGTTGCGAGCCAGCGCTGCTCACCGAAGGTCGTGTCGCTTGCGATGTCGACGGTGGCGACGTCGGCCTTCGGATCGAGGGCGAGCACCTCCGGGATCCCCGGGAGCGCGAGGCGCAGCCCCTTCTCGGTCTTCGGTGTCCACGCGAGGGCGATCGACGCTCCGTCAGCCGCGAGCGCGCCCGCGGTCGCGTTGCCGGGGAAGCCCGCGGGCGCCGTCTGCATGGTGCCGAGGCCCTCGGGACCGACCGGGAGCACGGTCCCGCCCTTGCTGAGGAGCACCGCGTCCTGGCGTCCGCAGAAGCCACGGAAGGTCTGCCCCGCCGCGCGGTAGAGCTCCGTGAGGACGCCCGCCTCCCAGCGCTGCACCACGAGCTGTCCCGTACGCGAGATCCCGTGGAGCCGCAGCGCTCCCGTGCTCTCCCGCGTGACGACGGGCTTCACCTCGGGGTGGTAGCCGAGCCGCGCCACGACCGGGGCGCGCATGCTGCTGACGTCCGTGTCGAGCCAGACCACGTCGGCGCCGGTCGGGCGCTCGACGAGGACGAGGACGTTGAACTTGCCGCCCCCAGCCGGGAGGACGTAGCGCGCCAGAACCTGATCGACGGGGACGTCGATGGCCCAGGCCCGGAACTTCGCGCCCTCTCGGACGGCCACGCGGAGGCAGAAGGTCCCGTCGTCCTCGGCGTTGTCCCAGGCCGCGGCGAGGGCGTTCCCGCTCACGGCCACTGTCGGGTCGTCGACGTGGAGGGCGCCGCCATCTTCGAAGCCCTGCACGGCGCCCGCCGCCTCGCGCGCGTGCGCGTGCGCGGCGTCGAGGGTGGCGTCGAAGAAATCGACTCTTGCGAGGTTCGCGTCCGTGAGGACCGCGCCGGTCAGGTCGGCGCCGCTCAGGTCGGCGCCCGTGAGGTCGGCGCCCGTGAGGTCTGCCCCGGAGAGGTTGATCTGCGAGAGTTGCGCCCCGTTCAGGTCGGCGCCCTGCAACTGTGCGCCGGTGGCGTCGACCCGCGCGCCTTCTGCCCGCGCCAGGATGGCCTCGGACATGGACGCGCCCTTGAAGTTTGCGCCCTCGACGCGCGCTTCGCTCAGGTCGGCTTGCGTCAGGGTGGCCCGCTCGAGGACCACGCGCTTCATCCGCGCGCCCGCGAGGTTCGCCCCTGCGAGGTTGGCCCCCGTGAGGTCAGCCTCGGTGAAATCCGCGCCGGAGAGCTGGGCGTCGGGCGCCTCGACGTCCCCGAGGTAGGCATCGCGGAACTTCGTGCGGATGGCGATCACCTCGTCGAGGCAGGCCCCGCTGAGGTCGGCGCCGCTGAGGTCGGCGCCGCTCAGGTTCGCCGCGCGGAGTGTGCACCCCGACAGGTCCGCCTTCTCGAGGATGACCTTCGAGAGGTCCGCGCCGGAGAGGTCGAGCCCCGAGAGGTCCGCCCCGAAGAAATCGAGCGTGACCCGACTTCCGCGCTGGGCGTTGAAGGTGTCGACCTGGCCAGCACGCAAGATCTCGAGGAGTTTGGACATCGCGATACTCCCGCGCGCCCGTGGCGCGCACCTGAGGCGAGGGCGCGTGGAGCAAGGTCCCCGCGCCGACCCGCCCTGCTAACAGGCCCGTGCGCGCTGCGCTGGGTGGCTCGCCCGGCTCCGCGCCTCAGTGCTGGAAGCGGGGCGCCCGCTTCTCCACCCAGGCGTCGTAGGCCTCCCGGAAGTCGGGGTGCATCATGCAGATGGCCTGCGCCTGCGCTTCCATCTCGATGGCGGCGCGCAGGCTCACGTCGGCCTCGCGCTCGAGCATCTCCTTCGTCATGGCGTTCGCGAAGGTCGGACCGTCGGCGATGGCCCGCGCGACCTTGAGCGTCTCCGCGAGGAGCTCCTCCTGCGGGACCACGCGGTTGAAGAAGCCGATTCGGTGGGCCTCCGCCGCGTCGATGCGCGTCCCGAGGAGGAGGAGCTCCGTGGCGCGACCCTGCCCGACGATCCGGGGCAGGAGGTGGCAGGCCCCCATGTCGGCGCCCGAGAGCCCGACCTTGTTGAAGAGGAAGCTCACGCTGGCGCGCTCGCTGGCGATGCGAAGCTCGCTCGCCATTGCGATGATGGCGCCCGCGCCGGCCGCGACTCCGTTCACCGCTGCAAGGATGGGGGCCGGACAGGCCTTCATGGCCAGCACGAGCTCGCCCGTGGCGCGCGTGAAGGCGAGCATGCCTGCCATGTCGCGCTGGAAGAGCTCGCCAATGATGTCCTCGACGTCCCCGCCCGAGCAGAATGCCCGCCCGGCACCCGTGATCACCACGGCGCGCGTGCCCGGCGGCGGTGACCGGAACCACGCCGCGAGGTCGCGGTACACCTCGAAGGTGAGGGCGTTCAGACGGTCTGGGCGGTCGAGCGTGACGACGGCGACGCCGTCGGCGAGAGACACGTTCATCGGCGGAGCCTCGCGTGCGCCCACGAGACGGGCGCGCTGGAGCGTAGGAGCGTTCGTCGTGCCTAGGGCAGGACGGCGGTGGCTTCGATCTCGACCATGGCGCCGTCCTCGAGGAGGTCGGCCACCTGCACGAGGGCCATGGCGGGGTAGTGACGTCCGAAGTGACGGCGCCAGGCCGCACCGACGGCGGGGAGCGCCCCAACGTAGGCGTTCTTGTCGGTGACGTACACCGTCACGCGGCCCACGCGCTCGGGAGGGCACGCCGCCGCGTCCAGAACCGCGCGCACGTTCCCGAGCGCCTGGTCGAACTGCACGCCGAAATCGCCGCGGCCGACGAGCGACTGCTCCGGCGTCCAGGCGATCTGGCCGGCCACGAAGAGGGTTGCCCCCACGACGTAGCCGTTGCTGTAGCCACGAGGCTTGCTCCAGCCTTCGGGCTGGACCGGGCCGTCACGTGGGGGAGGCGTTGCGGAGGGGGGCACCCCCTCCGCCCCAAGAATCTCGCTCACAGCTGACTCAGCAGTTGAGGGCGCCGCCGCAGATGGGGATGGCCTGGCCGTTCACTCCGCGCGCCTCGTCGGACGCGAGGAAGAGGCACATGCTCGCCACCTCGGCCGCCTCGAAGAAGCGGTTCTGCGGGCTCTGACCCTCGAGCTCCGCGCGCACCTCGTCCGGGCTCCGGCCCGTCTTCTCGACGATGTTCGCGACCGACTGCGTGAGGAGCGGGCTGTCGACGTAGCCGGGGCAGATGGCGTTCACCGTGACGCCCTTGTCGGCGTACTCGGCCGCCAGCGCGCGCGTGAGGCCGATGAGACCGTGCTTCGAGGCCACGTAGGCCGCGAGGTAGGGGTAGCCCTTGAGGCCGGCCACGCTCGCGACGTTGATGATGCGACCCTTCCCGCGGTTCGCCATGCTCGGGAGCACCTTGAGCGAGCAGAGGAAGGCGCCCGTGAGGTTCACCTTGAGGTGCTCGTCCCACACGCGGACGTCCGTCTTCAGGACGGGAGAGGAACGCGCGATACCCGCGTTGTTGATGAGGACGTCGACGGGCCCAGCGGCCATGAAGGCTGCCTCGACGCTGGCGGGCTCGCCCACGTCACACCGCACGCCGAAGCCGCCGATCTCGTCCGCGACCTTTTCCACTTCGTCCCGCGTGCGCGCGAGCACGGTGACCCGGTCGCCCTCGGCGGCGAAGCGCCGCGCGATCTCCGCGCCGATACCCCGCCCGCCACCGGTGATGACCACATGCCGTCCCATGAACGCTCCGAAAACAGGTGGATCATGCGCGACGGGGACGCGCTTGTCAAGGTGTGTGAAGGGTAGCTAGCCAGCCGCCCATGACCTCTGCGAGCGCGCGCGGCGCTTCGAGCGGCACCATGTGGCCCACGCCTGGCACGCGCACGTGCGTCGCGTGGGGGAGCGACAGCGCGGTGCGAGCGGATGCGTCGGCGTCGAAGGGAGAGTGCTCCGGCGTGACGATCAACGTCGCACCCTTGTAGTCCTCGAGGATCCGTCGGTGCGCGTCCTGGCGGTACGGCGTGGGGTAACGGTAGCGGTGACGGGGATCGAAGCTCCACGCGACCCCGTCGCCGGAGGCTCGCGTCCCGCGCAGGGTCAGCGCGCGTGCGCGGTCGTGCGTCAGGTAGGGGTGCGCGGCGCGCAGGCGCTCGCTCGCTTCGTCCGGTGTCGCGAAGGTGCGATGGGGCCGTGGTCCCCCCGCCACCTCGTCGAGCCATCCCCGCAGGCGAGACGCGCTCTCTTCCAGTCCGTCGCTCAGTCCGATTCCGTCGACGATCACGAGGCCCGCGGCGCGCTCGGGGCGGGCGCCCGCCCAGGTGCTCACGATCGTTCCGCCGAGGCTGTGGCCCACGACGATGGCGCGCCCCCCGAGCGCCGTGACCAGCGCGTCGAGGTCGGCGACGTACTCGGCGAAGTGGTAGGTCTCGGTCGGACCGCACCAAGCGCTTTGTCCGTGCCCGCGGAGGTCCGGCGCCACCCGCCAACCGGGGAGATGCTCCGCCACCTCGTCCCAGGTGCCCGCGTGGTCGAGGAACCCGTGCACGAGGACGACCGGGAGCGCGCCCGTGGTGTGAGTGCCCCAGGTTTGCCCGGCGATGTCGAGGCCGCGGAGGCGCCAGCGGGTCTCCTGGGGGGCGTGCATGTTCGCGCTCCATTGGCGCGCCGGGACGGCGGAGGAGGGGGGGGAAAGGTGTGGACCTCGTCGGGCTAACCCCTCGCGCGCGCCCAGGGAGCCGGCGGGAACTCGGCTCACCCATCGGAGGGAACCGTGAGTTCGGTAGCCGACATCACGGTTCCTGTGCGCGCGTCGCCTGGGTTCAATGCGCGGGCTGGAGACCCCGCGCGGCGAGGCGCGCGGACACGAAGCAGCGGGGCGGGTGGAGTTCGCCGCGCGCGACGGCGGCGCGCAGGGGGCTGAACTCGCGGCGGGACTGGTGGGGCGCGAGGGCGGCCTCGATCTGGTGTGGCTCGCCCACGACCTGGAGGGCGGCGACGGCGAGCATCGCCTCGACGCCCGAGGGCCAGCGCTCGGCGAGCACCGACTGTGCGTCGGTGAGCGCCTCGCCGCGTCCCATCACCGCAGCGAACCAGGCCCGGTACGCCCGCCACAGCGTGCCCTGCTCGTCTCGCTTGAGCTCGCGGTGCGCGACGCTCCACCCGAGGGGAATCAGGGTCTCGTCGAGCGTCGCGAGGGTGACGACGAGGTTGGCCGCGTCCTCCTCGGCGATCTCATCGATGGCACGCGCCGCGGCGATCAGGGCACGGGCAGCGACGACGGCGTTGCGTCGCTCGTGGACCCGCGCGCGGACCTGGTCGGCGAGGGTCTCGAGCGCGACGAGGGGGTGCCCCGCGGGGAGGTCGGCGTACTCGCTCTCCACCGCGAAGAGGAAGTCGTGGAGCCCACGGTCCTGGAGTTGTCCCAGCGCGGTCTCGGGGGGCGCCCACGACCCGCCGAAGGGCGCGGCGATCACGCGGCGACGCAGCCGCTCTTCGGAGACCCACCCCGTCTGGCGCCGCGGCACGAGCTCGAAGGCGTCGATGGCACCTGCCCCGTCGGCACGCACGGCTGCGCGCCCGCGCGCGGCCGCCTGTACCTGTGCGCGTGCGCACGGG
>JACCEC010893224.1_pt1 | contig 12035 bp, 10 predicted proteins | sample 7450121 | NCBI WGS metagenome assembly JACCEC01 (sample SAMN15323455, study PRJNA562643) | freshwater metagenome | isolation source: river surface water | place: USA:Blue River Watershed | collected 2017-08-18 | reverse complement strand
GGGGTGGGGGAAAGTTTACAAATGAACGGATGCCTCCAACTCCAGGGGGGGGCGCAACTCCACCGAGTTCGCGGAAAAAGAGAGGCGGTGTCCATTACCCGAAATCATGTCCTCGTGCACTGGAGAGGAAGACACAGACGATCCCAGGGCCTCGTGGGCGTCCACCAACATCGGTTTGGCGTTGTACACAAAATAGGCCAGCAAGTCGCTGGTGGCCATGTCGTCCTTCGCATGCGCCGCTTCTTCGAAGACGGACAAGAGAGAATGAGTCACCAAATCGGACTTGCATTTCACGACAAACCCCATGAAGTTCAACAACAGTTGCTTCGTGTCGACGTTGTGCGAGCGGCCCAGACCACGCAAACACTCAGTGGCGTCCACCGCGTGGCGTGTTCGCGAAACCATCAGCTGCAGCAAATGCTCCCATTCCGTGGAGGAGACGATGGGCGACCGAGAGGGGACTTTTGCCGCTGCCTCCTGGTTGAATGCGCCCGGCCCGCGGCTCGTCACCGCAGACAACTGCAGGTGGTTGATCATGCTGCGGATGTCCGACTGGTAGGTCTCCCGCATCAAATCGATTTGTTCATCCGTCAACGAGAGGCATTCGGCGTCGGCGATTTGCCGAATGAAATGGCGGATTTCGCTGCCGGGGAGCTGGTTGAATCGGACGCAAATGAGTTCCTGTTGCAGCGACTCGTCGATCTTGCTGATGTAGTTGCAAATCAGGCAAAACCGCACATCGGAATGGCACGTCTGCAGAAGCGTTTTCAGTGCTTGTTGTGCATTCTTGGTCATGTAATCCACTTCGTCGAGAATGACAAATTTGTAACCCGATTCGAAGATGTGGCGCGAACGGACGAACTGGTAAATTTGGGTGCGCACGATATCGATGCCGCGTTCGTCGGAAGCGTTCAAATGAATGACGCTCTCCTTGTTTTTTCGCGTGTACCGGGTCTGGTACTCGTTGATGAGGTTGATGATGGTTGTGGTTTTGCCGGTGCCGGGGGGGCCGTAAAACAGGAGATTGGGGAAATGTTGCTTGTCGATGACGTTGCGGAAAAACGTGCGGTTGAGAGGATCCAGCACAATGCTCTCGAAATCGGTGGGTCGGTACTTTTCGATCCATGGCATCGAAAGCGTCGATGCGGCGGCAGCACGGTGCGTGGGCAGCAGCGATTCCATGTGTGTGTTTGTTAAACAAAAGAGAGAGGTAAATGCAGCGGGGTAGATACCCTTTGCAAACCGACTTCGGTTTAGGTCGTTTTTGTCGAAAGCTTTTTGGGCACGCACGCTGACCCTGCCCAGTACCGCCCAAGTCGCCGCAAAGAAAAGAAAAGAAGTTAAACAGACACCTATAAGTCCGTCTAATCGTTTCTTGTTTCCGTTGCATACATCATTCATTCACAACATGCCCTCGAAAAAAAAGACACCGACTGCCGTGGCTCCGCCACCACTGAACGCACCAATGGCAGCCGCTGTTGAGGCTGCTCCTGCTCCTGCTCCTGCACCCACCCCTCTCCCCAAACCCAAAAAGAAATCCGCGGTCCAAGCGTCGTCGACGGCAACCTCCACGAAAAAACCCGCTGCCGCCACCGCCGCCGGTTCGGCCAAAACCAAAAAACCGGCTCCTCTCGCCACCTCCTGCGATGCCGCCGACAACGCGGCGGAACCAGTGCACCAGCAACAGCTCGCCACGCCGTCCAACAAGGTACGCGTGCGCCGCGTGGTGTCGAAATTGTCCGCTGTGGAAAGCGCGCCCACCATGAACACCAACGTTGTCTTGAATTTCAAATGTTCGCTCCACGATTTGCACAACTACAACGAAACCCTGAACCGCATGCTTATGAACAATCTGCATTACAATTCCAGCGCTCCACCCGAAGTGAAAAATTACGAAGAGACCTCGCATCCGTTCACAGCGTTCGATTCGCCCTCCGGCACGTCGGCCTCTCCGTCTTCCTTGGCGACGCCCGTCGCTGCACCCCACGTCGGTGGGACCGCTGAGCCCAACGGAATGCTATCGGGCATCTCCCCCGTTGGCATTGCTGCGTCGCCTGGGCTGCATTCCTCTCTCCTGGCGACGGGGAGCGCGGCCGGAACCTCCGGGCGCGTGCACTGCGCGTGTTGTGCGTCGTCGCTCACCGCGAACAACGGGTTCGCCTTCGACGAGTTGTCACCGCCGTCGCTGCCCCTGTCCGCCGCCGCCGCCCAGGAGCCCCCTTTGTCGGAGGAACCCGTCTCGTTGGCCAACAACAAGGAACTGTTGGTAAAACTGAAGCAGCTGAAAGTCCAGTTGCACACCAACACGCTGCAAATCGAGAAAAAATCGGCCTGTTTCTGGTGCACGTGCGACTTCGACAACCTGCCCTGCTACATTCCCATTTACGAAATCGAGGGCGTCATCTACGGATACGGCTCCTTTTGTCGTCCCGAATGCGCCGTCGGCTACCTCATGAAGGAAAACATCGACGACTCCACCAAATTTGAACGCTACAACTTGCTCAACCAAATTTACAGCAAGTCCTGTGGATACAAGAAAAACATCAAGCCCGCGCCGGATCCGCATTTCCTGTTGGAAAAATTTTACGGCAACATGACCATCCAGGAATACCGCAAGCTGCTCAAAACCGAACATTTGCTGATGGTGATCGAAAAACCGTTCACGCGCATGCTCCCGGAGTTGCACGAGGAATTCGACGAAACCTTCACGCGTATTTACGGGGCGAAACGCGGCAACGGCACCAATGTATCGGGCGTCTACAAAGTAAAACACCAGAGCGAACAGTCCTCCGGACCCAGCAAAGCCAGCATCGTGCGCAACGTGTTCGGGCTACCCACCAAGTAGGCCGCCGCCGCCGCCGCCGGACCCAACCTCTCCAAAGTCATATAAATAATTGACGGGATTTTCCATTATTTGTATGTGCGTTCTTGTTATCACTTCGGTTTCGGTTTACCCATGGAAGAAGGCGTCTGCACAAATACCCTCCCTTCGCCCACTTTACCGGTGATCACGTGCGCGTTTTCGGGACGCCTGGGCAACGTGCTCTTTCAGCTTTTCTCCACGGTGGCGTTGGCGTGCCAACACCGAATGGCTCCTCGCTTTCGCTCGGAGGCCCTCGGCCCCTACCGCGACGTCTTCCGCTTCGCCATGTCTCCTCTCTTTGTCGGCGACGACCACGCATGCTGGCAAGGCGAAGCAGTGACCGTCACCGAAGCCGACATCGAGCGCGGACCCCGCGCGGCTTTGACAATACCGGCCAGCAATACAGCTGCAGCCCCCAGTTACGTTTCCCTCTCTGGGTATTTCCAAAATGTTGGGTATTTTCATTCGGTTGCCGCCGTGACAGCCACCTGGTTGGGGTTGGACGCCTTGCGCTCCTCCCTGCACTCCAGCTGCGTGGACGTTTTGCGGCGAGGCGTCCCGCCGCACACCGCTGTGGTGAGTGTGCAGGTGCGCCGCGGCGACTTCGTCTCCAATGCCTGCTACCATTTGGTGCTCGGTCTCTACTATTACCGCAACGCCGTCTTGAACGTGCTCAGTCGCATCCGCTCCAGCCAGCGCGTGCGCTTCGTGCTATTCAGCGAATTGGGCCACGGAGAGGAGCTGCAGCAACTCATCGACGGCTTGCGTCCCGTCATCCAGCAGTTGCACTGGGGCGACCGCGTCGAATTCGTCGCGTTTTCGGAGTTGCTGGAGGAGAGGGACACCGACAACAACAACAACAACAAAAATCCCTCTCTTTCATCGTCCAACCGAAAGGATTATGAAGACCTGGTCGCCATGAGTTGTTGCGATCACCACATCATCGCCAACAGTACCTTCGGGTGGTGGGGTGCCTACCTGGCAGAACTCTGTGACGTCCGCAGCACGTCGGCATCCTCTCGCATCGTCTGCTACCCAGACGAATTTTACAACCACCAGCTCTACTACCTCAACGGCAACCAGTACGGCGCGCCGGGGTGGACGCAAATCAGTGCCTGGGACGAAAAGGAACACCGCTGTCGCTGTTACCGGCTGATGGCCCAAGGCTACGGAATCGAAGAGATTTGGTACAACCCTCTCCTTCAATGACCCTGCAGGAAAAATGCTTCGGGGGAAGCCATATAAAGCGGTTTTCTTTAATATAGGTAGTTGTCTACCAAACTGCCTGTTTTTGTCAAATCCTCAGCCACGAGTCATTTTTAAAAAGCGTGCCCCACCCCCACCCCTATACCCTATACCCTGTATCTGTCTGTCCGAACATCGAATATGTCGTCTTTTTCCGAACGCATGCAAGCCTACGAGGAAAGCTATTTGCTGACCAAGAAAATGCCCGCTTACCGCGAACTGAAAACCAAATACAAAACGCTGAAGAAAGCCTACAAAGAACTCGCCAAACAAGTCGCTGCAGGCGGTTCGTCCGTTGCCCCGTACCGAAATAACTCCGCCAAACTGCCGCCCCTGGTCCATTGCGTGTACGACTCCGACGATGACGACGACGTGGCCGATGAACCCGTTGTCGATGAACCCGTTACAGTGCATCCCATGCCAAGCTGTCAGGAGGTCATTATCAAAGAAGAGCCCCCCTCCTCCCCACAATCCATGGCAGCCGTAGACGTGGGAGATCCTGCTCCGGCAGCTGCTCCGGCACCCACAAAACCAGATGCGTTGGTCAACCAAGACTCTTCCCCACTTGGCTCAGAATCGAGCACCCCTCTCGATCCCGAAACAGAAGCACAGTTGTACCAACGGGCCATTGTGGTGCTGATCGAAGAAGAAGACCGCGCTATGGAAGCGGCGCTCGCAGAAGAAACCCCGGTGTTCCAAGAAGACATTGAGGGAACGCAATGTTCTGACGAAGTTATGCGTGCAGTGTTGGATTTAATTGTGGAAGAAATAAATCAAGGATTGGAAGGATTGGAAGAATTGGAAGAATTGAAGGAAAAACAAATAGAAGAGGAAGATGTCGAAGAAATCGTTGAGGAAGTTGAAGACGTTGAAGAAGTTGTGGAAGAAGAGGAAGTTGTGGAAGAAGAGGAAGTTGTGGAAGAAGAGGAAGTCGTTGAGGAAGTTGTGGAAGAAGAGGAAGTTGTGGAAGAAGAGGAAGTTGTGGAAGAGGAAGTCGTCGAAGAAGTTGTGGAAGAAGAAGTTGTGGAAGAAGAGGAAGTTGTGGTCGAGGAAGTTGTGGAAGAAGAAGTTGTGGAAGAAGAAGTTGTGGAAGAAGAAGTTGTGGAAGAAGAGGAAGAATTGGTCGAGGAAGTGGTCGAGGAAGTTGTGGAAGAAGAAGTTGTGGAAGAAGAGGAGGAAGTGGTCGAGGAAGTTGTGGAAGAGGAGGAAGGAGGAGTCTACGAAATCGAAGTCAACGGCGTTCGTTATTACACAACCGATGAACAAAACGGTCTCGTATATGCGGTGTGCGAGGACGACGACGTGGGAGAAGAAATAGGAAAATTTGTGAATGGCAAATTGATGTTGGCGTAATTGTATTTTAATTGTTCATTGTGGTTTGTGTACATAAATGATTTTTTTATAACAAAAAAACCATTTGATATCAATTTGCACGGCGAAACGTGTGCAAATGTTTCCGTAAGCGCAGTTTGCGGGTCCAGGCGCGCTGGTTGTTTCCCCCCAGTGTTGGTTTGCCGACGGGAGGCTGAGGCATGTTGGCCAAAGGCGGGTTGTTGCCCAGCGCGGCCGTTTCGTCGGTGGGCGGTTCCATTTTCCGGTAGAGCGCGTAGTCGCGGTTGTCGGGTCCGTGTTTCACGGGATCGAGGTGGGCTTTCAATTCGTTTGTCAACTGCTGGTCGGTGTGCGCGCAGGTTTGGTCCCGCACGACATCCACTTTGACGTAAATTTCGTAGAGAGGCCTGTCCCCTCCGCTCGATCCGTCGGTGGCCCCGCCCACCACCGCGCCAGCCGGAGGAGGCGGCAAAGGCAAAGGAAGCCCTCCTGCGTTGCCGACGTCGGTCGCCGCCGCCGCTGCAGGAGCAACGCCGGTTGCGTCCCGCGGTGCGTTGACTTCGTCCACCCCGCAATACATGTACTGCAGCACGTAGTCCGACGGTTGCATGGTCGCGTCCGGAGCAAGGTAGGTGCGGTAGATTTCTTCGAATACGCCCAATTGGGCTCGGTCGTGGGCGTCCAACTGCGTCGGCCACCGACCCAACTTGATGCGGTTGATCAGTGCATACAACGTCGCGTTGGACGACCGACGCACCGGAGCGGACACTTTCGTGAGGGTTTCCAACAGCCGGTTGTTGGTTTCCACAATTTCCGAGATGTTGTTGGCGCGGATGAACTCGTTGATTTGCACCACCGTTTTCTTTTCCGGCGATCCGTCCAACTGTTTGTTGTCCAGTCGCATGATCACGCGGTTTTTGACAAACTTGAGCATTTTTTCCGAACCCCGCACCGCAACGGCCGGCAAATACAAAAACTTCTTGAAAAATTCCTGCGAATCCACGGTTTTGAAAAAAAACAGCCCCTTGTTTTCGTCGCGCGACCCCGCCGTGCGGTCGGCCTGGAATTGCAGCGCGCTCCGCACAATGGATTGCGTGTCGATGATGTCCTGAATCGCCACAATCAACTCTGCTGCGTCGCGACCGCTTTTTTTCGGGTACTGCTCGTCCGCGCCAGATCCCGACGCCGACGACGACGACGCCGCCAACGTCACCGCACGGGTGGGTCCCAACACGTCCACCATGTCCGCATGCAAGGTCACTGCCGCGGCGCCGGCGATGGACTTCACGTAGTGGGTGGCGCTGTCCAGTTGCTGCGCCTCCTTTTTCAAGGGACGTGTAATGATCAGCATCAGCTTGTTCTTCACCGATTCGATGTTGGCTTGCAACGACTTGTCGCCGTCGTTTTTCAACAATTCCATTTGGGATTCGATGTCGCGGATCAGCTTCGACAACTGCGAGTGCATGGTCCGCAGGTTGTTGTCGAGGGCGTCCACGTACCCTTTCCACAACGACTCGAACTTGCCGACCTTGAATTCGCCCGTTTTGTTGTAATCGCGAATGAAATTGGAGTAGACTTCGTGGGATTGCACGTCGTTCTTCCATTTCACGGAGTGAATGACGTATTCGACGCCGTTGATTTTGAGCCGGACGTCGGTGTCCGGCAGCACCTTCGGCAGTTGGTAGCCGAACAGTTGGGTGAAGGCAAGGGCGTTGGTCACACTGCTGGCGATGTCGATGTCCCAAACCACTCGCAGGTTCGGCCGGCGCAGAATGTCCACGGAATACGAATCCGCCAGCGCCACGTCCACCTTGTTGGCGACGGGAATCAGGCAACGCAGCATGGTCATGACGTTTTGGATTTCGGTTTCGCGCTGCCACTGCGCCACCTCGCTCGGCGGCACGTTCTGCACAAACATTTCGGGAAACTCTTCGGCCACGGATTTGAGGGTGACCAAAAACGTGCCCCGGTCAAAGAAAAACAAGTGTTTTTGCGGCCATTTCCACCTCTCGAAGGACTTGGGGTAACGCACCTCGCTGGTGAAGTAGGGGTAGTCGGCGTTCGGTGACAGGTTTTGCGGTTTGCTGAGGGACTGGTCCGCCGGCACCAACCAAGCGTACGTCAGTTCTTCGTTTTTGACAACGTTGTCGCGGCTGAGGTCCAACATGATGCGGATTTTGCCGACGTGGATCGACGTCCGCGCGCGGGCCTCTTGGGCGCCCGCCGGTGGCCACGGCGCATTTCTGGTTCCTGCAAACGCCATCGTCGAAGACTTGCACGGGTTGGGGGTTCGGTTGGATCGGTAAAACAAACAGAAATGGGGCTAATGATGCACTGGAAATACCAATTGATCCCTTTACATAACCAGCACAAATATTGGTGTGTGGTGGTTTTTCACGAATGTTTTGCGGATAACGATGGCTGCGCCAAGTTTACGGGACAACGATTACCGTACGATGGTGGCCGGTGCGGGACCCGCAGACGCGGTTGCGGCGGCAGCGGCGGCGGCGCCGGCGGCAAATCCGTTGGTTACGCGTGTTTTGCCGCCGTCCGGTTTCGTGGAATTCACGAACGATTTGACAGGAACGTCTTTGGGGGCCGGCGAAGCGGTAGGACCGTTGGTCTTCATTCCCTCCGTGGCGGTCTTTTCGGCGGCAGCTGGATTCGCCGACGCATCTGCCTGCTTTTTGGCATTGGCTAAAACGCTCACGGCGTCGGCGATTTGTTGCTCGGTGACCTTCGGTGCTTCCGGTGGCTCGTCGACTAAACCGCTGTGGTGCGTCGTGAAGTGTTCCGGCAGCACGCAAAACTGGCTTTCCTCGTTCAACAAGAAATCGGCAAAAAGCACAAAGACGCCGACGATGAACAGGGCCGTGTAGATGTCGCGCGTACCCATCCAGGCCATTGCAAACACGAGGATGTCGCGACTAAAGGTGTATTTCAAGTAGCCTTCCATGGTTTTGCTCAGGCGCATGGTCACGAACTTCGACGAAATGTTCAAGGTAATGATGATCAACCCGGCAAACAACTTGCTCTGGTTGGCCGCCAATACACTGTGGTGCAGGTACTTAAAGAGATCGGTGAGCGACTTGGTTCGTGCGCCGCCACCGGTTTGGGAGCTGGCTTTCGGCATCGGTGCAGCAGAAAGAGAGGGCTTCTATACCAATTGTGGATATCTCCGGTTGCCGCTGCCGCCGTTCCGTTCGGTTCAGAGGTACGCCGCAAACACTTTGCCGACGGCCGACACGTCCGACGCGATGCTGTTCAGAGGGTTCACGACATAGTCCGTCACCACTTGGTTCCAATCGATGGGTTCGTCGTGAGAGGATTTGGGTCGCAGCAGGCTTTCCTCCGCGCGCAATACGTCTTCGCGAACGGAAAACTCGCACCCTGGCATGCACGGATTGCATTTCGCGCTGTCGGACGGAAAACGCAGTTCCCGGAACACGTGGTCCGCCATTTCGTACGGAACCTCCATGCCCTTCTTCATCAGCTGGTTGTGTTCGCAGTGTTCGCTGCGGAAAAAGGCCATCAACTCCGCCTTCGTTGATGCGGGCGGAGAGGTGGATACCGTTGGCGTAAACTCCGACGGGGGTGGATGGAACGGACGGTAGCCATCTAAAACCTCCAGCACATACCGCAGGCCCGGATCCTCGGACAACTTCTCCTTGGGAAGTGAATGGAGAGGAGGATGTTGCTGCGTCATGGACTCCATGCCTTCCGGGTGGTCGTGTCGCAACAGCCACGTGTCTTGGTGCAGGGCCACGAACCCGTGGTACAGATCCAACTGGTAGTAGGCGATGGCCGCCACGCAAACGACGAACCCGACCCAGGGATGGTACGCAACCGAAAAGAAGAGGATGGTAACGACCACGAACAGTTTACCTAAACTGGTTTCGCTCAAGTAGATCATTTCCAACGGAAACGAGGCGCCCAGAAAGATCAGCAGAATGACAATCCATTCCGCCACTTCGGTGTTTTTCCACGCCATCTCTGGAAAACGAAACCGCATGGTGAATTGGCTACGGGCAATGGTGATTTTGTTATACAAAACAAGGATGAATTAAAAAAATCTGATGATTCTGTAAAGATTCTTCGAACACGCCGCCCTTGTTTTTTTGGTAAGTTTCGGGCCACCCTGATTGTGCTGCCAGCTATGTCCACCCTTTCGTATTCCACGTGGCACTCCGACGAGGGCGCTGCTTCCTCTTCCCCGTCCAAAGCCAACGGTGGGGCCACGACCCTTTCCCGCAAACGCGTGTCCACCATGGGCGGCGTTATCCACAACCTGCGCAACAAAACCATCCGCAACCGCGGCGACACCTCTGCCGCCAAAGCCGCCGCTACTTCGGCCACCAACAGCGAGCCCCAACCGACCAACGCGTTTTGGCCATCCTCCACCGTGTACGAACACGGTGCCGCCGACGAAGAGGTCCACTCGGCCACCGCCGAAGTCGAAACCTTTGAGGAAACCCAAGAGCGCCAAGCTGCCCGCAGTGCCCACGTGCACCACCTCCTGGACAAACTCACGGGGTTTCCCGACGGTTCTTCCGCGGGCCGAGGCACAGAACTCGGCGAATTCAACCCCATGCCCTACCCGCCCGTAAGACGAATGCCCAAGATCTCGGCCGACGAGCCCCTTCCTTCGGCCGATGCCGCCGGAAATCACCCCCTGATGCCCAAAACACGGGCGGTACTCAAAGGCGCCGACAAGTACCAACCCGCCAACCACCTCTACTACCGCCCCGCCGCCGCGCCCACATCCTCCTCCTACAGCAACTACCGCGACGCCTTCAACCGCGAGGGCATGACCGGCAGCGGAACTTTAGGCGAAACCGCCAAACCTGCTGGCGCCGGCCCCAGCAGCAGCAGTAGCAGTCCCTACTACGCAGCGTTGGGCGGTTCGTCGTCGGACCCCCTCGTGCAAAAGCTCAACTACATCACGCACATGCTCGAAAACATGCAAATGGAAAAAACACATCATGTCACCGAAGAATTTGTGCTCTATTGCCTGTTGGGCGTGTTTATGATTTATGTCGTGGACGGGTTCTCTCGTGGCGGCAAATACATTCGTTGAACCCAAATAAACAGAACCGTTTACGGAACATTTATGTACACACACACATCATTTGCAAAATCACCCTCCTCCTCCCCTTCGAATTCTCCTTGGCCATGCATTTCTCGGAATTGATGATCGGCGATTCCTACTGCGTCGAAAACGTCGGCCCCGCCGTGGACGGGTACGAACAAGGTCGCAGCGTCTGCTTGGGCGTCCTCATTCAAAAGAAAATGATCGCTCCGCAAGACCGCGGCGCCGGGTTCTGGCAGTACGTGTTTTCCCACCGCGAAACCTTCGACGACCCCGAACACTTCACCGTGTGCGAAATGAGTTCCCGCGACGAAAACGCATTGGAGATCGTGTGCACGGACCTGGCCACCCTGGACGTCATCCACAAACCGGCCGGCCCGTCCGCCATGCGCGTGCTGCGTAACCCGTCCCTGGTCACCAACCCGCCGCGGCAACTGGCGCTGCTGTCGGCCTTGCGGTCGCCCTCGCCCTATTGGCCCCTGAAAGAGTTTTACCGGTCGGGCGACGTCCTCGCCAGTCCCACCGCAAACCACGACACCTGTTTGCACGATGCTCCTTCCCATGCTTCCTCCCATGAAACCCACATGTTTGTTATGTAAATGTTGTACCCGTAGTTATTTAGAAAATCCGATGATTTCACGAATCACAAATTCATTTTGTAAATAACGCACGTCCGATTGATGTTCCAAGAGGTAGTCGATGACCGACGCCCGTTGGGTCCGCACTCGCTCCAGAAAACGACGAAACAACAACTGGATGGTGTGGGCGTGGAAGTTGATCAGTTGCCAGCCGCGCTGGGAACCAGTTCGTGCCCCTACGTCTTCTATCAATTTCTTGTAGTGAAGAAACGCCGAGTAATTCCAGTTGTAGCCGAGGCGCGGGCGCAACAACACCACGCGTTTGGTTGGCAGCTTCATGATCTTAACGTTCCGTGAAAACCCGGTGTCGTCGACGATTCGCAGGGGATGCACATAGTGTCCTGCATGGACATACGCCCAGTTCACCTCGCTGCGTTCCACAAACATCATCGCGGGGTCGCGATCGAGCAACGACAGAAAGCTCCGTTGGAAGTTGTACCCGGAAACGAGTACCGTGCCGTTTTTGAACAGGATGCGCATCGGCTTGCGCTGTGGCGGCGGCGACAGCGACGAAGGGTCGGCAGTGGGTTGCATGTTCTTGACGCGGCGGCGATATACATTTGCCCACCGACGATGGGGAGAGAGTTGCAGGAAAATTGTACTTGTTCTGTTTTCCCTCTCATTGCAGAAAAAACAATTTTTTACAATTAGTGAATTTGGGTACTTAAAGGATCACCAGAAAGGGCGAGCAAAAGTTGTCTGAAAAAAGGTAAAAAAATAGGGTATTTGAAGGACCCATGGGGGATTTTGGAGGGAGCGTTTATTGTGCTTCCTTGAGGGGTCCAGGAAGGGACTCCCTTCCAAAAACAATTGTAACAATTAGTGAATTTGGGTACTTAAAGGATTTCATGAAAAGAGGAGCAAAAGT
>JACCEC013100686.1_pt1 | contig 12040 bp, 18 predicted proteins | sample 7450121 | NCBI WGS metagenome assembly JACCEC01 (sample SAMN15323455, study PRJNA562643) | freshwater metagenome | isolation source: river surface water | place: USA:Blue River Watershed | collected 2017-08-18 | reverse complement strand
CGCCGTTCTACTTACCGGCAGCACAGACAACGAGTTCTGTAAACTAGCATGGCAAGCCGCACACGAAGATCTAAAAAAGATCAAGCATATTCAATTCGCTGATACACAACGTGGTGAGTTGAGTCTAATCGAACAACTTGGCGTATTCTACGCACCCGCTGGTGCCGCACTACGTGCCACATTCATTGTTGACCCAGACAACGTTATCCAACACGTTACTGTCAACAACTTGAACGTTGGTCGTTCAAGTGATGAAACACTTCGTATCCTTGACGCATTACAAACTGGCGAGAAGTGTGCATGTAATCGTAGTATCGGAGGGGAGACACTCTAATGCTAGAATGTTTGATTCTAGGCGATAGTCTTGCTGTTGGTGTAGGTCAGATTCGTAAAGAATGTGTTACCTATGCCAAAAGCGGTATTAACAGTTATGACTACGTTAATAGACATGTGTTGTATACCAAAAGCAATCATAAAGAAGCTAAGACAGTGATTATCAGTCTAGGATCAAATGATTATTCTAGTATCAACACTTATGAGGAATTGCTTACCCTAAGGCAGTTAGTTAAAGCAGACAGAGTATATTGGATCTTGCCTGCAATAAAAGATGTTAAAAGGAAAAATGTACAAAAAGTTGCTGACAAATATCAGGACTTTATCATTGATTCTAAAGATCATCAACTAAGTTCCGACGGGGTACATCCAACTTATAAGGGTTACAAAGAGATCGCGGAGAAAACAAAATGACAGCATGGGTAGATCAAATCAAAGAAACTATTCCTGACTATGCCAAAGATACGAAACTTAATATCGATGCCGTAGTTAAACGCAGTACACTTCCACAGGAAGAAGCAGAAGCTGTTGCACTAGCGGCAGCATTTGCTACAGGTAACTCTAAACTGTGGACTTGGATGCAGAGTCAGATGACAGATCAAAAAGAAGCAGAAGCCGCAGTCACAGCCGCTAGTTTAATGGCTATGAACAATGTTTGGTACCCTTACGTTGAGATGGCTGAAGATCCGAACTTAAAAGGTCTTCCACCACAACTACGTATGAACGCTATCACTACACATGGTGGTACTACCAAAGCACGTTTCGAAGCATATGCACTAAGTGCCAGTATCGTAGGCAAGTGTCATTTCTGTGTCAAGGCACATTATGAGACGCTTAAGGCTGAAGGTTACACTGTAGAGCAGTTGCGTGATATTGGACGTATCGCTTCTGTGATCACAGCAGTTTCAAGAGTCTTAAATAGTTGATGAAAATTGATGCAGATAAAATCATTCAAGAAACCATTAACGTATTTGAAAAATCTGGCGCAGTAAATTTTTACAGAAAATGTAAAGATTTGATTGGGGTTGAAGACTATCAAAGTCTTCACCCTAATTTTTTGACCCCATTAAACATCAAAATAGACTGCGATCTTTTTAACAAAGAAATCGTTCAATACGAAAATAATTTCGAACAGTGGGGCAACGATCATCAACATCTACCTAGATATGCATTAGCACTGGTAAATCAAGATGGTACTTTGAAAAGTAAAGATCCTGTCAATGGTTCGTTAATGGCTTGGAATAGAGATAATCCTACACAGCCATTGATAGAAACAGACTGTGTTATGCCCACAGAGGTCATGAATATTTCGTCATTAATACCGTTAAAAATATTTGATGGACATTGGTGCCGCAGTAACGTCCTTAAATGGAACAAAGATGCTTTCTTTTATCCACACATTGACACAGTAGTTCCTAGCATGTGGTTGCGCTTATGGGCTACTACAAGCCCCGATGTTGTTGTTAGATATTTTAATAGAACAACGGGTGAACTAGAGACTGTCAAAGATATTGAATTAGGTAGACTTTATATTATCGACACTAGTTTGGTTCATGATGCTAATGCTGTCGGCGACAATGTATACCAACTGTTTTTAAGTGTATTGCCTTCAGCTAAAAACTTACTGCTCAAGAACACAGCAAACTAAATGAATTCTTTCCTCGGGACTGCCATTATAAACAAAATGTGGTAACCGTGTATCGGCGATATAAAAGCTACCATTGGCAGGTATATGATAACACTTAGCAACTTCCTCGCTTCCTTCATAATAGTGCCCAAACATACAGAATCGATTTGTTTGTAAAGCCAAGTGATATCTGCGTTCAAAATCATAATGTACACGAAGACCTGACTTAGGTCTTTGTCGCATGTATCTTACACGTCCAAATTTTACACCTTCAGAATATTGTAATGTTTCTAAAACTGTGCGTGTATAGTCAGGTAATAACTTATTCCACTCAGTAAAATCTTTTTCTTCTGCTAACACAGTTCCCTGCTTATCTTTAAGACTGCCAATGCCGTCTAGCCAGTCTTCTCGACCTGGTCGATGTTTTAGACTGATTTGATTGGCTACTTTATCTGACCCTTCAGGCCACTCTAGCCAACATTGCATTTTTAGAACTTCATTTAAATCGCTAACCATTTGTTCTAAATTAACTTGGAATTGTGTCTTTTTTATAATCATGATTTAATTATTGGAATTGTTTTTGTTATTTGTATTGGGGTTGCATCGGAGTTATCAAAAGTAAAATCTAAATCCTTAACTGCTATAGGACCAGTCCAATCATCTTTCCAATGCGTTTTTTCTGAATATGATTGATATCGATACTTATTGGGTACTAGATCAAGCATGGGGAGATTCATATTTTTAAAAGCGTCTCTGGTTATAACTTGATGAACAAAATTTGTCATAGGGCCTTCATAAAATCTACACCAAGGCCCGGTATTCAATTCTTCCATATCGATATTAGTTACATCAGGCCATTGTATGATTCTTAGTATTATATCTCCCCATTTCATAATATTATGATAGGGATTATCATCTGCACCTTTAATAACATAAGGATCGTTGTTTTCACCATGACAGTGTACTACATCGTTGCCTAACAGTTCTTTGATACGTTTAACTGTGGCACTTAGATAGCTTCTATGTTGATCAAGGCTACGCCCAATAAAGCTACCACATCTTATTCTAAAATGTGTTTGTTTGTTATTAACTTTATTATGTAGAGTTTTGATTTCTTCAAGTATAAACGGAAGTTCATTCAAACTTTGCATCGTGTAGCCTATGTAAGTGATATCTAAACCTACTTCAATTAAATTATCGATTCCGCGTAATTGTTTGTTGTGAACTTTTTGTCCTTGATAACTTGGATGATTTAGCCCGATACATACCCCATTCAATCCAGCCTGTTTGGATTCTAAGGCAAATTGTTTATCTGCAAATCGTACCCCATTAGTTAATGCTAAAAATTTATCGTGTCCGTAACCACTTACTAATTTGCAAAGGTCAATGAAATCTGTTCTTAATGTAGGCTCAGCACCTGCTAACATAGGATAACAGGTTTTAGGAAATAAGTCCATCATTCTTTTTATTTCAGATAATTCTACGTCTACAGTTTTATTGTCTGGTAAATGATAACAATGAGGACAATTCAACTGGCATCTATCTGTAACTTCAAATAACATGGGCTCCATAAATTCTTTTAACGGTCCGCCTTTGTGATGCTTCAAGTTATAATAAAACTCCGGATCTATTTCAACAACGCTGGTCATCATTCCATGTTCTGGGCAAATCTTTTTCATCAAAATTTGACCGTTTTCTTCTATAACATTGCCGGGTATGTGCCTATAGCATTTGTCGCAAAGACTTACTGTTTTATGTATGAATAACATATGATTCCTATGATAGGATATTTATTAGAAATTTTTTTAGCGTATCGACAAAAAGATATATAACAGAAAGGATAAGGCAATGGAAAACTTAAGAAGCATATTCCCAACATTGATCTACGAAGTGGATTTTCCAAATTTTGATTCAATTCAAAATCAAATGTTTGATTCGATTATTCCTTATTTTGATAACGTTGTAGGCGGCTACGACGATTACTACAGTAGTGGTAAATTAAAAAGAATTATAAGAACTAATACTTTTGAACTGCATAAAGATCAACGACTTAAACCCATAGTCGACTTCATCAACGAACACGGTAAAAAATATTGGGAAGCCAGTAACTTGCACGTTCCGGTCGATCCTTATATAACACACATGTGGGCAGTGTTGTCAGAGAGAGACGGATTTACAGCCCCGCACACACATAATCCGTTGCCTGTCGCAGGAGCATTTTATGTTAATGCTAATGAAGAATCAGGTGATTTGTTTTTGGAAAATCCTTTAGAATTGATAATAGGTAAACAACCAACAAAATTTACTGGTGGGCCAACAATATATACAGAACGAATTGCTGTAAAGCCTGGAAAGTTGGTTCTATTTCCTGGCTGGATGCGACACCATTCAACAGCAAATAATACTGATATTAAAAGAATTTGTATAGCCTTTAACTATGGCGCCAATGTTTACTATGGATAAAATTCTAAAAGTCGCTGTGACTGGGCACACTAAAGGAATAGGCCACGCAATACATAATGTATTTAAAAACAATAACCATACTGTTATTGGATACAGTAGGTCAAATGGTTTTGATATTTCCAATGAAGATACACAGGATCAATTAGTAAAAGAGTGTAAACATGTCGACGTATTCATCAACAATGCGTATGCGCCAAAGGCTCAAACTCTATTGTTAGAAAAATTTATAAACATGTGGAAAGACACTGACAAATTAATTGTAAATTTAAGTAGCAAACTAGTTTTTTATCCTGGAAAAACTAACGATTTTTTTGATACTTACATGGCTGACAAAAAAGAACAAAACAGCATTTGTGCAAAAAGATTTTATTTGGATCAGCCAAGAATATTGAATATCATGCCAGGATTAGTTGACACAGAGATGTCAAATATTTTTTCTGGATCTAAGATGACCACTGAAAATTTAGCAAAATTTATATATGATATCGTAAAATATAAAGATGTTATCAGCACACAACAAATAATTATCGATGTTCCAGGTCTCGACTGGAGTACCGTAGGAGTAGAAATATAACATGTCAAACACAATACCTCTTTTTCCTTTTAAGATTTATAAAACACATTATGATAAGCACGAGTGGATAAAAGAAAATTTATTCAGTAAACTTGACGAAGCTTTCGAAGCATCAAAATACAACAATCAACATTTTCAAAGAGATGGAAATCTTTGTACCTATCATGTCGAAGCAGATATAAATCGTAGATACCCAGATGAAACAAAAGACTTAGTTGCCTTCACAGAAGAAGCTGCGAAAGATTACTGGAAAGAATTAGATTACTTTCCTGGATTAGAGCCATTTGTTTTAGAAATATGGGCAAATAAATCTCCTAGAGGTGGATACATTACCAGTCACTTGCATTTGAGTTTACCTTTTACTGCTGTTTATTACGTAGATGCAAGTCCAGAACAAGGCAACATAGTTTTTGAAAATCCCAGCGACTTACTTTTATCAGCACAGCCTGTTAATTATTTGGCTGGAAAGTATCAGTTTGAACATGAAGTCGAAGTTACTTCAGGCGATTTATTAATTTTTCCCGGGTATATGAAACATCGTTCCATACCAAATAAAACAGATAGACCTCGTCTAATACTAGGAATAACATTTGGTGCTAGAGGATTTTATTGGCAAAAAAATTGGGTCGCTGAAGAAAAGGGAGATATTGATGCTGTGATAGCTCAAAGGTTTCAACAACCTAAAAGCTATTAAACATTCTTTATCCACATACATCTGTACCCAACAACATCTTTGTTGGGTCCATCAAAATTGTCTACATATGTAGGCACTTTAGGAAAAGAAAATTTAGTCGGTTCTGACTTCATAGCTTCTGTAATTTCACCTATTATGTCTCTGTCGTGAAGAGGCCTAATATCTAAAACTAGTTTTCCGCCAGTTTTTAATATATCAAATACAGGTGTCCAGTAAACGTCTTTGGGGTAATGAAACCCCCAAGACAAATAAGATGTTACAACATCCATTTGTTCTTTTATTTGATCTATAGAACTTAAAAACAAAAATCTATTCGGATCAAAATTTGATGCACTGATAGCATCTTTAACTGGTGCCCAACTATTATAATATGGATACTGTTCACTGTAACAAATTTTTCTAGGCCCTAATTTTGCAAAGTCAGAATTTAATTCCTCATTGTCTAGTAGATAAAATTTACTGTTGGGAACATAGTTATACAATAACAAATCAATAACTGACATCCCTGCGCCTATGTCTAAAATTTTTGACCCATCGGAATAGTCCAACATTCCTTGATTTTGTCTTTGGTCCCAAAACATTTGATTCCAAAATTCAAAATTATCCAGTAAAAGTTCTCTTGAAAATGACTGGTCACTTTGCAAATAGAAACCGGACTGTAAATTAGCGTATCGAGCCAAGTCATCTACATTAGACCACTTTACAAAGGTTGGTCCCTTATTTGTTCTTATTTTGAGTGTGTATTCCATGAAAACTATTTATTGACTAACTAAATATCGTATAGGAGATCTGTATGTGGAAAGACATTGACGAATTTACAAAATGGTATCAAGATAATGGCTACCCTTTTAAACCCCCTGCAGGTGACCCAGTTTACGTAACTGACCATACACTGAGCTCTATTGTTTTCAGGGAAGGCAGATTTCAGGTAGAATTATACATGATGGGCCCAAATTGGGAAACACCTAATCATGGACACCCTGGTATCGATCATAAAATTATTTTTCTAAATGGCACTGTAGGTGGTTCTAAGAATGGAACTTTCTTAAGTGATTCTTCACAGTGGGCTAGTCAAGCCAGAGAAGATGGCTGCAACGTACTTTTCGGTATTATAAATGACTTTTGCGGTGATGATTTTCATCAAGTTCACATAGGACCCAAGGGCGGTCTTATTGCTATTACACAGAAGTGGGACGAAGGTTTAGTTATGTCCAGTCAGTCTGTGCAATACGTTGGTGAGCCAATAGGTCCAGAACACAGCCCGCACATAAAGTTAGATCAAAAAACTGTTACCAGCACTCATTAAGATACACTTTACCAATAGATCCAAAATTTACAGCCATTGACATTCTATTGTGATTTGTTAGATTTGTCTTTGTAAAGTGCTTTAACCAGCCTGGGAATAAAACAAGTTTTCCTGAAACTGATTCTACTTCATAGTTGAATCTTTTAGGAACTCTATTTTCAGTATCAGTAAAATATATAGACTTTCCTAAAACTAAATCTAGAGGATTTTCCAAATATAAATTGCCCATTGAAGGTTCTGCATTTATATAAAAAACTCCTGAAATTGCTGTTGGGTTATGGTTGTGACTAGAAACAAAACCGCCTTTAGGCACAGAGTTTACCCATAGTTGTAAAATATATGGATCTAAATATTGTGTAAAGTCTAAAGTTTTCCAATATTGTTTACCATGCTCGGTTATAAAATCAAATATTTTTTGAACATTTGGGTTTTCTATGCTTTCTGTTTTGAGCTTGTCGAACAACATGGCAATAGATCCATTCTTAATTGGATGATCATGGCCTTGATATTCATTTACTTCTGGAAGTTTTGATTTTATATATTGAATCAAGTCTTCTTGTATTTCCTGAAAATTTGGAAATTCGGCTTCGTAAATAGTTAAAGGAAAAATGTCAATAGTTTTCATAAAAATATTTATGTGTCAATAAATAAGCGTTATAAAAAAGGAGTAAGCATGTGGAGTAATGTTAAAGAGTTTGCTGAATGGTATGTTCAAAACAATCATCCGTTTAAACCGCCAACAACTGATCCAGTATATAAAACTAACATGAGTTACAGTGTTATAATTTTTAGAAAAGATCGTTATCAAGTAGAATTATTTCATATAGCTCCAAATTCTTCCACTACGACCCTAAATGCTCCGGGCATTGAACAATGTGTTATATTTCTAAATGGTCAGATAACTTGTTATAAAAATAACGATATAGTTTTAGACAGTACCGAAATATATGAACAAAAAAATGAAAATGGTACTTCGATACTTTTTAATCAAATTTTTAATTTAGGTGATGGTAATATTGACAAAGTTAGTTACGGACCTAAAGGCGCATCATTGATGTCTGTGCAAAAATGGGATGAAGGTATTGAGATGACTAGTATGTCAAAACAAAAAGGGTTGTTGATTTAATCAACACCTTCATCTAACAAACTCCATTGTGCTTGATCTATAGTAGTAGGGCTCCAATTATTAAAGGATCCCTCTTTTATTTCTAAATACATAAAATTTTGCCAACACTTTTGATTGTTATAAGGAACAGTCTGTAAGTATCTGTCACTTCTAGTCCATTTAGAATTTACAGCACGTAATGTTTCCACCCAAACTCTAAAATATCCTTTAGTAGATTTTTTAGTCCTTGTTTGCATAGCCATAAAATAACAATCAAAATTATTAATTTTAATTAATGGTTCTATGATGTAAGTGTTGGCAAGATTCCAGCCAGCTATCAAACCTTCTCTGTTTTGCAATCTCCATTTAGGGAATGTATAGAATCTATTACACATTCTTGCCACTTGATTTGGGAATCTCCCATTATTAAAAACTCCTCCCCATACCACAGGTTCATCAGTTTCTTTATGGTATACTACACTGAACCCTTTATGATCTTCTATGCGTAATCTATCTTTGGTAAAATTATGTCCTAACCAATTGCCTTCGCTAAGACATAGTTCTCTAGCCTGCTCAAATTCGTCACAGGTATTGTAATAAATTTTATTATAAAAATTTTCTATATTATAGGCTGACGCTTGCATCACATACTTATTATCAGTTCTTACTAGAGCTAAAAAAACACACAATAAATATTTTCATCATGACAGCACCTAAAACTTTAGAAGAAAAAAAGGCATTCCTACAGAGACTGATAGACAATAAGGATCTTATCCTGCAAGAGTATTTGGATAATATTAATAAAAGAACTATTGCTATTCCGGGCTACGATGAAGCCAGCACACCATTACAGGAGTGGCGTGCTGTGGCTCTTTGGTGGGACTATGAGCCCTGGCCCATATATCAAAAATGGTTCCCTAAAAGCACAGAACTTGTAAGAGAAGGCCCAACTCATAGGGCCAGCGGTTGGCTAATATTAAGACCTCACAGCCAAACGCCTAAACACACTCATCATGATTGGGGTAACAAAATCATCATGCATTTACCTTTGGTGATACCAGAAGGTGATGTTGGCTTCTGGGTCGATGGAAAAATCCATAGATGGCGTCACGGTGAACTGTTTGCCTTTGATATAAAGAAAGAACACTATGGGTTCAATCACACTGACAAAGACAGAGCTATCTTCGTTCTAGATTTTGACGCCGATGAATGGGGTGAGGCTTTAAAACCCTATATGACTTTAGAGTTTTGAATACGTTGATGTTACATCGTTGCCGTTAGAGTCAACAACAGTTAAATCATAAGATCCCTCGCCTGGGTTAGCGTCAAAATAATTTTTGATTGGGTTAACTCCGACTTTAGGGGGATCAAAAAGATTTTCACACAAATGTTCAATTTGATGTGCGATAAAAGTTATAGTCAATTCATTGTTTGCAACATCGACCTCGTAGGGTTGAATGCCTAGGCTTGTATAAAAATCGAAGTCATCGGTGGGGTGCAACCAAGCATTTTCTATACAAAATGTCATATCTGCTAGGGATTGTTGTTTTTGTTCATCAGTAAGAAACGAAAGAATATATGTACTAATTTCTTGCCCACCCATTGTTGAAAAAACAACTCTATTGGATCTTAAATGAATTTTAATAAAATGCATGATTTTACTTTCCTTTGTTAAACATATTTATTATCAGTTTTATTTAATCTTTCAAAAAACATACTATTTCAATAGGGTTCTTGACAAGAAGGCTAAATAAAACTACAATAGAACTAAATGTTCGTTGATGTTGCAGAAAAACAACAGAAAAGAAATTTTGCCAAATTTCAAAAAAAGTTGTTGACAATGTCAAGGAACATATATACAATAAGGACTGTGTTAGCAATTCCGCTAGCAAAATTTCAAAGGTTAACAAAGAAGCAAAAAATGAAAACTGTATCTTTACATAGACAATTTATATCCATAGCCAAACAGGCAGGCTTTGTGCCCACCTATTGGTCATGTGAGATGATTAGTCTAGGTAATGATCGCACACCAGATACGGGGTCCTGGAGGACTGTAGTGTAACAGAATAGTACACACAAACTCAAAAGGACCCCAGGACTAAAAACCCTGGGGTTTTTGTTTTTACAAGGAGAACTATGCATTATAAAGAGATTGAATTTGATAAGTTGAGTAAGAGAATCGTTGAACAGGCTTACGCTTCTGCTAGTCAAGTATTAGATGAAGAGCAGAAACGCAAACTTATTCAAGATAAGTTTGACCGAGCCAAGGCTTTGTACGAAGCTCAAAGAAAGAGCCCAGTCTACGAAGACTAACTCAAAAGTGTAGAGGCAACGCGAGCCTGTCCGCACTTAAAACATGGACTATAATGTGGGCGGCCTACCGGATGGTAAGTCTAGGGCGATAACCTAGATGTGTAAAATGGTAGCGTATTAAAGTGTATTGCCGAGCGGTCAAATTGCGTAAGCAGATGAGTAGTACACTTTAATACACACTTTCCAGTCTCCACCCCTGACGTGGTTGACAGGCATAGCCGGAGAGTGTTAAAATTTAAGGAGCTTGATCCCTACGGCGGACTGTAAATCCGTTGCCTTAATATGTAGGGTGGTTGGCAATTAGGTTCGATTCCTTCAGGCTCCACCAAAATAGGATATGTAATGACAGACAATTTTTTATCAGATGTAAACGGAAATGTTATACACATAGATGAAACTAATGATTACTTTAAAAAATGGAATCATTTTGAATCTACTGTTATGTCTGATAAGGGACCGTTAACTGTTAAATGGAACAACATACAAAAACTGGCAGCATCGTGGCTTACACAGACTAGTGGCCATGGCAACGGTGAAGTTAGTTTATCAAATTTTTTCAAAAATTTTGATTTGTACCATAACAAGATGTGGCACTTAAATCAAAGTTTTGGAATTTATAATCTACCAAAAGATCCTATTGTAGTAGATGTAGGTGCAGGTACTGCTACAATGGATATGTTTGTACACAAATATTTGCCGTCAAGCAGATTTTATCTAGTTGATAAAGACCAATGGGTCACCAGTGATAACATTGGTACTGCAAGTAATATGTGTTGGAAACATGATTGGTCTGTTATTGAAGATGCTATAAATGCAAACGGATTTGATAAACGTAATTTTGTTTTTCTGAATCAACATGATGATTGGAATTTTGAGAGTGACCTTGTTACTTCATCGATGGCATGGGGTATGCACTTTCATAAATCAGACTATTGGCAACGATGTGTTAATAGTTTGAAAGTTGGTGGTAAATTGGTGTTAGATATAAATGCTCACTGGTTGATCCCAACAACAGAAGAAATTGATGAAGCATTTGGATGTAGGCACTCTGTGATTTTTAGTTATACTAGAAAAATGGTAAACTTAGATTACACATCTACATTGAATAGAATACAGTCTCATTATCCTAATGCAAGTATTGATCTATCTAAACACGGTGCAGACATTGTTGCTACACGATGTGTTTGGACAAGATATAGATAAATTTTTGGTCTCAAGGTGTTCATGGACGCACACTGGCTTGTCACGCCAGAGGACGGGGATCGTTACCCCGTGGGACCGCCAAGTTTTAGGATGCTAACAGCAAACTTTCTTTACTTTTCTTATGGTGAAAAAAGAAATGCATCCTGTTTATTTTGCCTCTGTAGCTTAATTGGTAAAGACGCGAGCTTATACCTCGCCAAAGCACCGGCCAGATAAGCCGGCGTGTGCAGGTTCGAGTCCTGTCAGAGGCACCACACAACGCACCGATGGCAGAGCGGCCCAATGCAACTGTCTGCAAAACAGTAAAACCGCAGGTTCAAATCCTGCTCGGTGTTCCATAATGTATCCTTAGTGTTTAACGGCAGCACGACAGTCTCCAAAACTGCTAGTGGGAGTTCGAATCTCTCAGGGTACGCCAAGTT
>JACCEC012626384.1_pt1 | contig 12040 bp, 10 predicted proteins | sample 7450121 | NCBI WGS metagenome assembly JACCEC01 (sample SAMN15323455, study PRJNA562643) | freshwater metagenome | isolation source: river surface water | place: USA:Blue River Watershed | collected 2017-08-18 | reverse complement strand
GATCAATCACACGGGCTAAACGCTGAGTTAATGCGCCAATCATGCCAGCCACAGCCGTTAAAAGAAAAACGGGGGCGACAGCTAATTGGATACTATCGCTTAAGGTGCTTGGATTCATCATAATTTAGGGCTCAACTGTTCTTTTAAAGGTAATAGCAACGTTAACAGAAATTAAAAAATTAATAAGAGTTACCAAGGTAACTCTTGACCATCATAAGCAAAGAAGCCACCAGATTGTTCAGCATTCAAACGATCTAAGACTTGCAAAATCTCCCGGCTTGCTATCGCTGCATCTCTTGCTTTTGAGCCAGAGCCACCAGCAAATGGTTTTGATAGCTCTGAAATAACTGTTCCAGGATGAATAGCCACAACCATGGCTTCTGGTTTTTGGCGCTTCAATTCAATGGCGGCTGTTTTAATCAACATATTCAAAGCGGCTTTAGATGCGCGGTAGGTATACCAACCACCTAAACGGTTATCACCAATACTGCCAACCTTTGCTGAAATTAAACCCATGACACCGGCATTAGAAAGCAATGGCAAAAAGTATTTAAGTAATAAAGCTGGTCCAAGCGTATTAATACTAAAAGTCTCTTGCATGGCTTTGATATCAATATCTGCTAGACGTTTCTCTGGCATGAAGTCATCACCATGTAAAACACCTGTGGCCACTAAGATCAAGTCAAAAGGACCATCCAATTGCAGCGTATGCGCTGCAAACTGGACTGAGACTTCATCTTTTAAATCAATCGTTAATTGATATTCATTCACTTCACTACGTGAGAGTGATGTCACTTTTTCACAGCGATCATCCGCTTGCAAATCACGAACAAAAGCAGCCCCTATTGAGCCACTTGCGCCAATTACTAAAGCTTTATATCCATTCGGAAAGCGTTTCATGAATTCCTTAAAAGGTGCCTGGATACAAAATGTCTTTAGTCACATTTTGAATATCACGATGACCTGTGAACGCCATGGTGATATCTAACTCTTTGTGAATGATCTCTAAGCACTTAGTAACTCCGGCCTCACCCATGGCACCTAGGCCATGCAAGAATGGGCGGCCAATCATCGTTCCTCTTGCTCCTAAAGCCCAAGCCTTCAGTACATCTTGACCAGAACGGATACCGCCATCCATCCATACTTCGATGTCACGGCCAACGGCATTCACAATGCCTGGCAATGCATGAATACTAGATACCGCACCATCCAACTGTCGGCCACCATGGTTAGAAACAATCAATGCATCTGCGCCTGAGTTAACCGCCAACTTGGCATCCCCTTCATCCATGATGCCCTTAATGATCAGTTTGCCACCCCATAACTTCTTAATCCATTCGACATCATCCCAACTCAGAGCAGGATCAAACTGTTCAGCAGTCCAAGATGACAAAGATGACATATCGCCAACACCAGTGGCATGACCCACGATATTTCTAAAAGTTCGTCGATGAGTGCCCATCATGCCCATACACCAACGAGGCTTGGTCATCATATTGATGATGTTTGGAATAGTTAGTTTAGGTGGCGCTGTCAGACCATTTTTCAGATCCTTATGGCGTTGCCCCAAAATCTGCAAATCTAGAGTTAATACCAAAGCTGAACAATTCGCAGCTTTAGCACGCTGAATCAAGCGCTCCACAAAGCCACGATCTTTCATCACATATAGCTGAAACCAAAATGGTTTAGTAGTGTTCTCTGCCACATCCTCAATCGAACAGATACTCATCGTTGATAAGCAAAATGGCACACCAAATTTTTCTGCCGCTTTAGCCGCTAAGATTTCACCGTCAGCGTGCTGCATACCCGTCAAACCTGTTGGCGCCAAAGCAACAGGCATAAAAACTTCTTGCCCCACCATTTTTGTCTTGGTGGTGCGGTTTTCCATATTCACCGCTACTTTTTGACGCAGTTTGATCGTCTGAAAATCACGCTCATTGGATCGGTAAGTTGATTCTGTCCAAGAACCAGAATCAGCATAGTCGTAGAACATTTTGGGTGTGCGCTTTTTGTGCAATACGCGCAAATCTTCAATATTTGTAATAACAGGCATTTTTATCTCCTTTTATAACCAAAGACAGAAAAGACTTTTAGCGATTTAGCCTGCAGCCTGTAGTATCCTCAGTTGGTCTTATTTTTAACCATTATATGTATACCTGAAGCAGCATGGCAAAACCTTTAACTTTAGAAAAAATACTGTTTAGCCAAGGCTTTGGCACACGACGATATTGCAGTGACTTGGTCTATGCAGACCTCGTCAAAGTCAATGGAGTTTTAGCTGAAGATCCAGAAGAGAAAATCTCAACAGAAAACCTCCAACTCCAGGTAGATGGCGAGGATTGGGAGTTTCATGAAAAGGCATATATAGCCTTTCATAAGCCCACAGGCTATGAGTGCTCTCATAAAACCAGTCATCACCCCAGCATTTACGGCCTACTTCCTCAACCATTGGTTGAGCGAGGAATTCAGTGTGTGGGTCGCCTTGATTACGACACAACTGGGCTGATCCTGATGTCTGATGATGGTCAATTTATCCACAAAATGACCACCCCCAAGAAGAATATTGGCAAGATCTATGAAATCACAACACCCGATCCGATCACTCAGAAACAGATCGATCACTTATTGGGTGGCGTTGTCTTAGATGATGATCCCAAGCCATGTTTTGCCACAGCTTGCGTCCAAAAAGACGAAAAGCTATTAGCCATGACGATTGTTGAGGGTCGCTACCATCAGGTTAAACGCATGATGGCAGCCGTGGGTAATCATGTTGCTGCATTGCACCGCACCACAATTGGCGCATATACGATGCCTAGCGATTTACCTGAAGGCGAATGGCGCTGGTTATATCCCGATGATTTGGTGCAACTGGGTAAAAGCGTTGACACCTTATCTGCTTCTAAAAACCCCAGTTAATTTGGGGTTTTTCTTATTTTATTGAGATATATCAAAGCGAGCGGTTTAGACCTCCTCTAAAGTTGGTTCATTGATAGGAGGAAATATGCTGAACGAACTTTTTGGATCTTTTGCAGGCCAACTGAGCCTCGCCGTGATTCTATTCATGATCATTGCCAGTTATATCGCTGTAAAAACCGTTTTAAAGAAAATTAACGAAGATCCAAAGCAATAGAAATCGCTGATGAACAAAAAAGGCTGGAATTTTTTAATTCCAGCCTTTTTTGTTTTATTGATGCAGTGATTTATTTAATGAGTTCCAGTGCGGCCTTGAAATCAGGATGTTCACAAGTTCTCAACAACTCAAAGACAGCCATTTCGGTTGTCACCAGTTCAGCACCATTACCAGCTAGACGATCAAACGCTGCATCACGATTTAACTCGGTGCGAGAGCTACAGGCATCTGTCACAACCCAAACATCAAACTCTTCTTCAAGTAAACCAAGTGCTGTTTGCAACAAGCAAACATGAGCTTCACAACCGGCGATCAAAATAGTGTTGCGCTCTTCTTGACCCTCTTGTTTGCGCTGAATGTGTTTTGGCAAGCTACGTGCATTACCCATTGGTTTTGGAGGTGCCCTGAGTATTTCTATTAAGCCATCATCACAGGCACCAAAGTGCATTTTAGATAAGGTTTTTTGGCAGTATGTCTTGAGTTCTGCATGATTGGAACCCAACTTCTCAGGGTACTGTTCAGTGCCAAAAACAGGCAAGTTCAACAACTTTGCCATTTTTGCCAAACGTAAAGCATTCGCCAAGACCTGGTCACCTTGATGAATGGCTGGCATTAACTTGTCCTGGTAGTCCACTAGGACTAATTGAGTGTCTTCTGCTGAAAGAAGGATCGACATGTTGTAATATTTTCTCAAGTAAAGATGTATGATATTTTCATCTAAAAACAGAATAAAGGAGCAATTATTTTGATGCTGGCCTTTTTAGTCATTATTCCTTTGATCGCATTTAGCTTTTACATCAATGCCATCAGCAAAACATTGGCCGCTATCGACCCGGCTTATCGATCACAATCGCCACGCATGGCTTGGTTGCTCTTGATTCCAATTTTTAATGTGATTTGGTTTTTCTTTTTGCTCAAAGCCATTCGTGAAGGATTTGAGCAAATGCTACTGCATCATCAAATTGAAAAACCAATTGATACAGGTTATAGCTATGGGATTGGCATGGGTTGCTGCTGGGCAGCTTCATTCATACCTGGTTTGTTTTTTATTGCTTTATTACCTATGTTTGTTTTTTCAATGCTGCACTGGACCAAACTAAATCAAGCAAGAAGACAAATCTTTACAAAAATATCTCCGCAATAAAAAAGGAGCACAGAGTTTCAGGAGGATTCTTTCAGCTGATATTGATGTGCTTTTTCCAACCAAAACTCTAGAGCACTCGCTAAATCTTTTTTACTAAAGGAGCAACTTTCCTCCGTAAATAAAGAGGATGATTCAATTCTGGAAATAACAGACTCCAGCGCCATCAGATATTTTTCAGGTAATTGATCAGTTGCTGCTAACTCTCTCAATCCCTTAACGAGATCTTTAGATTCAGCTTGCCCAGCCAACCAATGCTCTAACAACAGCTTTGCTTCTTGGTAATTCATGGCATTACCTTTGCTGCAAGATATTCATGATGCAAAACCATCATTAAATCATGTGCACTCAAGGCCCTAGCTTTGGCATACGATCTTCCTGCCCATAAACTTTGATAATGACCCTCATCTTTTTCAAGGGCCCATTTGCGCATCGGTGCAGTCATGGTGTTTTGCACAGGGAACGGTAAATATGTTTTACCTTCCATAACTTTCATAAACTCATTATGTATACCTTGTGCAGAGCGACCCGAAAATGCTTTTGTGAAATGAGTCCCTAGATGATGATGCTCCATCACAAAACGACGGTGAGCAGAACTAGCCCCCGACTCAAGAGCGGTCAAAAAAGCAGTTCCCATCTGCACGGCAGACGCTCCCAAACTAATCATTTGATGCATATCTTGGCCATTCATAACGCCTCCAGCGGCAATCACCGGAATACGCAGTTGGCCATTTAACGAATTCAATAAATCAGCGGTAGATAACTGTTGGTCGATTGCGTTGGGATTAAAAATACCCCGATGACCACCCGCCTCAATACCCTGAGCAACTATAAAATCAGCGCCTGCTGATTGAATCTTTAAAGCCTCTTCTAGAGATGTTGCTGTAATACCGACTGAAATATTTAAAGCATGGGCTTTTTCAATCACCTGCTGAGATGGGATACCAAAGTGAAAGGTCAACACTTCTGGTTGATGCTTCCAGATAGGCTCGAGCATATCTTCCAAATTAGGAATATAGGGCGATTCAGGCAAAGCACTCTGAATCCCCCAGTCACCGACGACGCTTTGCAAATCATGAAGAGCTAGGCGCTGCTGCTCTAGGCTTGGCATGATAGGTTCTTCAAAGACAAAGAAATTAGCATTGATACGTTTTTGAGGTACTTGGCGAATTAAGTCTTGAGTGGCACTCAGATCAGCATCAATTTTTTCTGGTGTGGCATAGGCAAAACCGAAACTCCCTAAACCTCCAGCATTTGAAACGGCAGCCACTAAAGCAGGTGTATTAACCCCACCAGCCATAGGCGCCTGAATCACTGGAATCGATAAATTGGAGAAACTAAACATGATGTCTTGGTCTTGTTAAAAGCAATTCATGATACCGCGTTCAATAAAAAAAGGCTTCCCAAAGGAAGCCTTTTTAGATGCTGTTAAAAATTAAGCTTTAACAGTATCAGCTACATCACTGAAATCTTTAATTTGATTAAAGTTCATGTATTTGTAGATGTCAGCACTACTTGCTTCTAGCACGCCAACGTCAGCCATGTACTCTGCTTTAGTTGGGATGCGACCCAACTTAGAACAGATAGAAGCCAACTCAGCAGAACCAAGATAAACAAATGTGTTCTTACCAAGACGGTTCGGGAAGTTACGTGTTGATGTTGACATCACAGTAGCACCCTCACGTACTTGAGCTTGGTTACCCATACAGAGTGAGCAACCAGGCATTTCCATACGAGCACCAGCACTACCTAGAACGCCGTAGTGGCCTTCTTCAGTCAATTGCTTAGCATCCATCTTTGTTGGAGGAGCAACCCATAACTTCACAGGCATATCGCGCTTACCCTCTAACAACTTAGATGCTGCACGGAAGTGACCAATCTTTGTCATGCAAGAACCTATAAATACTTTATCAATCTTCGCACCAGCAACTTCAGATAATGTCTTCACGTCATCTGGGTCATTCGGGCAAGCTACTAGAGGCTCATGAATATCAGCCAAATCAATCTCGATCACTGCTGCGTACTCTGCATCAGCGTCAGCTTTTAATAACTCAGGCTTAGCCAACCATGCTTCCATTGCCTTGATACGACGAGCTAGTGTGCGTGCATCAGAGTAACCATTAGCAATCATCCACTTCATCAATGTGATGTTGCTGTTCATGTACTCAATAATTGGCTCTTTGTTCAAATGAACTGTACAGCCAGCAGCTGAACGCTCAGCTGAAGAGTCTGACAATTCGAATGCTTGCTCAACCTTAAGATCTGGCAAACCTTCAATTTCAACAATACGGCCAGAGAAAATGTTTTTCTTACCCTTTTTCTCAACAGTCAATAAACCTTGCTTGATCGCGTACAAAGGAATTGCACTCACCAAATCACGCAATGTCACGCCTGGCTGCATCTTGCCTTTGAAGCGTACCAATACAGACTCAGGCATGTCCAAAGGCATCACGCCTGTTGCAGCAGCAAACGCTACAAGACCTGAACCCGCTGGGAAAGAAATACCAATTGGGAAACGTGTATGAGAGTCACCACCTGTACCAACTGTGTCTGGCAACAATAAACGGTTTAACCATGAGTGGATCACACCGTCACCTGGACGCAATGAAACACCACCACGTGTGCTGATGAAATCAGGCAATTCATGGTGAGTTTTTACGTCAACTGGTTTTGGATAAGCTGCTGTGTGACAGAAAGACTGCATCACCATATCTGATGAGAAACCTAAACATGCCAAATCTTTCAATTCGTCACGAGTCATTGGGCCTGTTGTATCTTGTGAACCAACAGTTGTCATCTTAGGCTCACAGTATGTGCCTGGACGAACGCCTTGACCTTCAGGCAAGCCACATGCGCGACCAACCATCTTCTGTGCCAATGAGAAACCTTTACCAGAGTTAGCTGGGTTAACTGGCAAGCGGAACAATGTTGAAACTGGTAAGCCCAAAGCTTCGCGAGCTTTAGCTGTCAAACCACGACCAATGATCAATGGAATACGGCCACCAGCACGAACTTCGTCAAACAATACTTCAGAACGTACTTTGAATTCAGCAATCACTTTGCCATCTTTCAATGCTTTACCTTCGTATGGACGCAACTCAACAACGTCACCCATACCCATAGCAGAAACATCTAGCTCGATTGGCAATGCACCAGCATCTTCCATTGTGTTGTAGAAAATCGGAGCAATCTTGTTACCGATACAAACACCACCAAAACGCTTGTTTGGTACGTATGGAATGTCTTTACCTGTGAACCACAATACTGAGTTAGTCGCAGATTTACGTGATGAGCCTGTACCTACTACGTCACCAACATAAGCTACTAAGTTACCTTTAGCTTGCAATGCTGCTAATTGTTTGACCGGGCCAATCTTGCCTGGCTCTTGTGGCTCGATGCCTTCACGAGGATTTTTGTGCATCGCTAATGCGTGCAATGGAATGTCAGGACGGCTCCAAGCATCAGGTGCAGGTGACAAATCGTCTGTATTTGTCTCACCAGTCACTTTGAATACTGTGATTGTTAAGCTTTCTGGAACTTCAGGACGACTTGTGAACCACTCACCATCAGCCCAGCTCTGCATAACAGCTTTAGCGTTTGCATTACCTTTTTCAGCCTTTTCCTTAACGTCATGGAATTGGTCAAACATCAATAATGTTTTCTTCAAACCTTCAGCAGCGATACCACCTACTGCAGCGTCATCTAATAGATCAATAAGAGGAGAAATGTTGTACCCGCCCAACATCGTACCCAACAACTCAGTTGCTGATTCACGAGTGATCAAAGGAGTTTTTTCTTTACCAAAAGCTACAGCTGCCAAATAAGAGGCTTTTACTTTTGCTGCATCGTCAACACCAGCTGGCACACGGTGAGTGATTAACTCAACCAAAGTTGCTTCCTCACCTTTTGGTGGGTTTTTCAACAACTCGATCACTTCAGCAGTTTGCTGAGCAGATAGTGGTAGCGGTGGAATACCTAGTGCCGCGCGTTCTGCGACATGGTCACGATAGGCCTTTAACATAGTCTTTTCCTCTCTATAGGCAATTAAATAAAGCAAAACTCTAAGACTTATATCTTATATAAGACTTAAGTAACTGGCAAGTTTTGAAGCTTACTTACAGTGAGAAATTAACTGAAATCTATTGCACTTGCCTGACGATTTCATAAAAAATAAAATAATCTTTTAAATCAATGCTGTAAAGTAATGCCTTATGAAGAAAACAGACCTTTACAAGAACGCAGGATTGGCTGTGGCCAACCAAATGAAGAATTCAGCCCCAAAACCGAAGGGAAACGCTAAAAATAGCCCTGGAAATGGCAAAAAACTGAATCCTTTGCTCGCTTCCCTACTCAAAAAACCTGAATAAAAGCCTTTTTTACGGCTTTTTAGACGCTTAAGGCTGGCTTAAATATGAAGCTTAGCTTTGAGATCGGCAGGCCAAGAAGCTGCTTTTTGAGCCTTAAAGTCGACCCAAACAATCGTAGCGCCAGAAGTAGCGTAAATCGTATCGGGATCTTTTGTTAAAGACATCACATTGAAAGTGTCTAAACCTACCCTTGTAGGATTAGCGATATAGGTCTTCACCAGCAAATCTGCTGGATATTCAATTTGCTTCACAAAATTACAAAAAGCATTAACAACCACTACGCCCTGATCTTGCTGAGCAAACGATAAGCCTAGACTATCTAACCAGTTGATGCGCGCTTGTTCGATATATCTGAAGTAAACAGCATTGTTAACATGACCAAAGGCGTCCATATCACCCCATCGAATCGGAATGATGGATTCATGAACAAATGTTTTCTCTTCAGGAATAGGAATACGCATGGTTCAAAATCTTAACAGGGATGGTTATGGGGTATCGCGATCAATCTTGAACCAGGCAGCATACATGGCTGGCAATGACAATAATGTCAGCGCTGTTGCCACAATCAAGCCACCCATAATGGCAATGGCCATCGGACCCCAAAAGACACTTCGAGACAATGGGATCATAGCTAACACCGCTGCAGCCGCAGTCAAAATAATCGGGCGATAACGTGTGACACAAGCATTGATGATGGCATCTCTGGCAGCGAGACCTGCAGCACGCCCCTGCTCAATCTGATCAATCAAAATAACTGAGTTGCGCATGATCATGCCTAACAAAGCAATGAATCCCAAAAGCGCCACAAAGCCAAATGGTTTATTGAATAGCAATAAAGTTAAAGCGACACCCGAAATACCCAAAGGCGCTGTAAGAACAACCAAGAATGCGCGAGAGCTACTCTTTAACTGAATCACTAATAATGTGAAAGTAATGAAGAGCATGATCGGCATGCCTGCATTAATTGAATCTTGGCCGCGAGAGCTTTCTTCGACAGAACCACCAATATTGACCTTATAACCTGGCGGCAACTGGCTAATGAGTGGTGCAAACTCTTTGAGCAATACATCAGTTGCTGTTGGTCCCTGAATGCCTGGTTTCACATCTGCTTGAACAGTAATGGCATATTCGCGATTTTCGCGCCACAAAGTTGCAGGCTCCCAAACCACTTTCACTTTTGCAATACGTGCCAAAGGAATGGCTTGACCATTAACGGTTGCCAACATGGTTTCATTTAAATCACTCACCTGATCGCGCTCTGATCTTGGTAAACGAAGAACAATCGGTGCCAGTAAATCACCCTCACGATATTGACCCACCGTAACACCACCAAAATGGCTCGATAGAGTTTGTGCAATCACTTGTGGTGGCACACCTAGCTCACGAGCTTTGGCTGCATCAACTTCAATCTTAGCAACGGGTTGATTTTGATTCCAGTTGTCAGTTACGCCATAGACCAAGTCAGAGGCACGCATCACACTTAGGAAACGGTCTGCTTCTTGTCGCAACTTAATAGGATCATCTCCAGTGACGCGGAACTCAACAGGGTATGTCACAGGGGGACCATTCGGCAATAACTTCACTCGCAATCTTGCTTCAGGGGCAACGTCTTCTAGCAGCCTTGGCAATTCGCGATTGAGCCTGTCACGTTCTTTTAGATCAGCAATGATGACAGCTTGAGCAGCATTAGATCTTGGAAAAATAATATCAAGCGGCAAGAAGAAGCGAGGTGCGCCATTACCAATCCAAACCGTTACCGATTGAACGCCTTTTTGCTCGAGGATTTTTGCTTCAATCTTTTTCGCTGCTTGTTCAGTGGCTTCAAAACTAGCCCCCTCAGTTAAAAAGATATCGACCAAAATTTCAGGGCGAGATGAATCGGGGAAGAATTGTTGTTGCACTTGGCTCATGCCAATCACACCAATCACGAAGCTCGCCACAGTTGCCAAAATAGCTTTGCGATGATGGTCAATACACCAAGCAACTATTGTTTTAAATTTTTGATAAAAAGGTGTATCAAAATGCTCGTGCTCAGCCCCCTCAGGAGTTGCATGCTGTGGCTTCTTAAGCAATAAGAAACCAAGGTAAGGCACGAACAATACTGAAACAAACCACGAAATGATTAAGGCTGCTGCAGTGACCGCAAAGATAGCAAAGGTATATTCACCAACAGCTGACTCGGCAATACCAATGGGTAAAAATCCAACCGCTGTAATCAAGGTGCCCGTCAACATCGGCATGGCAGTTAATTGATAAGCAGCTGTTACAGCTTTAACACGGTCATAGCCCTCTTCTAATTTGCGCACCATCATTTCAACCACAATGATGGCGTCATCGACCAATAAACCTAAGGCAATAATCAAAGATCCTAAGGAAATCTTGTGTAAACCCACGCCTGAGAGATGCATCACTAAAAAAGTAACTGACATGACCAAAGGAATGCTAATCGCTACTACCAAACCAGGCCTTGGATCAATGCGCCAAGGATCACGATGTAAACCCAAAGCTAATAGACTAACAATCAAAACAATAATCAAGGCTTCAAACAAGGTCATTAAGAATTCTCGAACCGAGCTTGCAACAACCTTTGGCTGATCCTGAATCAATGACAAGGTCACTCCAGCAGGCAAATCCTTTTCAACCAACTTGCTAGCTTTATCTAACTCTTTTCCTAATTGAACAATGTCGCCACCTCGTGCCATCGAAATACCCAAGGCAACTAATTCTTCCCCCTGGAATCTCACCTTACTTTGAGCGGGATCAATCACCGCTCTGCGCACTTCTGCAATGTCTCCTAAACGTATAGATGCCCCAGATGGAGATCTCAATGGCATGGCCTTAATGTCAGCCACATTCTCAAAAGGGCCACCTACACGAATCGGCATTGAGAAAGATTTTGTTTCTACGTTACCGCCATTTTCAATCGCATTTTGTTGGTTGAGCTGTTGCGCAACCGTCGCTGGCGTTAGTGAATATTGCGCCATCTTTTTTCTAGATAGCTCAACATATACCTGCTCTTCTTGTAGACCATAGATGTTGACCTTACCAACATCTTTAACTTGCAATAGTTTCTGTCTGACGTAGGTGGTGAAATCTCTCACCTCAGCTGCGGTATAGCCTTTAGCCGACATGGCATAGATGACACCATAAGTGTCACCAAAGTCATCATCAAAATATGGGCCATTAATGCCAATTGGTAAGTAGGATTTTGAATCGGCTACTTTTTTACGAACAGTGTAAAAAAGATTAGGGATATCTTTTGACGGCGTACTATCTTTAACAAAAAAGATAATCATGGATTCGCCTGGATGCGAGAAGCTACGAATCTTATCGATGTTAGGAACTTCTTGGAGAGTTCTCTCAATCTTATTCGTTACTTGATCAGCCACCTGAACAGCTGTT
>JACCEC012530293.1_pt1 | contig 12044 bp, 10 predicted proteins | sample 7450121 | NCBI WGS metagenome assembly JACCEC01 (sample SAMN15323455, study PRJNA562643) | freshwater metagenome | isolation source: river surface water | place: USA:Blue River Watershed | collected 2017-08-18 | reverse complement strand
GCGAGCACTTTTCGAAGATTTTGGCACGTCCATAGGTGCTTTCAGCTATTGAACGTGCCAAAATCTCCGGAAAATTGCCTCGCAACCTGCAACAATTCTCTATAAACTAAACCCATTATTCAGGTTATTAGAGCGAATTATGCCAATTTTTGAACTTTTTTTGGTATAGCTCCTCGGCACCATCAATTCCTGGATGATCTCAAACTTTTTTTTCAATCCTCCTGAACCTCATTTCCTCGGAAAATTGAATTTACAGAAACAATGTTACACTCCCTGGAAGGGGCTTAGTTTCCATAAGCTTCCAGGTCGCCAGGTCATGGGGAGTAAACCCTGAGGTATTGAAGCTATTGGCCCAGTCGGCAAGGTCTTCTACAGAGGCATCAGACATTTCAAGGGTGGTGATCCTTGTCAAGGCTTGGATGAAGCTGCTCAAGGCAAGTCGCGCGCTAAAGAGATCGCTTAAGATTCTTAAGGCGTTGGCGGCCTGTTTTTGGATCTGGTGGAGGGGGCCACGGAAGCCGTATTTAGCGGCTAGAGCTGTCCAGTGGGTGGAGCTGCGGCATGAGGCGATGTCGCTTTGCAACTGCTGCAACCTAAATTGGGCCATGGACGAGAGCTTGCGCCAATCGGCGTCCATTGAGGGGATCTCCTGGGGAAGTCCCAAGAAGGATTGAGCATGGTAGAGATTGATTGTCCGTTCAGAAAGGTAGGCGGTGATCTCCGCTTTGATCCGGTTAAACGCTTGAGAAGAGGAGAAAAGAGGTGTGGGTTCTGCAGGAACTGGAGTTGACTCAGGTGTTTTGATGGCAATTGGTGGATCGAGGGGAGGTGCATCAAAGCGCAGCTCTGTTGAGCTCTTCTGGACAGGTTCTGTTTTGTTCTGGAACAGGTGCGTATCGGGAGCTTGTCTTTGGAGCGGTTGATCTTGGAGAGCTTCTTGGGGGGCGGTCTGGGTGATGACGCAGAAGGGATAGAGGTCGTTGTAAGAGATTCCAGGGTATGTGTCGGCGATCGAAGGGAGGATCATCGATCTGGCCCACAGATGCAAATCCTGAATGGTGCCTTTGTATTCGATGAGAGTCTGGATCTCCTTGTGAAGGCTCTCCGCGATTGTGAAGGTATCGGAAGTCAAATGAGTGCTATGGGACCAAACGTTTGCTTTTTCAAGCCAGAATTGGAGAGGAATGGTATGGGAATCTTGCGGAAGGGCTGGCAAGAGGTTGTGGGGGATTGGACGTTGGACTAGATCTTGGACTTTATGCTTTGCAGCAATGATGTGGAGTTGGAGGAGAGGGTTGAGAGCTTCTGTGGGTAGCGGGAACTCGTTGGGATTGAGCTCATGGGCGCGCATGTACCATTCCAAAACGGCGTTTGCGCTATGAGGGCTTACGCGCGCAATTAGAGGAATCAGGCCAAGGATGGTTGTTTGTCTGCTTTGAAAAAGAGGGGCATTCGCAAAGTTATCGAGGAAGAGTTCCTCATCGAATTTGTTTAGGTTGCAGTTAAAGAGGTTCTGAAAGGCGATGAAGGCTGTTTGGGCATCGATCCATTTTGAGCTGCCCAAAGACTGTTCTGCAAGGGTAGAGAAGTGATTGCGTGATGAGGATTGGATGTCGGTGTTGATGGTGCAGCATAAGACTTCTTCAGCAAAAGCAGCAGCAGCCTTTGGGGCAGTTGTTTCCGTGTAGATCGAGGGAGGACTGCTGGGAAGACAATAGGCTTGCGCTGCCGCATAAAGACGTCCAGCAAGGGTTGTAGCAAAGGTCTCGAGCTGCTTGTCGAAGCAGGACTTTGCCCATAAAGCGATCCCTTGAAGGCTATTGAGCTCTTCGCCGACAAACTGGGAGGCCATCCCGTCGGGATCTGGCGCGACGGCGCCAGATCCTCTACCGAGGCCTGTGTAGGGGTCCCACATCCGCAATTTGGGGAAATAAGGGCTTTGGTCAAAAGGAGAGCAGATGTCGTTAATGAGGAGGGTAACGACCTCTTTGCGATGGCCTTTAAACCAATCAGGTGTGATGTCATTGATGGCTGCCGCTGCTTGAATGAGATAACCATAGGTCCTGTGATGGTCTTGTCCGTAGATGTTGTATTCGTCCGCTGGAAGAGCTGTGACAACCATATGGTTTGTTTCGTCGTATTGGAGCTGACCTCCGCTTAAATAATCATCAAGTCCTGCTTTTGCGATGCATAGCGCTGTCTGGAAAGCAGCCATAAACACATTGTTATCGATGAGCAGTTGGTTCTGCGACAGAAGGGTGAACATCGTATGGGAAATCTGGGCGAGATAATGGATCTGTTGTGCGGCCTTTAAACTGGATGCACCCCGGGCTTTTAGGTCCAATTGCGAGGCGCTCTGGACGATCGAGTCAATCAGCGTATTGATCTGTTCTTGCGTAAAGAGGGAAATATCGGCATCGGGCCAGTTGATCGGATGTTCTTCTTGGGAAAAGATGAGCTCTTGATCTACAGCGATTGCAAAGTGGGCTGGACCGTGTAGAGTTTGGTAGGAGAGGTCGATCTGTTGAGCTGTTGATTCGAGGGCCATGTAGTCGGGATTGAGAAGGGCTACCAGCAGGTCCTGTTTTTTGATCTGCGGCGGATTGTGTTGTTTGAGGTGGGCAAGAGGATTAATGTGTTGGACAGTGTAGCTATACTTCCAAGTTCCGTTTCCTGTGATGCTGAAAGATCCGCCTGTTGCATAGACCCAGGCATGTTGGAGGAATTGGAACATGGCTTTTTCGACCGAGCTTCCTTGAGGGATTTTGGTGATCCGCACAGTAGTTTCGGTACAGGGCTCGATGGCTTCGATCCGGTTGACGACTGCGTCATCGCTGTAGACGATCTGCGTCGAATAGGGGATGCTGGTTGCATTGCTTTCTAAAAACTGATCGAATTTTCCTTCGGGAACAGCGACCCCTTCGGGAAGGAGGGTCATTTCGACTGCGTGAACAGTCTTGAATGCGATCGGAGTCGAGCTAAAGACGAGATAGGTCTCTTCTGTCTCGTGGATTTGGAATGTGAAGACCTGACCTTCTGGAGCATCCACATTTGGAATGAGCACTACTTCTCCTATGCGTGCTTGGATCTCTTTAGTGATGAGGGTGCTTAAAGTGACTTGGGTTCGAGGATCTTTCAGTTGGTCGTCGGAAACGACGAAAAAATAACTGTAGGCTTGAATGCTGTCATTGCGGATCGTCATTCCTGAAATCTGTAAAGAGGGGGTGCAGTTGCGGTATAACAGGGTGATGAAGGGGCTGCCGCGAAGGACAGGAGCTGTCATCGAAGCTTCTCCTGCCTGGTAGTGGAGTGTCGCACAGTGGTCGTCAAAGGAGGTAACTATTGGAGGGAACTGGAGATCTTCCTTGGTCCCAGCAACTAATGTATAAGGCTGAGCTTGGAAATAAGTTGCGGTCTGATCCTGGACGTCAGTATGAAAGAGCTCAGATTGGGTAAATTCAAGGCCATGCGCGTTATTTTTAATGAAGAAGCAGCCTTGGTTGACGTTAGGGCGAAAAGCCGAGCTTGAAGGGACCAGGATCTCTTCGCCGATCTGAGCGTTCGGCTTAAATCGCTGAGCTTGGCTTTGCACGATGCACGTTAGAGGTTCTTGAATCGCTGTTCCATCAGCAACGACCGTCATCGTATAAAAGCCGGGGCCTAAGCGATCGGCGAGATAGAGCCACCAGCTGCTGGTGGGCAATGGCCGGCCAGGATATCCTGCGATATTGTAAGCATCCCGATGGATGCTTGGGTTGCTAATCCCTTTGAGAAGTTCCGAGGGAGATAAGGTCTCAAGACCAATTTTGCCCAGTTGGTTCAACAGGTTTTCTACGTAGTCCTCGACGCAATACTTCAGGTCAAGGTCCCATTCGAGCTGTTGGACGAGGTAGCTGATTCCCTCCTCCTCTTCAAAGGTATCGGGAGGGCTTTTTTTCTCCAAAGCTTGTCTGATCTCTTCGCAAAACTTATGGATGATCTGGTCGATCGCTTCCGCTTGAAAGTCAATATGCAGCCACATCTGCTCGGGATCGGTATGCATTTTATTCACTGTAGTGTGAATATTGTGCATGATCTTCTCTAAGAGCTTGTTTTGCTGATCGAGCTCATTGCGGAATGACTTCTTCAATGCTTCGAGGTTGGGTGGAAGGAGCAACGAGACGACAGGCTTGATTGTTTTTCTCTCATCCGGTTTGCGTAGCAGCGACATTACTTTTTCTTCCCTTTTCCATATTTGCGCATCATGAGCCGTTTCCAACCTTCTGCTGTTAATACTTTTTGAAAGGTCGTTGTTTTCTTTTTTCCTTCAGGAGCAGGTCTAGAGGACATCTTTTTTTTCTCCTCTGTTTTTTTTATTCTCTTCTTAAAGAATCGGGTAATCATATGGCTTCCTTAGTACTCGTTTACAGACATCACCGTATCCTCAGTTTATCTTCGGTCATAGGGCGTTGTCAAGAGTTTATTTTGTTTTGCAATTCCCTCTGACTCTAAAAATGGGAACATGATATGCTTCTGTTTTTGATGAGCAGGAGAACATATGGCGGAGATCGACATTTGGTATGAAGGGGATTTGTCGACGCGATGCGTGCATAGGGAAAATGGTGCAGAGATCACGACCGATGCTCCGAAAGGCAACCAGGGGCTTGGCAGGGGCTTTTCGCCGACAGATCTGCTCGCTGCAGCCTTAGGTTCGTGCGTGCTGACATTAATGGGGATCATCGCGCGCAAGCGCAACATCGATATCAAAGGGACAAAGTTGACCATCGTCAAAGAGATGCAAGCAGCCCCGTCCCGTCGGATCGGGCGCTTGGCTGTGCATGTCTATTGCCCTTACGAATTTTCTCCAGAAATTACCGAGCAGTTGATCAAAGCGGCGCAAACCTGCCCTGTGAAACATAGCCTGCATCCCGATATCCAACAAGAACTCATTTTTCATTGGGGTGCTTCGTGAAGTTCCAAAGCTGGCCAGCCTTCAGCAAGCATTTAAGCGAATCGACGCCAAACCATCTTTCGCCGATCTATCTCATCATTGCTCTGTGCAGTTATGAGAGGAGAAAGATCTGCGACATGATCATTGCCTCTCTTCAAAAAAAAGATCCCCATTTGACAGCGCAGTATTGCGATGCAGCGGCCGTTCATTTGAGCGAAGTCGTCAATCAGTTGAACTCCCGTTCCCTATTTGGTTCAGCGCGGATTGTTGTTTGTGATGGGTTGGAGAAATTAAAAAAAAGTGGTTGGGAGCCTCTTTTAGCTTATGCAGAAAGTCCCTCTACTTTTTCCCATCTGATCTTGGGCTCTTCAAGCGCTAAAAACACAACTGACCTTTACCAGAAAGGAAAAAAAGAACTGGTCGTTTTGGACTTAAGCGAGGAAAAACCCTGGGATAGGAAAACTCGGTTTCAGCGCTACATCATCGAATACACTCTTAAGGAAGGCAAGACGCTTAGTCTTGATGCCGCCTTGCACTTGCTTGATCATATTGGCTTGGACCTTCCCAGTTTGGAGCAAGAGCTGACCAAGCTGATCTGCTATGTAGGGGAGCGCAAAGCGATCGCATTGAGCGATGTCGAACAGATCTGCGCTACTGAAAAAACAGTGTCCACATGGCAATTATCAGAAATGATTGTCTGGGAAGCTAAAGCGGTTTCGCCTCCGCTTGCAATCGACCTTTCTTGGCTGCTTCCTTTTTTGGGACAGCTCCGCTACCAGCTTCAAATCGGACTGCAGCTTGCGGTGATGATCGATACCCACATGCTGCTAGGAGATATGGCCAAGCAGCTTCCCCAGTTGAGAGGAGCCTTGTTCGATAAGAGGATGGCGGTTGCTAAGCAAAGGGGACAGGAGTATTTCCGCTCTGGACTGCAGAGCCTGTTCGAGATCGAGGTCCTTGCAAAAAATAGCGGAGGGACAGCGGTCCTGCTCTTTGATCTCTTGACCGCTAAATTGGCGTGCGCGCGATGAAACCCACTCTATTCTTATTTCCCAATCTCCTCGATGAAGAGGGCGATCACACTCTGGTGCTTCCTAAAAGCGTTGATGAAGCTGTGCCACAAATTCATGGACTGATTGCAGAGAGCGAGAAACCTGCAAGGCGGTTCTTGCGCCGGTTTGCCTTCGAAGCTCCAAAGACCTTTCGAGATGTCCCGATCAAGCTCCTTAATGAACACACATCAGAGCAACAGCTCGATGAGCTGCTCGAGCCAATCCTCAAAGGGCAGTGCTGGGGGCTGATCTCTGACTGTGGAATGCCTTGCCTTGCTGATCCTGGTAGCAACATGGTCTTTAAAGCGCGCCAAAAAGGGGTTGTCATTAAAACGTTTGTAGGTCCTTGCTCAATTCTGTTAGCCCTTGTTCTATCAGGCCTAGGAGGGCAGCGTTTTACGTTTCATGGCTATTTGCCCAAAGAGGAGCCTCTTCTTATCAAAGCCATTCAAGAGATGCAGAAACGCTCAACCCAAGAGAAATCGACCCATTTGTTCATCGAGACCCCATACCGTAACCAGAAATTGTTTTCCTTGCTTCTCAAGATCCTGCATGACAACACGCAGCTGTGTATTGCAACAGATTTAACTGGGCAGAAGCAAGAAATAGCGACAAGATCGGTGGGTGGATGGAAAAAAGTTCCGATGCCGGAGATCGACAAAAGACCGACGGTCTTTGTATTAGCCTGACATAATGGGTTTATTTCATAAAACCTTGCCGCATTTTGCGAGCACTTTTCGAAGATTTTGGCACGTCCATAGGTGCTTTCAGCTATTGAACGTGCCAAAATCTCCGGAAAATTGCCTCGCAACGTGCAACCATTCTCTATATACCGAAATCACTTGAAGAATCGAAAATTTGTCAAGGAGCCGCCATGAATTTGAGTCAGGCCAAGATGATTGCGGACGGCTTGAGAAGAAATGAACAGAGCCTCGGCGATCTGCTGAGGGGACCACCCCTTGTCATGAAGCAACACCGCCTTGATCCGATCACGCACTCGACCGTCTCTCTCTTGCTTATGCTGTGCTTTGAGTTGGTCTCGTTCGTGGTCGCTTAACATGAGAAAACATGATGATGTCAATGGAATTTTTTGTCATGCAAATTTTTCAGTCACGATCGGTATAGAATTAAGAAAATGTGAGAAACGCTCTTGGAACATCGGGTGAAAAAGTTGCAAGGAAATTTCGCACAAAAGTCATGTGCTTGCAGAGAACCGATCGGCCCTCTGCAAACGATCTTTGAGCTTTACGAAGTGTGCAGAACACATTCGAGAGCTTGCATTGTCAGATGGACAAATTCCGGGTCTTTGTAGTGTTCGTGCCCCCAATTGTAGTCAGTGTCGGCAATTGCAACGTTCGCATCCTTTGCGGTCCGCCAGACATAGTATAAAAACTTCTCTTCTGTTGGAAAAGCACTTAATTTATCCCAGAAAAGTGAGGAAGCTATGTTTCCTTGATAATACAAGTCTAAGATCTCCTCGCCTTGCTGTTGCTCTGGTGTTCGCTCTACTTCGCTGAGTTGTTCAGTGAGCCGGGACAGTTCTCTGGTGTATAAAATGTTGATATTGTCAACCTTCATTCTATCGAATCTTTTCTTGAACGCATTTTCAATGCGCGCTTCAGCAGGTCCGATGATTTGGGAATGGAAAATGTGGCGCATCAGATCGCGCTGGACCGATGCCGGAAACTGTCTAAACAGATCTTCGTCATCTTTAGTACGTTCTAACAAGTCCTGAAAAGCGATATGGATGTAGGATCCAGTAGGCTTCAGCCTCTGAGAAAGCGAAGGGAAGGTCACAGTAACTGTGTTTGAAGCTGCAGTATTAATGACTGGCCTTGTGGGCAGTGGAGCATCAGATTTATCGTCTAGAACCGGAGTTGTCGCGACGATATCGGGTTCTGGCTCAAAAGGAGGTGCAGACGGCACTAAAGGATGAAATGTTGTTTCTGTTGGTTGCATGATGATTGGTTGGTGGATTCCTTGGAGATATTTTTCTAACTTCTCGATTGCAAGTGTTTGCTCTCTTTCCTTGAGATCAACCTGAGAAAGAGCGGCATCTTTACGTGCTGTAGCTTCTCTTGCGAGTTGTTCTTGAGTTGGCGCTTTTGAAAAGATATTGATGCGGCTCCAAAAACTTTTTGGCTGAACGGGTGCACCTGTAGGCGTAGACGCCTGTTCTATTGCTGCTTTTTCAGCTTGAGCATTTCGTGTCATTTGCTTTCTCAGTTCTACAGGGTCATCCGTTCCAAAAACGCTTAACAGAAATTCTTTGCGCGGGTCTTGGGCATCGTCAATAGTGGAGCTAGAATTATTTGGAGCAAGCCAATAGAGACCATCGAGCATTTGAGGTAAATCGAAAGGCAAAGGCAGTCCTTTTTCATAAGCTTGCTTAAATAAAGGCGCGTGGTGTCCGTTAAAAAAACTGTTCATTGCCTGATGAGCTCGCCGCTGGAGGTGCATGAATGCTTTTGGAGTAGTCGTCGCATGAGGAGTCAATTGTTCATTGATCCAAGCATGGCAGCGCCCAAATTGCTCTGAAAGAGGTAATTGATCCCAGTGTTGTTGGTTGGCGGTTTCATTAAAATTTTTGATAATAGAGTGGTTAATGCGAGTTAAGAGCTTATCAAAACGCTCTCTGACGGATGAAAAAAGATAATATCCTCTCCGTGTTTCAAATTCGTTGAGATGGAAGGGAATATTTTCGACATGGGGCGGGATGCGCTTAGTCCTTTCAAATTCATTTCCTAAACAATTTTCTTGAAAAACTTCAAGATCCCTTGCAAGAGCATTGCGAATTCCTAGTTCGAGCATTGCCTTGTTCTCTAAATTTATCTGAGGCAATCGTTCGATTTCATCAATCGCTTTTTCACAGAGGGCCAGGCATTGCATGAACCCTTCCTCTGTCGCTACTTCTGGAAGCTGAGAGATGATTTCTTCGCTGATCTTTGTAATGATTGTATGGACAAGTTGGTTTTCTTTAACTTCCCAAGGATGGTAATTGTCATAATCCGATGCTGTCAGTCGATCAATTTCTCCAAGGAGTCCCGGTGATAATACTTGTTTTTTTTCTTTGCGATCTTCGGGCACTAGAAAAGGTAAAAGAAGCCTAGTTGCAGTGGGTTTGAATTGCAAGGAGTTATATAGAACTGGGAGCTTAGGGTAAGCGGGATGCAAAGAGGTTGTTCCATCGCAGGTTGGGGGGGTATAACTTGGCGGGGCGAATTGAGTTGCCAGTGTTAAAGAGTGGACTGAATTAACAGCCAAACCGAAACAAGAAGGCGCCAGAATAGGCATAGAAGGGTCATATTGCGGACTCTGTATTGGAGGGTTTGTTGTACAGTCTTCGGCTTCTATAAGCTCGTTTAAATCTGGATAGAGGGGCTGTTGGTTCATCACTTTCACAGGCATCCCTGTTTGGACGTGGCCGTGTGTGGTATTAGGAATAGTTGCCATGATTAATCTCCCTTATTATCTTTTGTTTGTATAATTATTAAATATGGCATCGTTAATTATACTTAATTGTTCATTCTTATTTCAAGTGAAATAAAATCTTAAGGTGTTGCAAATTAGCGTCTTGTATAATTTGTTTTTTATTATGTATGAGATGGATATGTAACTATAAACTATTGTAAATTTGATTAATCACGATTCATTATTTGTAATGTGTAATTTAATGCAATTAGTGTATTATTCGATGTGTGAGTAAGTGTTGAAATTAATAGTTTGTTTAAGTAAAATGATTATATAAGAAAATGATATAAATCCCTTAGAGGGAAGGATAATATAATGGATAATACTCAGAATCAATTGCTATCAAATATTGCCAGTTTAGAGACAAAAAATGATCTTCTCGAAGCTGAGTTGATGTATCTGAATGAGATGCTGGTCCGATGTGGATTTCCAGAGGGGATTAAGACCCTGAAGGAGACTGTTGAAGAACTGCTCGCTGAAGATTCTTCCGTGTCTCACGAACGGCCTGAATTGATCTAATACAGAACTTATTCATTTCTGTCTTTTATAAGGGGTGGGTTGTAAAACCCGCCCCTTACTTTTTCTTTACTTTTCTCGTTGCATGTGTTAAATTCTCTACCAAAATTCTTTAATGTCAGGTTGTAGAATGGCAAAATTACTCTTTGAGAATACAGGTGAAGAAAAAGAAGTGGACAATGACTCCACAATTCAAGAAATTTGTGAAGAAGCAGGCGTCCCTTTTGCATGCACGGAAGGGGTATGTGGAACATGTGTCATTGAGGTTGTCGATGGAATGGAGAACCTTTCTGAGTTCACACAGGAGGAGAAAGATTTTTTAGGCGAGCAAGACCTTGAAAGGCTTGCCTGCCAGTGCCGTATTAGAGGCGGTTGCGTAAAAATTAAATTTTAAATTTACAAGGATCACTCATGACCAAGACCCAATCTCCAGATCGAATTACGCGGGATATGACAATTGAAGATATCTTTTCCCATTTCCCTCAGAAGAGCCAAAAATTAGCTCAAGAAATGACCAATAGAGGACTCCATTGTGTAGGTTGTGGCGCAGCAACCTGGGAGACCTTGGAAGCTGGTATGCTCAGCCATGGATTTTCAGAAGAAGAAATCGACGATCTTGTTAAAAGGCTTAATGAAATTTTATCTGAAAAAATTGATTTGAACACGATTTCTATAACAAAGAAGGCTGCTGAAAAGTTTATCGAGATCTTAAAAGAGGAAGGAAAAGAAGGCTGGGGCCTCCGTTTTGGCGATAAGGCTGGCGGATGCAGCGGTTTTGAGTATGTCCTCGATTATTCCGAAAAACCTCGCACTGACGACAAAGTGTTCCCTGCTCATGGCATCGATATCCACGTCAATGAGAAAGTGGTCAACCGCCTCATGGGCTGCGAGATCGACTATATCGACGGACTCAACGGATCAGGCTTCAAGATCTCCAACCCTAACGCTAAAGGTTCGTGCGGCTGCGGCAAGTCCCAAAGCTACTAATCCGCATAGAATCTTAAAGAGCTATTCCCGATGAAGAATTTTCCTAGAGGAAGATTTTCATTGGGAGAATAGATTCCCCCATTTCCGGTATTTGTTCAGTGGGTCTAGCAAGATCCAGCGAGCGCATGTAAAAAATTTTAGGTGAATATTCCACATCATGCTCAACTCCAATAGTATGAATATTGGATGCGAAGACTCACTTTTGGAAATTTTGACGATGGAGTAAAAAGTGTAAGGAATCACAGCGCCGTGCACACGCCGAGCAGCTCACAGATGGCTCGGCGCAGGCGTGGCAGGTGCGTGTAAAATATACAAACTCGATGCTTAGGTGGAGTGGTTTGCAGATTTTAAAGCAGGATATTGCTTGATCGGATCCAGATCTTTAACCTGTCTTTCTAACCGATTCTTTTCACACAACAGTCCGTTTAACCGATACTTTAAATGGTCCATTGCGTTATTGTTTTTTTCAAAGCAAGGCTTTAAACAGGTCTGCCCTCGATTATGTTTTTCTAAGTAAGGCTTTAAATAGGTCAGCCCTTGATCGTGTTTTTCTAAGTAAGGCTTTAAATAGGTCGGCGTTTGCCTCTGCTTATCTAACTCAGCCTCTAACTTCTTCAGTTTTTGATGCCATTCCTGTAACTGACTGAGTAAATTGGACCGTCCTCCAGCCAGTCTTTTTGGTGACGTAAACTCCCCTTTAACTAGAGAATCTAGCATAGTCTTGAAATGGGTCAGTTCTAGATCCAGGAATTGTAACTCACGCAGTAAAGAGATCAGTGTTTGTGACTGATTCAATAAATAGACCAGTATTTGTGATCGATCCAATAAACAGGGTAGTAATTGCTCCTTTACTTGTAACTTAATCTGGTCTTGGCCCCATGCTCCAGTCAGCTCTTGAGTCGATGCTTCGTTCCTTATTTGTGATCGATCCAATAAACAGGTTAGTAATCGCTCCTTTACTTGTAACTTAATCCGGTCTTGGCTCCATGCTCCAGTCAGCTCTTGAGTCGATGCTTCGTTCCTTGCTTGATCCTGTGCTTGTAACTGAGTCCAGTCTTGGTCCCATGCTCCAGTCAGCTCTTGAGTCG
>JACCEC012396740.1_pt1 | contig 12045 bp, 13 predicted proteins | sample 7450121 | NCBI WGS metagenome assembly JACCEC01 (sample SAMN15323455, study PRJNA562643) | freshwater metagenome | isolation source: river surface water | place: USA:Blue River Watershed | collected 2017-08-18 | reverse complement strand
AGCAAAAAGAATTTATGGAAAAGCTTCCTACTGAGTTTCACAGTCGAGTGGTTTCGGCATCTAATTTAGCCGTGAATTGGCTCGAAACCCGTACCGAAAGAGAAATGGCAATTTATCAGCAAATCTGCCGTATTTCGCACGAAATTATTCAAGAAGCATTTTCTGACCGTGTGATTCAGCCAGGCGTAACTACCACCGACGATGTGGTTTGGTGGATGCGTCAGCGAGTAACTGATTTGGGTTTAGAAACATGGTTTCACCCAACAGTTGATATTCAGCGTTATGACCCCGAAAATTTCGACCATCTGCGTACTTTTTCCAAACGTCCACAAAAGCAAGTAATCATGCCAGGAGATTTGCTTCATTGCGATTTTGGTATTACTTATTTACGCCTCAACACCGACCAACAACAGCACGCCTATGTTTTGCGGGCGGGTGAAACCGATGTGCCAGATTTTTTGAAAAAAGCTTTCAAACAAGGAAATCAAGTGCAAGATTGCTTGACTGATAATTTTAAAGCGGGTATGAGCGGCAACGATATTTTAGCAAAAGCTCTCGAACAATCTAAGAAGCAAGGTTTGAAAGGCACAATTTATACCCACCCCATTGGTAACCACGGTCATGCCGCTGGCCCAACAATCGGTATGTGGGATAATCAAGGCAAAACCATTGGAGCAGGAGATTATCCGATGAATCTGAATACTGCTTATTCTATCGAACTCAATGCTTCGGTTGAGTTGGCCGAATGGAAAAAAACTATCAGAATTATGCTCGAAGAAGATGGTTTCTTCGATGAAAAAGGGTTCCGATACATTGATGGTCGACAAACCGAAATTATTCCGATTCCGAAAGTATTGAATGGGGTGAAGTAAGGCTATATTACATTCATGTTTGGAGTATTCGACCAAAAATCATTGATTTTTGGTCGAATACTCTGGCAATTCAAACACCAACCAGCAACTATCCAACAATGCTTGATAAATCAAAAATAAAAGCAATTATCTTCGATGTTGACGGAACACTCCGTGATACAGATGACGAAATGGTGCGAAGTATTGAATTATTTTTATTGAAATTTGAGTTTTTTATTTCGAGTAAGAAAGCTCAAATGGCTGCTCGAAGCATCGTGATGTCAATGGAAAATCCTGCTCAGATTATCCTGCATTATGCCGATAAATGGGGCTGGGATAAATTCATACACCAAATCATTCAAGGAATCAGGTGGCTTTTGAAGCCTTTCAAAAATACCCAAAGTTTTCAAACCATTGAAGGGGTTAAAGCAATGATTGCTGAATTATCACAGCATTATCCGCTGGCCGTAGCAAGTGCAGGCGACGAGCAAACCGTAAAAGCCTTTTTGGCTCATGCGGGCATTGCTCCATATTTCAAGTGCGTGGCTACTGCTCTCACTTGCCCACATACAAAACCATTTGCCGACCCGCTCGTTTGGGCGGCTCTGCAAATGGGAGTGGACATAGAAAACTGTATAATGGTTGGCGATACTACCGTTGATATGATGGCAGGCAACAACGCAAAAACTCAGACAATTGCCGTTTTGTGTGGTTTTGGCGAAAGAGATGAGTTATCTGCATTAAATCCAAATTTGATTTTAACCACTACTGCTGATTTAGCGGAAGCTTTGAAAGTGTAAAATTTTAAAAAATATTTTTGTTATTTACATTACCGTGGACTATCGACTGAGAATTGTCGACTATTTTTATGAATACACTTTTGATTAAAATTGTTATGATGCCCTTAGTAATTGGAGGGGTAACGATTGCCAGTAAGAAATGGGGGAATTTGGTAGGAGGAATGATTGCCAGTATGCCTTGGATTGCAGGGCCAATTATGCTCTTTTTTACGCTTGAACAAGGAGTAGATTTTGCCGTAAATAGCGTAAAAGGTATTATGATGGGTGTTGTTGGGGTATTAGCTTTTTGTTTTGCTTATATTTATTCGGCACTAAAATCGAGGTGGTATGTGAGTTTATTATTGGCATATTTAGCGTTTGTCGCTACAACCGTCTTGCTCAAAGTGTTTGAAAATTACGTTGGTCTAAATGGCTGGTTTATATTTGCAGTAGTTCTGAGCTTGTTTGGTTTAAAGGTATTTCCGAAGTTAGATGTACAAACAAATTCGGGACAAAATTTAAAATACGATATTTATCTCCGAATGGTCATTATCACGGTCTTTGTGGCTTTAATTACTTACTTGGCAAAAATACTGGGCCCAACTTGGAGCGGAATACTTACTCCATTTCCAATTATAACCGCTATTTTAGCAGCATTTACGCATTATACACAAGGGGCGTATGGAACTTCGATTATACTTCGAGGTATGCTAACAGGATTTATCGGTTTTGCTACTTTTTTGTTTTTGCAGGCAAAACTATTACCTCATTTGCCAATAGCCACAGCATTTGCTATCGGATTTATTGCTAATCTTATACTCAACTTAGCTATGCGTTATTTGGTGAAGAAGTTTGTCTAAAATGCTCGTTTATTTTCCGTTGTAGAATTTAAATAGTTGAATCAGGTCAACTTTGTCTTTTACCGATAGACCATTTTCTTTAATAAATGCTTCAACTTCGTTTTTTTTATCCGACATCAGCTCTAAAATCTCTTTTTTATTGGTATTGAGTTTTATAACTTCAGTGCCTTGAGTAATAAACAATTGTTTATCTTTCGTTATTTTGATGTCCTTGCTACCCGTATTGAACGCTTCTACGTAATCGGGTTTTTGGATATTCACTTTTGTGTATTCGAGCAATTTTATTTTGCCATCAACCAATAGTTCAAAAAAACTTGGTTTTGTTTTATCGTAGTTATCTACAAACTCAAGCGTACTTACGTAGGTTTTGGGTAACTGATTTGGTTTTTGTAGCGTGAAACTCTTAATCAATGTTCCCGAAATAACTTTTACTCCTTCGGGTGTATTAAATTCTACATCATTTCCGTACAAGATAATTCTAACCTGAACATCTGTAAGCGAATCGAGCTTGACAGTTCCTTTTGGTGTTGAAATAGTTTTGGGATAAAATCTGACGGTAGCAAGTGCCCAATCTTGGTCGAGGTAGTAAGAGCCCTGTACTTCGGTTGTACGAGTATCGAAACCGTAGAGCATCGTTGAGTTGTGCTGTCCAACCTTTAATCCTCCTAAATTAAGTGCATCTTTGGTATTTTGCATCATACCATTTTGTGCCAGAACCGTGTTTCCGATTAGGCACAAAAAAATACTCATCAGCTTTTTCATAGAGTTAGGGATATAAAATTTGTGGCAGAGAAAGCCAGCAGTTTTATCTAAGATAGATTCTAAATTATCTAACGTAAATTCGGAGCTGTTTAGTAAAAATAGGCTTTACTAAATTACCAAGTTTACAATCAATAATAAGATAGTGAGAGTGATAAGTAAAACCGTTTGACGGAATTCTGAACGATAGTTTTCGCTATTATTTTTGAGACTTCTGAGCGAAAGAACTTCAAAAAACAAGCAACCACCTCCTAACACTCCAAGAGCAATCGATTTAAACGTTGGTGATGGCATTTGTGCAGGAGCAATGATAAGCCCTAAAAATAATACAACGATTATCCACTTAAAATTTTGACTTGATAAGAATGTCATGGTTTTATTGATTTTTGTTTTCTACTTCCGAATTAGTATCATCACTTATATCCTTCGATGGCTCCTCGGTTAATCTGAATTGTTGGTCTTCGGCAATAATTTCTGTAACTTCCTCATTTACTTCATTATTCAGATTTTCTTCTTCTTTCAACGCTTCTTCGAGTGTTTCGCCAGAAGCCTCTTCACTATCAGCAATCTCATTATTGATAGTGTCTTCATTAGCTTCCATAGTCTTTTGTGCGTGGTCAAACTCAAAGAATTTTTGTTGGAAAACCAAAATACTTACTACCCCACAGAAAATACAGGCATCAGCAAAGTTGAAAATAGGAGTCGTATTGAAATCACCACCGATGAACGGAAGCCAATCTGGGTATTGACCGTCAAGACCATAGGCGTAAAACATATCAATTACTTGCCCATGAAACCACGGAGTAGAGGCTCCAATGGGAGCATTGCCGAGCCAAACGCCATAAAAAGTACTATCAATCACGTTTCCGATTGCCCCACCCAACACGGCAGCTATCGACCAAAGTAAACCCGAATGAGCATTGCGTTGTGCTAAATGTACTAAATACCAGCAAATTCCGACCATTGCACCCAAACGGAAAGTTGTCAAGATGAGTTTGCCATATTCGCCACCCAGTTCCATTCCAAACGCCATTCCCTTGTTCTCTACGTAGTGCAACTTAAATATATTGGGAATAATGTCAATTTCGCCGTAATGATTGGGTAGCACATCATAGTACATCCAAAGTTTGATGGCTTGGTCGAGCAGAATCAGTATGAGCGTTAAAAATAAATACTTGTACGGAGATTTTCCCTTTAAAGCAATGTCAGACATGCGTGAAATTTATTTACTAAAACAATTTTACATTTATCAAGCAACAAAAATAGACTAAACTATCGAATACTCTATCAATTTTGTTGAATTTAACTCATCAAGAAGCCTTACTCATGCGGCGTTTACGTTCTTTTTTTACTAATAAATATTCTCGGCTGCTTTGCCCAGCAATCGAAGAGTTTTCTTCAGCACGACGGAATAAATACGGCATAACGGCTTCAACTGGCCCATAAGGTACGTATTTTGCTACATTATAACCAGCATTTGCTAAATTATACGAGATATTATCGCTCATGCCCAGCAGTTGTGCAAACCAAATACGAGCATCGTTTTTGGCAATTCCGTTTTCTTCCATCAATTTTACACAAAGCAAACAACTATCTTCATTGTGTGTACCGAGGCAAATCGAAAGTACGTCGATGTTTTCAATCGCATAATGAACGGCTTTATTGAAATCAACGTCAGTGTCTTCTTTTGTAATATGAATCGGACTTTTATACTCCATTTCGGCAGCACGACGGCGTTCTTTTTCGATGTAGGCTCCACGCACGAGTTTGCCGCCAACAGTATAACCTTCTGCACGTCCTTTTTCACAAGCCTTAATCAGGTTATCGAGACTTTCCCAACGATACAATTGATAAGTGTTATAGACAATCGTTTTGCCACCTACGTTATATTTCTTCATCATTTCGTAGCAAAGATTGTCAATTACGTCTTGAATCCAAGTTTCTTCGGCATCCAAGAAAATCTTAACGTTGAGCTCTGCGGCCAATTTACATAGTCTATCAACTCGATTATGTACGCGTTCAAAAGCGGCTTTATCTTCAGTAGTTAAGTCTTCTTCGTGTTCTTGTACTTTTTCAAGAAGGTCAACCGAACCAATTCCTGATACTTTAAAAACCGAACATGGTATATCTGTGCTTTGTTTCGATGCTTTCTTGATAGTTTTTACTAATTCTTCGGTAGTTTTATCAAAGTCCTTTTCGTTATCTTCACCCTCCACCGAATAATCAAGTATCGTTCCGATTTTACCCTTCGCCAAATTTTCTATTGTTTTTTGGCAAGTTTCTATACTTTCACCACCACAAAATTGGCTAAACAAAGTATTTTTAATAAGAAATTTTACAGGTAAACCTAATTTTAGTATTAATTTTATAAAAAAAGTTCCTATCTTTACGAGCCAATTTTGATTCATCATCGCAAAAATTAAGTAAGTTTTGCGAAGTTTACTATCTGATTGATGAGCAAAGGCTACTGAAGTATCCTCAAAACTCAAGCTATGATTCTGCGAAGCAGTTTTCATGTTTGTTGATTTTAATTTTTTAAAATGTATAGTTTTGTTGATGATTTGTATTATTTCAAGAAAAAATGGTAAATAGAAATGCTTTTTGCTTGAAATATGGTGCAAATATATTACATTTAAGGTGTATTTTTTTTGATTTTTTTATAAAAGCGAGTCACCTCGCTCCTTTAATTAACTAATGAAAGCAAATTTAGACGTACTTCCTCTTAGCAGTTGGATTGATACCGCAGGGAAGCCATTGATTATCGCTGGGCCGTGTAGTGCCGAGACCGAAGAACAAGTTTCGGAAACCGTATCACGTATCGCCAAAGAAGGCTATGCACACGTGATTCGTGCGGGTGTTTGGAAACCTCGTACTCGTCCAGGTAGTTTTGAAGGCATGGGAGAAGCTGCTTTGCCGTGGTTGGTTGAAGCAAAAAAACAAACAGGTTTACCAGTTGCAATTGAAGTAGCTACGCCACAACACATTGAGTTGGCTTTGAAATATGGCATCGATATCCTTTGGATTGGTGCAAGAACTACCGTAAACCCTTTTAACGTACAAGATTTAGCTGATGCTTTGAAAGGTGTTGACGTGCCAGTATTAATCAAAAACCCAGTAAACCCAGATTTAGCTCTTTGGGTAGGTGCTTTTGAGCGTATCGCTGGAGCAGGTATTAAGAAAATGGCGGCTATTCACCGTGGTTTCTCGAATGCCCAAGAAACAAAATTCCGTAATTCGCCAATGTGGCAAATGGCGGTTGAGTTGAAAACACTTTTCCCTCAATTACCAATCATCGGCGACCCAAGCCACATGGCTGGAAAACGTGCGTATTTGTATGAATTGGCTCAACGTGCATTAGACCTTAACTACGATGGTTTAATTATTGAGTCGCACCGCAATCCTGATGAAGCGTGGTCTGATGCCTCACAACAATTAACGCCAGAAGCTTTGGGCGAAATGTTGAAGTCATTAGAAATTCGTAAGGCTTCTTATGGAGAAGAATTCCAAAGTGAATTAGACCAATTACGTCAGAAAATTGATAACATCGACCGTGAATTATTGGAAGTTTTAGCAGCTCGTATGTCAGTTGTTGAAAAACTTGGCGAATATAAGCGTGAGAATAATGTGGCTGTTTTGCAACTTGACCGTTGGAAAGAATTGCACAATAACCGTGCAGATTTAGGTAAAAAATTAAACCTTTACCCTGAATTAGTAGAAGAAATGTTCAAATTGATTCACATGGAGTCTATCCGTAAGCAAACAGAGGTGATGAACCAACAACCTGCTTAATTTGTGAGTTTTTAATACTAAGCGTGCCATACTCCAAAAGTATGGCACGCTTTTTATTTTTTCGGTGAGCAAGAAGCTACCGTAGTCCAGTTCGTCCCATAAACCATCCCCACATTTTCATTTTGAAGAACAATTGCTTGGTTTGACGGCTCATGGCATCCATATTTATTTCTCGATTAAAACAAATAGAAGTTTGCGACGCCAGTAGATAATAGCAATCTCGTTTTTTAGGTAAATATTGCGAAACCATCGGCTTTGACTGTATAAAAAGTAAATTACTACGGAAAGATGGCTTGTTTTTATTGAAATTAATAGATTTGATAAAAGAAGGATATGAACGATTGGGCGGCATTCCGTAAATATCTATTTGGGCGAAAGAAAAATTGAAACAAAGTAATAATCCGAAGACAAATAGCAATTTTTTCATAGCAAATTTATATTTAGGTTTTTCATAATAAACGACTGATTTTGAGCAAAATTTCAAACTGAAATAGCATAATTCTCAATTCTAAATTCTTAATTCCTAATTCTTCCCTATCTTTGCAAAAAAAATATTACAAAAGTGAGTAAATACGCAACCACCGAAATCACCAGTGCCGAAATTCCATCGGATAATCCTGTTCATCAACGTTTATATTTTCCGTATGTAGAGGCGGCAAAAATAATTCATGGAAATGTGTTAGAATTGGGCTGTGGCTGGGGACGTGGTGTAGAAACGCTCATCGAAAAGTGTGACCATTACACGGGGCTCGATAAAAATCAACCGTTGATTGACCAACTTCAAGCGGCGTACCCAAAACATACTTTTCAAACGGCTGATTTGCCGCATTTATCTGCCTTCAAAGATAATACTTTCGATTATGTCGTGACTTTTCAGGTTATCGAGCATATTCAAGATGATAATAAATTTCTTTCAGAAATTGCTCGTGTATTAAAACCAAACGGACGTGTTTTACTCACTACCGTCAATCGACCATATTCATTGAGCCGTAATCCTTGGCACGTGCGTGAATATGATACGCAAGAATTACGTTCACTCATGCAAAAATATTTCTCGAAAGTAGAAACCATGGGTGTGGGTGGCAATAAAAAAGTATGGGATTATTACGAAGAAAATAAGCAATCGGTGAATAAAATCATGCGTTTTGATATTTTCGATTTACAACATCGTTTGCCCGCATGGATGCTTCGAGTACCATACGAATTTTTGAATCGCTTCAATCGTAATAAGCTCATGGCTGAAACGGGTAGTTTGGCAGCTTCGATAGACGTGACTGATTTTCATGTTTCAAACGAACCAGAGAAGTGCATTGATTTCTTTTTTGTGGCTACTAAGTAATAAGGATTGGTTATGCACTTAGTTTCGGATAGAACAACTTCTGAAAGTGCTGATTTTCAGGCACTTGTTCAAAGCCTTGATGCTTATTTAACGATTGTCAATGGCGAGAATCATTCATTTTTTAACCATTATAATCAAATCAATAATCTTAAAAATTGCATCGTAGTTTATGCCGATGGTGAGCCTATCGGTTGTGGTGCAATGAAGGTCTTTGATAATGAAACAATGGAGATAAAACGAATGTATGTGAAAGAAAACTATAGAGGCAAAGGTGTAGCGAAGTTTATCTTAGCATCTTTAGAACAATGGGCTAAAGAAATGGGAAATAAGGCATGTGTCTTAGAAACCAGTAAAACCATGCTTGATGCTGTTAGTCTTTATAAAAGTTTTGGTTATTTGAGAATTCCCAATTATGGGCAATATATAGGTGTAGAAGTAAGTATTTGCTTCAAAAAAATAGTATAGTAACCCATTTTCGATGCACCTTTATCTTCATATTCCTTTTTGCCGTAGGGCGTGTCATTACTGTGATTTTCATTTCAGTACAAATCTTTCGTTGAAAACTACGGTTGTAGAAGCTATTTGTAGAGAAATAGACTTACAAGCTAATTACCTGAAAAATAAGCGATTAGAAACAATCTACTTTGGTGGAGGCACTCCTTCGTTGCTGAATATGAACGAATTGTATGATGTTTTTGAGACAATCAAAAAACATTATACCTTCGCCGACGACATTGAGATAACTATGGAAGCCAACCCCGACGATATCACTCGTGACCGTTTGGCAATTCTTCAAAGATTTGGTTTTAATCGCCTTAGCATCGGAATTCAGTCTTTTGATGATAATCATTTGAAATACCTCAATCGGATTCACACCTCGCAACACGCCGAAGATTGTGTGCGATTGGCTCAAGAAATGGGGTTCGAGAATCTTACGATTGATTTGATTTATGGGATTCATCCATTGCTGACACTTCCCAAAAAACTACAAAAAACTCAGTCGGAATTTACCTCAGGTATCCATCAGATTTGGCAACGAGATTTAGAAAAAGCAATTCAGCTAAATGTACCGCATATTTCCTCGTATTGCCTAACAATCGAGCCCAAAACTGTTTTTGGTAAATGGCTGCAAATCAATAAGATACCACCCATTGATGAAGAATTTGCTTCACAGCAATTTGATATTTTAGTAAATACGTTGGCCGAAGCGGGCTACGAACAATACGAAATCTCTAACTTTTGCCGAGATAACCGCTATTCACGCCACAATACTTCCTACTGGAAACGCCATGAATACTTGGGCGTGGGACCATCGGCACATTCTTTTAATGGTGAATCTCGTCAATTTAATGTATCGAATAACCCTGCGTATATTAAAGCCCTTACGCTCGGTCAAGTTCCCGCCGACTATGAAGTTCTGACACCCGAAGAAAAAGTAAACGACTATATTATGACTGGGCTTCGCACCAAATGGGGCTGTGATTTAGCCGAGATTGAGAAAATGGTCGGGCAAAAATGGGTAAAATCTAATGAAGAAGTACTTCGACAAAATCTCTCTCAAAACTTCTTAAAACTTGATAGTCAGTTGCTTACACTTACGCAAAAAGGCAAATTATTTGCTGATAGAATTGCGAGTGATTTGTTTTTGGTGTGATTTTACGAAAAAAGCCACCTCGAAAGATGGCTTTTCTGAAATATTTTCGATTGAAAACTATTGCTTTTCAGCAAATGGAATAATCAATTTTTCGCCACGAGCGGCATAGTTTTTAGTCTTCTTATTTGCTTGCATGATGAGTGTTTGCGAAACCCCATATTTGTTACTTACTACTCTAATAATATCACCTGGGCCTACTGTATGAATGGCTTTGATACGAACTTTGAGTTTCGTAACTCCAACCTTGATACCACTTTCATCAACACCAGGATTCATTGCTTTCAGTGTCTCTTTCTTAATATTATAACGATTGGCAATACCAAAGAAAGTTTCACCATCACCTACGGTATGTGTATAAGTTTCGCCACCTGATGGAATTTCAACTTTTGGTTTTTCTTCCTTCGGCTTTTCCTCTTTGGGCTTCTCTTCTTTTGGTTTTTCTTCTTTTATGGCTGTTGCTTCATTTTTATCGCCTACCTTTGGTACAGATACCTCTGGCAAACCATCGGTAGTTGGAGCAGCACTTCCTGATGATGCTTCAGCAGTAGCAGTGTCTTCTTCGGGCATATTACCCACAGCTTTTGAAACTGTATCGGCAGGAACTGCGGTTAGGTCATCACTACCCGTAGTATCATCTGACATATACTTCCAGCCAATGTAAAGCAAAGCACAAATAATACCCACAAGCACTAATAAAACCGCCATTGGTAGATTGCGGGCAGGCTCCTTGGGACGTTCATTACGTTGTTCTCGATTTTCTCGGTCTTCGAACTGCATGGGAAAAGGTGTTTTAATTTATAAATAGGAAAACAAGTATTTTTATTAATGTATAATTGAAAATGAATAATTAGATACAACTAAAATATCCATTAGTTCAATTTACCTCTATTTCAAACAAACTTAAACAAGCTCCTTCGTAATGTTTGGGTAAACCTTCGGATTTTTGTAAGGTTGTTAATCCTAAGAACTGAAATCCACAGCTTTGGTAATAAGCTATTAACGGCTCATTATCTCCCCAAGTGTCCATTCTGATAAACTTTTTGTTGTTGAGTTTACAGAAAGCATCTGCCCAATTAATAATCGCTTTTACGAAATGTTGTCCTCTAAACGCTGGGTTTGTCGCAATCCGATGAATATAAATAGCTGGGTCATTACTTTTTTCGCCCCAAATCAAGACATCTTCATAGGTAACTGCAAAAATACAAGCAATCTGTTCGTCAATAACTATTTTCCATTGCCTATTTTCACTGATTTCGGTTTCTACAAGTGTTCGCTCGAAGCCTTGCCAATGTTTATTAAACTTTGTTTTCTGAAAGATAATGGCTTCTTCATAAAGCTTAAAAATCGAAGCAATATCTTCGATAGAACTATTGAGTATTTGCATGCGAGCTTATACCGTTTTTTTCAGTTCTTCGTTCATTTCTTCTACCAAATCTTTCAACCCTTCGCTGTATGCTCTTAGTTTTTTTGCAATTTCTTCATCGTTTGCTCCTAAGATTTGAGCGGCTAAAATTCCCGCATTTTTTGCACCATTCAACGAAACCGTCGCAACAGGTACACCCGCAGGCATTTGAAGAATCGAGAGAATCGAATCCCAACCGTCAATCGAATTGCTTGATTTGATAGGTACACCAATCACGGGCAAAGTTGTACTTGATGAAACCATACCTGGCAAGTGAGCAGCACCACCCGCACCCGCAATGATTACTTTTAAGCCTCGACGACGTGCCGAATGGGCATAATCAAGCATTTTTTGTGGTGTACGATGTGCCGAAACTACTTCTTTTTCGTAAGGAATTCCGAATTGTTCTAATATTTCAACTGCTGCCGACATTACTTTCCAGTCGGATAAACTACCCATTATGATTCCAACCATGTTTTTGAGTTCTGAGTTCTGAATTCTGAATTCAGAGTTTTTGTTAGTGTAAATATCCCTAACTCAGCACTCAGCACTCAGAATTCAGAACTTATTTTGCTATTACTTTTAGTTTTTCTTTTACAAAAATGACCTTTT
>JACCEC012955028.1_pt1 | contig 12047 bp, 12 predicted proteins | sample 7450121 | NCBI WGS metagenome assembly JACCEC01 (sample SAMN15323455, study PRJNA562643) | freshwater metagenome | isolation source: river surface water | place: USA:Blue River Watershed | collected 2017-08-18 | reverse complement strand
GTTGAGCTGGGGCGTCTGGTGGCAGGCAAGGCGCTGCTCTGCCCCCGTTTTCAGCCAGACCCATCCATTGCGCGGCTGGACGCCAGCCTGAAACAGCAGATTGAACGCCGGATCGATGCCTGGCTGACGCAGCTGGTCACGGTACGACTGGCCCCCTTGTGCCGGGCCAGCGACATGGCCGCGCGCAAAGAAACGCCGCCGCTGGTACGCGGCATATTGGCGCAACTCACCGAACAAGGTGGCGTGCTTGATCGGGCCAGCATTGACCCGGCGCTGGCAGCGCTCGACCGGGCGGACCGTCACCATCTGCACCGGCTGGGGATCACGGTGGGGACACTCGACATTTTCTGGCCGGCGCTGCTCAAGCCAGAGGCGATGCGCCTGCGGCTGGCGCTGCACGCGGCCCGGCATGGCCAGCCGATGCCGCCGGTCCCGCTGCCCGGCCTGGGCCTGCTGGATCGGCCCGCCGCCCCCCTGGCCCAAGCCGCGCAGATCGCCGGGTTTCGCCGCTTTGGGGATCAGATGTTGCGGATGGATCTGGTCGAAAAAATCGCCCGGGCAGCGCATGATGCGCGCGGCAAGGATCGACTGGCCGCAGTTGACCCGGCCCTGGCCGTTTCATTGGGCGTTGGCGGGGCCACCTATGCCCGGATCATGCGGGCGATTGGCTTTATGCCCGCCGGCGACGCGCAGCCCCATCACTGGATGTGGCGCGGCCGCCCACGGCGCCCGGCACGCACCGCCCCCATCAACGCCGCCTTTGAAATTCTGGGCCAGCTAAAGCGTTAGGAGACTATGCGGATCGACAAGTTTCTGTTCTTCACCCGATTGACCAAGACGCGCAGCCTTGCCCAGAAAATCGTGGAACAAGGCCATGTTCGGCTGGATGGTCAGCCTATCCGCCGCAGCCATGCCGATGTACGCCCCGGATCGGTTATCACCCTCCCGCAGCACGGGGCAGCCCATGTCATCCGGGTTGAGGCCCTGCCCCTGCGGCGCGGCCCAGCCACCGAAGCGCGCGCACATTACCAGACACTTGCCGCACCACAGCCAATTGACGGCGCGATTGCAGCATTCTAACGAACTTTTCAGATAAAACTCCGGAGGACCCACAATGACCTATGTCGTGACCGAAGCCTGCATCAAGTGCAAGTACATGGATTGCGTCGAGGTATGCCCGGTTGATTGCTTCTATGAGGGCGAGAATATGCTCGTCATCAACCCCAATGAATGCATCGATTGCGGCGTGTGCGAACCGGAATGCCCGGCCGAAGCCATTCTGCCCGATACCGAAAGCGGCCTGGAAAAATGGCTGGAGCTCAACAACACCTTCTCTGCCCAATGGCCGAATGTGACGCGCAAGGGTGATCAGACGCCCGCCGATGCCGATGATCACAAGGGTGAAGAGGGCAAGTACGACAAGTATTTCTCGGCCGAGCCGGGCCAGGGCGACTGATTTTTAGCCCTTTTCCTGAAGATGGACGGATTTTGGCAGCGTCGGGGCAAATTGTCCCCCGGCGCTTGCCCCGTTTGCGCCGCATTCGCTTGGCATGGACAGCCAACGCATTAAGGAAGAGCCATGACTGACCGCCAGACGCTTTTTGACCAGATCGCCACCCTGATTGACCCTTTCAACAAAAAAGGCGTCGCTTTGGGGGAGGCCACGACCTTCCAGCATGATCTTGAATGGGACAGCCTGACCGTCATGGACTTTGTGGCGGCGGTCGAGGATGAATTTGACATCATCATCACCATGAACATGCAAGCGGAAATCGAAACCGTCGGCCAATTGGTCGATGCCGTCATCAAGCTGAAGGGCTAGGCAAAGCCGCCGCTGACCCCCGTGTCATCCGGCCCGTTGCATGCAAGAGACCGACCTATGACTGACCTGTTTTCGAAATTTGACCCCCTGATTCAGCAGCGCGAAGGCTTGCTCGCCACGGGCGTGCGCGACCCCTTCTCGCTGGTGATGGACGAAGTGAAGTCGCCCACCGTTGCCATGTGCAACGGGCGTGAGACGATTTTGCTCGGCACCTATAATTATATGGGCATGACCTTTGATGACGAGGTGATCGCATCGGGCAAGGACGCGCTGGACCGTTTTGGGGCCGGCACAACGGGCAGCCGCGTGCTCAACGGCACCTATCAGGGCCATAAGCTGGTCGAACAGGCGCTGAAAGACTTTTACGCCATGGATCATGCCATGGTGTTTTCGACCGGATATCAGGCCAATCTGGGCATTATTTCGACAATTGCCGGCAAGGGCGATTACATCATCCTGGATATCGACAGCCATGCCTCCATCTGGGACGGCTGCAAAATGGGCGATGCCGAGGTTGTCCCCTTCAAGCATAATGACATCGAAGCCCTTGAAAAGCGGCTGAAGCGCCTGCCCGAAGACGCGGGCAAGCTGGTCGTTCTGGAAGGCGTGTATTCCATGCTGGGCGATATCGCCCCGTTGAAAGAGATGATCGCCGTCGCCAAGGCGCATGGCGCGATGGTGCTGGTGGATGAGGCCCATTCCATGGGCTTTATCGGCCCCAATGGGCGCGGCGTGGCCGAAGAACAGGGCGTGCTGGATCAGGTTGATTTCGTCATCGGCACCTTTTCAAAAAGCGTCGGGACCGTTGGCGGCTTTTGCGTATCAAACCACCCGAAGTTTGAAATCATGCGGCTGGTCTGCCGGCCTTATGTGTTCACCGCATCCTTGCCGCCATCGGTTGTGGCAACGGCCGCCACCTCCATCCGCAAGCTGATGCAGGCCGCCGATAAGCGGGCGCATCTGTGGGAAAATTCAAGGCGGCTGCATGGCGGGTTGAAGGCGCTGGGCTTTCAACTGGGCACAGAAACACCGCAAAGCGCGATCATTGCCGTGATCATGCCCGATCTGGAACGCGGCGCCGGCATGTGGGAAGCGCTGCTCGACAACGGACTTTACGTGAATCTGGCGCGTCCGCCCGCCACCCCGGCAGGCATGACGCTGCTGCGCTGTTCGCTCTGCGCTGAACATTCGGCAGACCAAGTCGAAGATATTCTGAAGCGCTTTGAAGCGGCAGGCCGGGCAACGGGCATTATCGGCGGATGATCCTGATCGTCGATGACGATGCCCGGATCCGCGATGCCGCGGCGGGCGCGTTATCGGCACAGGGCCATCACATCGTGACCGCAGCGGACGGCGAAGCCGCGCTGCGGCTGTGCCAGAATGAGCCGAGGATCAGGCTCGTCATCACCGATGTCATGATGCCCCGGTTAAGCGGCCCGGACTTTGTGGCCCGCGCGCGCGCCCTGCGGCCAGAGCTGCGGATCATCTATATCAGCGGCAGCATTGGCGACACCCCGCCCGAAGCGCTGGGCGATCACCCGTTCCTGGCCAAGCCGTTCACGGCATCGCGCCTGCTGGCCGCGACCCAGGCAGCGCTCGCGGCGTAACACAGAACGGCCCTTCGACAGGCTCAGGGCAAACGGATTTGGTTGAACAGCCTTTCCGTCTGCCCTGAGCCTGTCGAAGAGCAGACGGTGGGTGGTCGGGCCATATGACCCATTTTGAGACATGTTTATCCAGCGCTTGTGGAGCTGCCTTTCTTTGATTTAGCTTCGGCCAATGTGCTTTTGGGCCTATATGCTCCACTGCCATGGCGGGCAGTTTTACGTGGGACACACGGATGATCTTGATCGGCGGATCGCGCAGCACCAATCCGGGCTGATCCCCGGCTTTACCGCCACGCGCCGGCCTGTCGCCTTGGTCTGGAGCGAAGCCTTCCCAACGCGCGATGAAGCCCGCGCTGCCGAACAACGGCTGAAAGGCTGGAGCCGGGCGAAGAAAATGGCGCTGATCCGCGGAGATTGGGATCAGATCTCTGTGTTAGCGAAGGGTAAACGCTGAGGGTAAATCAGGAAAAGCGGCCCTTCGACAAGCTCAGGGCAGACGGAAGGGTTATTTAACCAAATCCGCCTGCCCTGAGCTTGTCGAAGGGCGGTTCTGTCTTTCCCCGATGTTACCCGAACAAGCGGGCCAGAAAACCGCGGTCGGCCAAGACTTCCTGCGCGCAATTATGGCCCGGGGCGCCGGTCACGCCGCCGCCGGGATGGGCGCCTGCGCCGCACATATAGAGGCCGCCAAGCGGGCCACGATAGGCGCCATTGCCCAGCACAGGCCGCGCTGACCAGAGCTGATCCAGCGACATATTGCCGTGCATAATATCCCCCCCGGCCAGGCCAAAGCGGCGTTCCAGCCCCTTGGGCGACAGGATCTGCGTGCCGAGAATAGAGGCGCGGAAACCCGGTGCTGCGGCTTCGACGGTATCGATGATCGTATCGGCGGCCTTGCCTTCTTCCTGATCCCAGTCGCGGCCATCGGGCAGTTCGGGAGCAAATTGCTGACAGAATAAAGAGGCCACATGCTGGCCCGGCGGGGCCAGACTGTCATCCACGGTTGAGGGAATGAGCATTTCCACGATCGGCCGTTTGGACCAGCCGAACATCTTCGCATCGGTAAAGGCCTGATCCATATAATCGAGCGTCGGGGCGATGATGATGCCGGATTGATGATGCTCACCCGGTTCGGGCAGGCAGCTGAACCGCGGCAGTTCAGACAAGGCCACATTCATGCGGAACGTCCCCGAACCGACTTTGAACCCTTTGATCCGGCGACGGAATTCAGGGCTGAGATCGCTGCTGTCGAACAGCCGTTCATACAGGAGTTTCGGCCCGACATTGGAAATGACGCGATCGGCGATCACCTCTTCCCCGCTGTCAAGGCGGACACCGGCAACCTTGCCGCCATCCACCAGCACCCGCGCCACGGGCGCCTCCAGGCTGATCTCTACACCCAGGGCCGTGACGACCCGCGCCATGGCCTGGGTAATTGCGCCCATGCCGCCGACGCTATGGCCCCAGGCGCCCTTTTTGCCATTCACCTCACCAAAGACGTGGTGGAGCAGCACATAGGCCGAACCGGGCGTGTCGGGCGATGCGTAATTGCCGACCACGGCGTCAAAGCCAAAGGCCGCCTTTACCGCTTCGCTTTCAAACCAGCTGTCGAGCAATGTGCGGGCCGATTTTGTGAAAAGGTCCAGCACATCGCGCTGACGTTCCAGCGGCAGCCGCGCCAGACGGCGGCCCTGCAAGGCGCCATCCAGCAGGGTTTTGACACCATCGCCGATATTGGGCGGCGTCCGCATGGCCAGATCGCGCAGCACATCGGCCACAGCATCAAGCGTGTCATAATAATCGGGCAGCACCCGGGCATCATGTTCGGAAAAGCGCCGGAATTCCGCCTGTGTGCGGTCCAGCCCTCCGCCCAGTTTCAAATAGCCCCCATCCTCCTGGGGCAGAAAGTTGGAAATCGGGCGTTCAATCACGCGATAGCCCTGATCTTCCAGCTTCATGTCGCGGATGACCTGCGGCTGCAACAAGCTGACCGTATAGCTGGCCACCGAATTGCGAAACCCGGGGTGGAATTCCTCGGTCACGGCGGCCCCGCCCACGGTTTTATGCCGTTCCACAAGCCGCACTTTCAGGCCGGCACGCGCCAGATAAAAGGCACAGACAAGGCCATTATGGCCGGCACCGATGATCACGGCATCATAGCGTTTGGTCATGGTCGTTACTTTCAGCCGCGGGGCGGCGCATAGCTGGCCGGCGGCTGGTTGCCACAGGCTTCAGGGATAAGATGGCGGAGCTTTTTGGCGAAGGCGCGCAGGCACACCTCGCTTTCGCCCAGGGGGCCGGGCAGGTAGCTGCGGCTTTCCATGCCCAGCTGCACCCGGTTGATGAGGGCGGTGTCTTCGGCATTGACCTGCCGGTTGATCCGCCAGTTGAGATAGCGGGCCGCCTTCATTTCGCGGCGCGCATCGGGCAAGCAATAGGCGATTTCGCGGATCAGCGTGGTTGTGGGGGACAGCGGAATAAACTGCATGAAATCCACCTGATCGGGGTAGATATCGAACGCGACATTGGGCCAAAGCTTGAAATAGAGCCAATGGCGCTGCAGCGCCTCTGGCAGATGGTCAACGCGCGGCAACAGCGCCTGATAGGCCCGTTCCGACGGGTTTTTGGACGGCAGATCGACCAAGTCACCCCACATCCGATCGACATGGTCCTGCGCTTCGATGCCATAGGATTTGCCGAACAGCCGGCTGAGGCCCGGATGCGCCACGGGAATGTGCAGGCCATCGGAATAATTATCGGCCACATTCTTCCAGTTGACGGTGCGCGGACGCAAGGTGACGCGGCCAAAAGCGGTCATGTCTTCAAAACGATAGGGCGCAACCATATGGTCATAGGGCGCCATCATCTCGGCAATGCTGGGGCCCTGGGCCTCCAGCCGGACAAAGATGAAACCGCGCCAGATTTCGCAATCCACCGGGATCAGGCCAAGCTTGCTGGGATCAAGACCGGTATAGTCGGCCTTGCCGGGCACGCCGCTCAACCGACCGTCTTTTTCATAGGTCCAGCCATGATAGGGGCAGACCAGTTTCTTGGCGCAGCCATAAGACCCATCAACAATGCGCGACGCGCGATGCCGACAGACATTGTGAAAGGCGCGGACAGCCCCGTCATCCCCCCGGATAACGACAATGCTTTCGCCCAGATAATCAAGGCCGTGCCAATCCCCCGCCTTGGGAATATCGTTCAGGTGGCAAACAATCTGCCAGCTTGGCCGGATCACCCGGTCCATTTCCACCTTGAAGAAATCGGGGTCATGATAGACCCAGCCGGGCAGGCTGAAGCCATCCAGACTGTCATTCTCGTTTGAAATATCAAATACCGTAGCCATTGCGCACCTCTGTTATACAGTTGTATAACAAGCTCATGAGCCGCCCGCAAGCGACAGAGACACGCGCCCCCTTTCACCGCGCGCCCGCCGATGAACGGCGACTGGCGCTGATCGCGGCGTGCGCGGATGTGCTGGCGCGCAAAGGCGCCCATGGCACAACGGTGCGCGCCATTTGTGAAGCCGCCGGGGTTTCGCCGGGCCTTTTGCGCCATTATTTCGCCGGCATTGATGATCTGGTGGCCGCGACATACCGGCATACCGGTGACCGCGTTCAGGCCGCTTTGGATGCCGCTGTGGCCGCCGCCCCGGCCACCCCCCGCGCCCGCCTGCTCGCCTATTTAACAGCCAGCTTTGCGCCGCCCATTGCCGATGCCGACTTGCTGTCCACCTGGCTTGCCTTTTGGAGCCTGACACGCACCGACCCAAGGATCGCGCGCCTGCATGGAGAGATTTATGCGGGCAACCGGCAGGCGCTGGAACGCCTGCTGGGTGCCTATGCCCCGGGGGCCGACCATCGGCTGACCGCCGTTGCCCTGACCGCCCTGGTCGATGGCCTGTGGCTGGAACTGAGCCTGGGCGATGCCCCCTTTTCCCCCGATGAGGCCACCGCACTGGCCGAACGCTGGCTGGAAAGCCTGATTGTTCGTTGAGGCCGCCCCCTTAGGGGCAAGGCACAGCGGCCAACGCATCGATAAAAAGTTCCGCCTTGCAAAGGCTGGCCTTTCCCGTCCGGGATGATAATCTGCGCCAAAGACAAATTTGGGAGATTATGCATGGCCACAGTCATGAAGACGGGCACCGTTGCCAATGACGATCATGTCCGCGGATCGGTGAGCGAGGAAGAATGGGCAATCCGGGTTGATCTGGCCGCGGCCTATCGGCTGGTTGCCCTTTATGGCTGGGACGACCTGATCTTTACCCATTTGTCCGCCCGCGTGCCCGGGCCGGAACATCATTTCCTGATCAACCCTTATGACATGATGTTTGAAGAAATTACGGCATCGAGCCTGGTGAAGATTGACGTTGAAGGTCAGCCGATTGTGCCCACCGCACATCCGGTGAACCCGGCCGGCTTTACCATCCATTCGGCGCTGCACATGGCGCGTGAGGATGCCCATGCCGTCATGCATCTGCACACCCCGGCCGGGCAGGCGGTCAGCGCGATGGCCGAAGGCCTGTTGCCGCACACCCAGACCGCGATGATCGCGCTGCACGACATTGCCTATCACGAATATGAAGGCATCGCGACCGACCTGGAAGAGCGCGAACGGCTGGTCGAGGATATGGGCCACAAGAATATGATGATCCTGCGCAATCATGGCACGCTGGCGGTGGGGGCTTCGGTCGCCGAGTGCTTTTTGCGGCTCTATTTCCTGGAACGCGCCTGCGATGCACAGGTGAAGATGCTGTCGGCCGGGCGGGATGGCCTGTACAATCCGCCCCAGGGCACGCCTGAAAAGGTGGAAGAACAATCGTCCGGGCCGGGCATGGCCCTGTTGGCGCGCGGTCTGGCCTGGCCAGCCCTGCTGCGCAAGCTCGACCGGATTGATCCCAGCTTCCGCAATTAACGCCATAGGGACGCATGCCGGCCCGTCTGCGGCATGCGCCCGATTTTTCGGGGCGGCCGTCAGCGCCGCCTGCACGCCTGCCAAAGGGACTTGAACTGACATGACTTTTCGCATCAACCGCCGCGCCCTGATCGCCACGGCCGGGTTCGGGATCGGCGGCCTGTTGCTGCCGGGCGGGCAGCTGGCCGCGCAAGCTTTGCTGGGGTTGACCGGCTTTACGCATAATGTCGCCTCGGGTGAACCCGGCCCGGAGTCCGTGCTGCTTTGGACCCGCTTTGTGAGCACGACGGGCAGCCCTTCCAAGGTCCGTGTCGAAGTGTCTGATAGCCGGGACTTTGCCCGGATCGTGACCGGCGGCCAGATGATCACGGGGCCCTGGCGCGACCACACGGTCAAGATCACGGTCGATGGCCTGCAACCCGGCCGTTTTTATTGGTATCGCTTCATTGGCCCGGATGGCAGCATATCCCCCATCGGCCGCACCAAGACCCTGCCAGTCGGCAAGACGGCCAAGTTCAACATGGCGATCTTTTCCTGTTCCAATGTCGGCTATGGGGAATTCAACGCCTATGGCCATGCGGCCGCCCGGGATGACATCGATCTTGTCCTCCATATGGGCGATTATATCTATGAATATGGCCGGGGCGGTTATGATCTGGGACCGAAGTTTTCAGCCCGGATTTTCCCGGCGGGCGAATTGCTGACTTTGGCCGATTATCGCCTGCGCTATGCCAGCTATCGCGCCGACCCGCAGTTGCAGGCGCTGCACGCCAATTTCCCCTGGATCCCCAATACCGATGACCATGAAGGCGCGAATGACGCCTGGGAAGGCGGCGCGCAAAACCACAGCCCGGATGAGGGCGATTGGTCGGCCCGCCGCAATGCCGCCATGCAGGTCTGGCGCGAATGGCAGCCGGTTGGGGAACAGCCGTGGAAGATTTATGAATTCGGCGATCTGGGCAGCTATATCCGCACCGATACGCGCATGGTCGCCCGGTCCAAGCCCTATTGGGCGGGTGATTTGATGCGGGCGCCCGACAGCGCCAAGGCCTTTGCCGAGTTTCGCGACGGCGCCTGGCGCGACCCGGCCTCCACCATGTTCGGGACCGAACAGGAAAGCTGGCTGTTCCAGCAATTTGCCCGGACCAAGGGACTGTGGACCGTGCTCGGCAGCGGCACGAATATGGGCTATAACTATACGCCGGAAGAGGCGCTCAACTGGTTTGCGCCCGACACGCCTGACTCCCGCAAAAACTATATGCGGCAGGGCATTGCCGCCGCCAAGGCGGGCCTGCCCTATAATTTCGACAATTGGGGCGGCTATCCCGTGGCGCGCAGCCGCGTCTTTAAGGCAGCGCAAAAGCATGACCTGAACCTTGTTGTCGTATCGGGCGACAGCCATAATGGCTGGGCCTTTGACCTGCCCGAAGACGGGCGCCCGGCCGGCGTTGAATTTGGCGGCCAAAGCGTCAGTTCCCCCGGGATTGAATCGGCCACCGCCGGGGTCGATCCGGCCCGCATTGCGCGCGACATTCTGGCCCGCAACACAGCCGAGCTGCGCTGGGTTGATACGTCCAACCGCGGCTATATGCACCTGTCGCTCACGCCCAAGGCCGCGACCAATGAATGGGTGTTCATGGACACAATCCGCGACCTGTCCACCAAGACCAAGCCCGGCCACAAGATGCGCGTCCGCCCCGGCCGCAAGATGCTGGAACAGGCATGATTGCGCGCGCACTTGCCGCCCTGTCGCTGCTGTTGATGGCAGGGACGGCCAGTGCCGCGACCCGCTATGTCCAGACCGGGCAATTGCTGGATGTCGAACGGGGCGTGCTGGTCCGCGGCCAGTGCGTGACCATCACCGATGGCCGGATTACCGCCGTCGCCCCGTGCGGCACACCGCCCAAGGGCGCCACGGTCATCGACTGGCGGGCCTATACTGTGCTGCCCGGACTGATTGATCTGCACACCCATATTGCCGATACCGGTCAGACGGCAGAGATTGATGAGCCGATCAAGACCGGCCCTGCCGAAACCGCCTTTATCGGCGCGCGCAATGCCTATGACACGCTGCGCGCTGGCTTTACGACGGTGCGCGATGTCGGCACCTTTCGTGTCTTTGGGGATGTGAAGTTGCGCGATGCCATCGCCAAGGGGCTGATCCCCGGGCCGCGCATGGCCGTGGCCGGCACCTATATCACCATTCCCGGCGGCGGCGGGGAGATTAACGGCCTGCCCCCCGGCAGTGTCCCGCCCGACATGCGCTTTGGCGTGGCCAAGACGCCGGACGAGGCGGCGGCACGCGCCGAGGCGCTGTTTGCAGGGGGCGCGGATTTCCTGAAGCTGATCGCAACCGGGGCAGTGCTCGCTATGGGCACCGAGCCCGGCCAGCCCGAATTGACCGAAGCCCAGATGGCGGCCGCAATTGCCGTCGCCAAAGCGCATGGCAGCTATGCCACAGCGCACGCCCATGGCGCCGAGGGCATCAAGGCCGCCATCCGCGCCGGCGCCCGGTCCATTGAACATGCCAGCCTGATTGATGATGAGGCGCTGGCGCTGGCCAAGGCGCATCATGTGTGGCTGGTCATGGATGTCTATAATGGCGACTATATCGAAGAAATCGGCACCAAAGAGGGGTGGCCCGCCGAATATCTGCGCAAAAATCGCGAAACAACCGATGTCCAGCGGGCCATGTTCCGCAAGGCCGTCGCCATGGGGGTGCCGATGGCCTATGGCACCGACAGCGGCGTCTACCCGCATGGTCTGAATGGCCGGCAATTTGCCTATATGGTCCGGCACGGCATGACGCCGTTGCAGGCGATCCGCGCGGCTACAACCGAAGCGGCCAAGCTGATGATGCGTGAACAGGATGTGGGCGCCATTGCCATGGGTCGTTTTGGCGACATCATCGCCGTTCGCGGCAACCCCTTGGTTGATATCCGCACGCTGGAAAGCGTTGCGGCGGTGATCAAAGGCGGGGATCTGGTCCGTTAGGCCAAGCGCCGGCGTGCGCGCTCAGCGCAACAGGATGAAAAGCGCGACAAGGCAGATCATTGCGGCGAAGATGCGCCGGGCAAGCGCCATGTGCTGCATCAAACGGCGCGACAATGGGGCAGCCGCCATGGCACCCACAACGCCACCTGCGATCAAGGCAAGGAAGATTGGCCAATTGACCTGCCCGTCAAGCGCGTAAGACAGGCTGGTGGCGCTGCCAAACAGCGTGACAGACACAAGGGATGATGCCGCGGCGTTGGACAAGGTCATCCCCGTGGCCGCCATCAGCCCCGGCGCGATCAGAAACCCGCCGCCAATGCCGAAAAATCCCGCCGCCAGCCCGGCCACAAAGCCAATCGGGGTGAGTTTGATGACCATGGCCGGTTGCAACCGCACGCCGGGCAGACCTTCGGACCGTTTGGGCAGCGCCATGGACAGGGCAATGGCGATCATCGCCACGGCAAACCAGTGCAGCAAGGCGGTTCCATCCATCTGCTTTGCAAGATGCGCGCCGATAAAGGATCCCAGCAACCCCGACACCGCAAAAACGACGGCACATGGCCATTTGACGCGCCCGGCCTTGGCCTGAACGGCCAAGCCGGTGGCGGCGTTGACAGCGACCGCTGCCGCCGATGTGCCAAGGGCGGCATGCACATCTGCCATGCCGACAACATATAACAACCATGGTGTCGCCAGCACGGACCCGC